>Ga0181587_10004322_pt1 | contig 11739 bp, 5 predicted proteins | sample 071ome_27_FD_132463 | JGI IMG/M metagenome (GOLD analysis project Ga0181587, IMG submission 132463) | Coastal salt marsh microbial communities from the Groves Creek Marsh, Skidaway Island, Georgia - 071409AT metaG (megahit assembly) | ecosystem: Environmental > Aquatic > Marine > Intertidal zone...
CCGCGTCCGCCTCAAACGGATTTTTCACCAGCCGCGCCATGTTGATCGACCCAAGAAGGCACGCGCCATAGGGTGGTAAGGGTTGTTCGCCGCACGGATTGGTCGCGGCTATGGTTTCGCAATAGCCAAGGTTGTTGGCCTCATTGATACGATCAATAAAGATCACACCGGGTTCGGCGTAGTCATAGGTGGACTGCATGATCTTGTTCCACAGATCACGAGCGTTCAGGGTGTGATAGACCTTTCCTCCAAAGGTAAGCTCCCAAGGGCCGTCTGCCTTGACCGCTTCCATGAATTTGTCGGTCACAAGTACGGAAACGTTGAACATCCGTAGACGCGCGGCGTCGGATTTGGCGGTGATGAAATCGAGGATATCGGGGTGGTCGCAACGCATCGTCGCCATCATCGCCCCACGGCGCGAGCCTGCCGACATTATCGTGCGACACATCGCATCCCACACGTCCATGAACGACAGCGGTCCGCTGGCATCTGCCGCCACGCCCAGCACATCGGCGCCTTTCGGGCGGATGGTGCTAAAGTCATAGCCGATGCCGCCACCCTGCTGCATAGTCAGCGCAGCCTCTTTCAGCATATCGAAGATGCCACCCATGCTGTCGGGGATCGTCCCCATGACAAAACAGTTGAACAGGGTCACCCTACGTTCAGTTCCAGCACCTGCTGTGATGCGACCCGCGGGCAGGAATTTGAAATCTTCCAACGCGTGATAGAATCGCTCTTCCCACTGATCGGCGTCTTTCTCAACCGACGCCAACGAGCGCGCAATGCGGCGCCAGCTGTCCTCAACCGATTGATCTAACGGGGTTCCGTCCGCTTTTTTGAAACGGTACTTCATATCCCAGATTTGTTCGGCAATCGGGGCAGCGAAACGGCTCATGTGGTGACTCCTCATACTCAGAGTGGACACAATACCTTGAAGCCCCATCATTCATCAATACAATCAGTGGAAAGAAACGGGGATTCTTGTGGCCACAATCAACCTGATCAAACTTAGTGTCGGAACCGAGTCTGTCGAGGACCTGCAAGCGTGGCACCGCAATGTTCGCGCACAGGGCGGCGACGGCTTGCCCCGCCACGTCACACGCATGTGGCCCAAACGCGAAAAGGAAATCCTGAACGGCGGCTCAATCTATTGGGTGATCAAAGGCGTTATCCAGTGCCGCCAACGCATTTTGCGGCTTGATGAAGTGATCGGACACGACGGCATCCGCCGTTGCGCGATTGTGCTGAAACCAGAACTGATCCGCACCGTCCAAGCCACCAAACGCCCGTTTCAAGGCTGGCGTTATCTGAAACCCGAAGACAGCCCCGCCGACCTGCCCGAGGGGCGCGAAAACGAAGAAGCGCTTCCGCCAGAGCTGGCGGGCGCACTGGCCGATATCGGTGTCCTATAGGAGACATAACGTGACCGAAGAAACCCCCAACGGTGAACTGACCCTGCGACTTCAGGCGCGTCCTGCGGACATGAATGTAAACGGCGATATTTTCGGCGGCTGGGTTCTGTCGCAGATGGACATCGCCGCAGGCATTCTGGCCCGCGAAACAGCCAAGGGGCGTGTCACCACAGTGGCCGTAGATGCAATGAAGTTTATCCGACCGGTTCAGATGGGGGATGTGTTGTGCGTATACACACGGGTCGAACGGATCGGCACTTCGTCCATGGCCATCGGGATCGAAGCATGGGTGTTACGGTCGGTGATCGGAGATCGGGAAAAGGTGACCGAGGGCACCTTTACCTTTGTGGCAATTGACGAAGACGGGCGGCCAAGGCCTGTAGACCCGAACTGAACCGTATTTTACGGAGCGCTTGAACTTCGACGGGCGACGCGCGAGAGTGTCACAGGTGACGGACCTTTTCGTCCGCCGATACTGCAGAGACACACAATGTTTCGCCCTCACATTTTATCAGACATCCCGTCCTATTCTTGGGCCACGTTTCGCGCTGACCTGTTCGCAGGCATCACTGTGGCCATGGTCGCCCTGCCGCTTTCACTGGCAATTGCCATCGCTTCAGGGGCCGATCCGGCGCAAGGGTTGGTGACAGCGATTGTCGCGGGGGGCATCATCTCGCTTTTGGGCGGGTCGGCGGTTCAGATTGGAGGACCGACCGGGGCTTTTATCGTTGTCGTGGCAGGCGTCATTCACACTCACGGATATGACGGGCTGGTTCTGGCAACGCTGATGGCAGGGGTCATTCTTTGGATCGCCGGACTTTTGCGCGCCGGTCAGTTGATCGGCTACGTGCCGGAACCTGTCGTGGACGGATTTACCATCGGAATCGGAGTGATAATCGGGGTGTCGCAGATCAAGGATTTTCTGGGTCTAGATATATCAGAGACGTCGCCCGAATTTATCGGCAAACTCCAAGTGATCTGGGGCGCCATGAATGGGCTTTCATTGCCTGCGTTGTTGATCGGCTCTATCACGATGATCCTGATCATAGTGTTCCGAAAACTGGCCCCCCGTTGGCCGGGGCTGATTGTTGCGTTGGCTCTGACATCAGCGATGGTGGCTGCATTGTCCTTGCCCGTCGACACCATTGCAAGTCGGTTCGGAGACCTGCCCAGAACCTTACCCATGCCAAAGCTGCCTGTCATCACTATTGTCAAGGTGGCTGAAATGTTTCCCTCGGCCATGGTGATCGCATTTCTTGCCGGTATTGAATCGCTTTTGTCGGCCGTCGTAGCCGACAGAATGCGTGGCTCGCAACACAAACCGAATGCCGAGTTTTTGGCGCAGGGCACCGCCAATATCGCGTCGGCTATGTTCGGTGGATTACCGGCGACGGGGGCCATCGCGCGCACGGCGACCAATATCCGTGCAGGCGGGAAAACACCTGTTGCCGGAATTGTTCATGCCCTCGGGATCGCCGTGATGATGTTGGCTGCCGCTCCTTTGGCGGGCCAACTTGCAATGCCCGCAATGGCAGCACTCCTTATCTTGACCGCATGGAATATGACAGAACCGCACAAGTGGCCCGGCTATCTAAAAGCACGCGCTTCGGACAAGTTACTCCTGCTCATGACTTTGTTGTTGACTGTACTTGTGGACCTGACGGTCGCCATCGGGGCGGGTGTTGCACTTGGGTTGGCGTTGCGCCTTCGCCGCCGAGGCATCGCTCCAACAGAGTTCAATACCGACCGACAGTGAACAAAACCAACGCCCCGCCCAGAACGCTCTCTGGCGGGGGATCACCTATTCAGGGCTTGTATCGCTGGTATCGAAGGAAAATGGCGGGCCCGCCGGTAGCGGGGTCATCCAGTTTCAGGGATTTTACCCCTGCACCTGTCGATCTATCGGTGGTCTGGCGGCCCGTTCGCATCCTCGCTCACGCTAGCTAGTAAGGCCATGACCCGTTTTTGACGTCGGAAAGGGTTTTCTCATGCAAACCTTAAGGCACGGTTGGCGGTGCGCGCGGTGTCATTCCTGCTGGTCATTTCAACGCGCTCGGACTAGCAGTTTCAAAACCTTTTTCGAAAATAAGCCCGTTATGTCACATCCTGTCAAAAAACCGAGTGTCGAATACATCATTCTCATCGCGATGCTTTCGTCCATCGTGGCACTGGGGACGGATATTATGCTGCCGGGCCTGAGTTTGATCGGGTCCGAACTGGGGGCCCCCAGCGAAAATTCGGTTCATTACAATATCATCCTGTTTTTCCTAGGCTTTGCTTTTGGACAACTGGTTGTTGGTCCATTGTCTGACAGTTTCGGTCGCAAACCCATAGTTTATGCCGGGATCACTTTGTTTATACTTGGTTGCCTGCTGTCAATTGTCACGGAAAACTGGACCGTCATGCTGCTTTCCCGAGCCCTGCAAGGTTTAGGGGCTGCGGCAAGGATCGTGGCCGTTGCTGTGGTGCGGGATGAATACGAAGGCCGACCAATGGCGCGCGTCATGTCGGTTGTATTCTCGGTCTTTATTTTGGTGCCTATGATCGCGCCTGCAATTGGTCAGTTTCTGATCTATTTGGGCGGTTGGCAGCTGACGTTCGTTTTTCTTGCTGGGTTTGCCGCAACTTCGGCGATTTGGTTCGGCTTACGCCAGCCCGAAACGCTGCAGCCGGAAAAACGCCGATCTATCCGTTTGACCGACATCATGTCAGGATACCGAGAGGTTATCCTTCATCGTAGCACCTTTGGATATACGCTGGCCGCCGGCCTGATCTTTGGGGCGTTTTCGGGATATCTTGGCACCGCGCAATTGATCTTTCACAATGTTTTCAATGTCGGGGATATGTTCGCGCTTTACTTTGCCGTCGCCGCTGCCTCGATCGGTGTGTCCTCTTTGCTGAACGCTTGGCTGGTCGTGCGTTTCGGCATGTTTTATCTGACATTGATAGCCTTATTCGTCGCAACAATCAGTTCCGCTCTGTTCTGCCTAATTCTGATAGGATATGGAGGCATCCCCCCAATTGCCTTGTTCATGGCTTGGCTGATGATCGTGTTCTTTTGCATGGGCATCATTTTTGCCAATCTGAACGCTTTGGCGATGGAACCGATGGGTCACATGGCAGGATTGGCCGCTGCCTTCATCGGAGCGGCATCGACGTTTATTTCCCTGCCCTTCGCGTCACTAGTAGGAAATATGTTCAACGGAACTGTTTATCCGTTGGTCGTTGCATTTGCTCTATTAGGCCTAGCAACACTCTTAGCGATCATCTGGACCGAAGGCGGAATACGCAAAAAGCATTAGCGCCAATGGTGCCTTGTTTTGAAGGTTTTCAGACTGGCTAGGCTTCACTGACGTCCAACTTATCAAGCAAGGGCTGTTATATAAAACTGCGCTTTTTTCTTGCGGTTATGACGATCCCATAAAGCAAAAGGCCCCACCAAACGGCAGGGCCTTTTAAACTTTATTCCGACAACCTTAGTCGCGGCTTTCCGTCGTTTCGACGAAGGTGCTTTCGATGTCGTCACCGAATACATCTGCCGCCAAATCGTCAGCGCTTGGCGCGGCCAGAGCGGCTGCGGCCTCGGCTTCTTCGCGACGGGCTTCCAGAACCACGTTGTCACGCTGCTGCGCAACGCGGTGGACTTTCTGGGTCGCACCACCGGTACCGGCAGGGATCAAACGACCGACGATCACGTTCTCTTTCAGGCCAACCAGCTTGTCGCGTTTGCCCTGAACCGAAGCTTCGGTCAGAACGCGGGTGGTTTCCTGGAACGAGGCCGCCGAGATGAAGCTGCGGGTTTGCAGCGACGCCTTGGTGATCCCCAGCAGGATCGGCTGACCCTGTGCCGGACGAAGACCTTTCGCTTCGGCCTTTGCGTTGGCTTCGTCGAACTCGACCTTATCAACGTGTTCGCCCTTGAGCAGGGTGGTTTCACCGCTATCAAGGATTTCCCACTTCTGCAGCATCTGGCGCACGATCACTTCGATGTGCTTGTCGTTGATCTTCACGCCCTGCAGACGATACACGTCCTGAACCTCGTCGATCATGTAGTCCGCAAGGGCTTCGACGCCCATGATGGCCAGAATGTCGTGCGGGGCCGGGTTGCCGTCCATGATGTAGTCACCCTTCTGGACGAAGTCACCTTCCTGAACAGGAATGTGCTTGCCCTTCGGCACCATGTATTCAACGGGCTCCATCGTGTCATCCGACGGCTCGATCGAGATGCGACGCTTGTTCTTGTAGTCACGGCCGAAGCGGACGTAACCATCGATTTCCGCGATGATTGCGTGGTCCTTCGGACGACGGGCTTCGAACAGTTCCGCAACGCGTGGCAGACCACCGGTGATGTCCTTGGTCTTGGCGCCTTCACGCGGAATACGCGCAACAACGTCACCAGCTTTGACCATCTGACCGTCTTCGACAGACAGAATAGCGTCAACCGACATCGGATAGGTGATCGGGTTACCGGCCTCGTTGCGCACCGGTTCTCCGTCGTCACCTGCCAGAATGATCTCGGGCTTCAGCTCGTTGCCTTTTGGTGCAGCGCGCCAGTCGGTCACAATCTTCTGGGTCATACCGGTTGCGTCGTCGGTCACTTCACGGACGGCAACGCCTGCGACAAGATCCACATACTTCGCCATACCGTCTTTCTCGGCGATAATCGGCAGAGTGAACGGGTCCCATTCGATCAGTTTGTCACCACGTGCAACAGTGTCGCCCTCTTTGTGGAAGATCTTAGTACCATAGCCCAACTTGTGGCTGGCACGTTCTTCACAGTTCTCACCCATAATCGCGAGCTGCATGTTGCGGCCCATGACGATCTGCTCACCAGCTTCGTTGGTGATGATGTTCGGGTTACGGTATTCGACCTTACCTTCCTGAGAAGCTTCCAGGAATGATTGCTGGCCACCCTGCGCAACACCACCGATGTGGAATGTCCGCATGGTCAGCTGAGTTCCAGGTTCACCGATCGACTGTGCTGCAATGATGCCGACGGCTTCGCCTTCGTTCACCATGGTGCCGCGTGCAAGGTCACGACCGTAGCACATCGCGCACACGCCCTCTTCAGCCTCACAAGTCAGAGGCGAGCGCATACGCATGGTCAGAATACCGGCTTCCTCGATCGCGTCCGCCATGCGTTCGTCGATCAACTGGCCTTTGGCAACGACCACTTCGTCGGTGCCCGGCTTGCAGACGTCATCCGCGGCAACACGGCCAAGGATACGTTCAGCCAGCGACGAGACGATTTCGCCATCGTTCACAGCCGCTTCGGCGTTGATGGCGTTTTCGGTGCCACAGTCGTGCATACGCACGATGCAGTCCTGCGCAACGTCAACCAGACGACGGGTCAGGTAACCCGAGTTCGCCGTTTTCAACGCCGTGTCCGACAGACCTTTACGGGCGCCGTGGGTCGAGTTGAAGTACTCAAGAACGGTCAGACCTTCTTTAAAGTTCGAGATGATCGGCGTTTCGATAATCTCGCCCGACGGCTTCGCCATCAGACCGCGCATACCGCCCAGCTGTTTCATCTGCGTAACCGAACCACGCGCACCCGAGTGGGCCATCATGTAAACCGAGTTCGGTTCCATTTCAGAGCCATTTTCATCGTGCTTCGGCGCCGAGATGGTACCCATCATAGCGTCGGTGACTTTGTCGTTACACTTCGTCCAAGCGTCGATGACTTTGTTGTACTTTTCGCCCTGAGTGATCAGACCGTCCATGTACTGCTGTTCAAAGTCTTTCACTTGATCGCGGGTTTCGTCGACGATGGTCCACTTGTTATCGGGGATCACCATGTCGTCTTTACCGAACGAGATGCCGGCCTTGAACGCCTGACGGAAGCCCATGGTCATGATCTGGTCACAGAAAATGACCGACTCTTTCTGGCCGCAATAACGGTAGACTGTGTCGATGACTTTCTGAACGTCTTTCTTCCGCAGAAGCGTGTTGACCAGATCGAACGGTGCTTTCGCATTGTTCGGCAGCAAAGCTCCAAGAAGAACACGACCCGGAGTGGTTTCGTAGATCTTGTTGTATGCGTTGCCTTCCTCGTCGATCTGAGGGATGCGGGCCTTGATCTTGGCGTGCAGGTGAACCGCACCGCTGTCCAGAGCGTACTGGACTTCTTCGATCGAGCCGAAGGTCATGCCTTCGCCCTGCATACCTTCACGTTCGATGGTCACATAGTAGAGACCCAAGATCATATCCTGCGACGGAACAATGATCGGCGCACCGTTTGCAGGCGACAGAACGTTGTTTGTCGACATCATCAGAACGCGGGCTTCAAGTTGTGCTTCCAGCGAAAGCGGGACGTGAACCGCCATCTGGTCACCGTCGAAGTCAGCGTTAAACGCCGAACAGACCAGCGGGTGAAGCTGAATAGCCTTCCCTTCGATCAGAACAGGTTCGAACGCCTGAATGCCAAGACGGTGCAATGTAGGTGCACGGTTCAGCATAACGGGGTGTTCGCGGATAACCTCGTCCAAGATATCCCAAACTTCGGGACGCTCTTTTTCGACCAGTTTCTTCGCCTGTTTCACAGTCGAAGACAGGCCTTTTGCTTCTAGGCGCGAGTAGATGAACGGCTTGAACAGCTCGAGTGCCATCTTTTTCGGCAAGCCGCACTGGTGCAGCTTGAGTTCCGGACCGGTCACAATGACCGAACGACCCGAGAAGTCCACGCGCTTACCCAAAAGGTTCTGACGGAAGCGACCCTGCTTACCTTTCAGCATGTCCGAAAGCGATTTCAGCGGACGCTTGTTGGCACCGGTGATCACGCGGCCGCGACGGCCGTTGTCGAACAAGGCATCAACAGATTCCTGAAGCATCCGCTTTTCGTTGCGAACGATGATGTCAGGTGCGTGCAGTTCGATCAGACGCTTCAAACGGTTGTTCCGGTTGATCACACGACGATAAAGATCGTTCAGATCCGAAGTCGCAAAACGACCACCATCCAGAGGCACCAGCGGGCGCAGTTCTGGCGGGATCACAGGGATCACGGTCAGGATCATCCACTCGGGACGGTTGCCCGATTCAAGGAACGACTCAACGACTTTCAGACGCTTGATGATCTTCTTTGGCTTCAGTTCACCAGTGGCTACTGCCAAATCGGCACGCAGCGTTTCGGCTTCTGCTTCCAAATCAATCATGCTCAGCATCTCACGGATGGCTTCCGCACCGATGTTGGCGGTGAAGGCGTCCATGCCGTAGGCGTCTTGAGCGTCCATATACTCTTCTTCGGTCATCATCTGACCGTATTGAAGATCAGTCAGACCGGGTTCGATAACCACATAGTTTTCGAAGTACAGAACGCGTTCCAGATCACGCAGTGTCATGTCCAGCATCAGGCCGATCCGCGACGGAAGCGATTTCAGGAACCAGATGTGAGCAACTGGGGCTGCCAGCTCGATGTGGCCCATACGCTCGCGGCGTACTTTCTGAAGAGTAACTTCAACACCACATTTTTCGCAGACAACGCCACGATACTTCATGCGCTTATATTTGCCGCAGAGACATTCATAGTCTTTGATCGGTCCAAAAATACGTGCACAGAAAAGACCGTCACGCTCGGGCTTGAAAGTCCGGTAGTTGATGGTTTCCGGTTTTTTGATCTCACCGTAGGACCACGACAGGATACGCTCGGGCGAAGCAAGCGAGACCTTGATTTCGTCGAATTGCTTCGGCGGGGTCAGCGGGTTGAACGGGTTGGTTGTGATTTCCTGGTTCATCTTGATACCTCAAATTCGGTTGGAAGGGGTGGGGTAAGTAAGGCTTGGGCCTTACTCGTCCCCCTCCGTATCCAGGAGTTCCATGTTCAGGCCGAGGCCCCGGACTTCTTTGACAAGAACGTTGAACGATTCCGGTACACCGGCCTCGTAGTTGTCCTCGCCCTTGACGATGCTTTCGTACACTTTGGTACGTCCGGCAACGTCGTCCGACTTGACCGTAAGCATTTCCTGCAGGGTGTAGGCAGCGCCGTAAGCTTCCAGAGCCCAGACCTCCATTTCCCCGAAACGCTGACCACCGAACTGCGCCTTACCACCCAGCGGCTGCTGTGTGACAAGCGAGTATGGGCCGGTCGAACGTGCGTGGATTTTCTCGTCCACCAGGTGGTGCAGTTTCAACAGGTACTTGATACCGACAGTGACCGGACGGGCGAATTGCTCACCGGTACGACCGTCGAACAGGATCGACTGACCGCTCTCCGAGAAGCCTGCGCGCACCAGTGCATCGTTGACGTCTGCTTCCTTCGCACCGTCGAAGACCGGCGTTGCGATAGGTACACCGTTGGTGACGTTACCTGCTGCTTCGACCAGTTGGCCTTCGTCCATGCCCACGATGCCTTCGTCATAGACGTTGTCGCCATAGGCGATCTTCATGGCATCACGAACAGGTGTCAGATCACCCGAACGGCGGTACTCGGCCAAGGCCTCGTCCACCTGAAGGCCCAAACCGCGCGCGGCCCAACCCATGTGGGTTTCCAGAATCTGACCGACGTTCATACGCGACGGAACACCCAGAGGGTTAAGGACGAAATCGACCGGGGTACCGTCTGCAAGGAACGGCATGTCCTCCATCGGAACCACTTTCGAGATCACACCCTTGTTGCCGTGACGTCCGGCCATCTTGTCGCCCGGCTGAAGCTTGCGCTTCACGGCTACGAAGACTTTGACCATTTTCATCACACCCGGAGGCAGATCGTCGCCGCGGCGAACCTTTTCGACCTTGTCTTCAAAGCGGGCGTCCAAAGCGCGTTTCTGCGCTTCGTACTGGCTGTTGAGGGCTTCCACGATCTGCGCGTCGCCTTCGTCTTCCAGTGCCAGCTGCCACCACTGACCGCGGGTCAGGGTTTCCAGAAGCTCTTCGGTGATTTCCGAGTTCGCTTTAACACCTTTCGGGCCTTTGACGGCGGTTTTGCCTAGGATCAAGTCTTTCAGACGGGCGTAGATGTTGCGCTCAAGGATCGCCAGCTCGTCGTCACGGTCGCGTGCGAGGCTTTCGATCTCTTCGCGCTCGATCTGCAGCGCACGTTCGTCTTTTTCAACGCCGTGGCGGTTGAAAACACGGACTTCCACGATGGTACCGTGGTCACCCGGGGGAAGACGCAACGAGGTGTCACGAACGTCCGACGCTTTCTCACCGAAGATGGCGCGCAGAAGCTTTTCTTCCGGCGTCATCGGGCTTTCGCCCTTCGGAGTGATCTTACCGACAAGAATATCTGCCGGTCCAACTTCGGCGCCGATGTACACGATGCCAGCCTCGTCGAGGTTGCGCAGCGCTTCTTCACCGACGTTCGGGATGTCGCGGGTGATTTCTTCGGGCCCAAGCTTAGTGTCACGGGCCGCAACTTCGAATTCCTCGATGTGAACCGATGTGAACACGTCGTCTTTCACGATGCGTTCCGAGATCAGGATCGAGTCTTCGTAGTTGTAGCCGTTCCAAGGCATAAACGCGACGACGACGTTCTTACCCAACGCCAGTTCACCCATATCGGTCGAAGGACCGTCGGCGATCACTTCGCCCTTGGTGACTGTGTCGCCAACTTTAACCAGCGGACGCTGGTTGATGCAGGTGTTCTGGTTCGAACGCTGGAATTTGCGCAGACGATAGATGTCAACGCCTGCGTCGCCAAGTTCCAGATCCTCGGTCGCGCGGATAACGATACGCTGGGCATCAACCTGGTCGATGATACCTGCACGTTTCGCCTGAATTGCCGCGCCCGAGTCAATCGCAACCTTGCCTTCGATACCAGTACCGACCAGCGGTGCCTCGGCACGCAACAGCGGAACTGCCTGACGTTGCATGTTCGAGCCCATCAGAGCGCGGTTTGCGTCGTCATTTTCAAGGAACGGGATCAGCGATGCTGCAACAGACACCAACTGCTTCGGCGAAACGTCGATCAGATCAACGCTTTCACGCTGCGCCATGGTGTATTCGCCCGACTGGCGGGTGTTCACCAAGTCGTTGATGAATTTGCCGTTTTCGTCCAGCGTCGCGTTGGCCTGAGCCACAGTGTGACGCATTTCCTCGGTGGCGGACAAATAGTTGACTTCGTCAGTAACCTGACCGTCAACAACCTTACGGTACGGGGTTTCGATGAAGCCGTATTTGTTCACGCGGGCAAAGGTGGCCAGCGAGTTGATCAGACCGATGTTCGGACCTTCCGGCGTTTCAATCGGGCACATACGGCCGTAGTGGGTCGGGTGAACGTCGCGGACCTCAAAGCCTGCACGTTCGCGGGTCAGACCGCCCGGCCCAAGCGCCGACAAGCGGCGCTTGTGGGTAACTTCCGACAGCGGGTTCGTTTGGTCCATGAACTGCGACA
>Ga0181587_10004325_pt1 | contig 11738 bp, 12 predicted proteins | sample 071ome_27_FD_132463 | JGI IMG/M metagenome (GOLD analysis project Ga0181587, IMG submission 132463) | Coastal salt marsh microbial communities from the Groves Creek Marsh, Skidaway Island, Georgia - 071409AT metaG (megahit assembly) | ecosystem: Environmental > Aquatic > Marine > Intertidal...
ATTCATGAGGTAATAGCCATCTAAAATTATTACCATCAAATTTTTGTAAAGATGTAAATATGCTACTTTTTGCAGGCATGTTAATACCCATAGCAAATGTTTCTGTTGCAAGGAGAATTTTTATATATCCTTTACTAAATACTAGTTCTATCATTTCACGAAACTCTTTTAATATTCCAGCATGATGAATAGCGATGCCTTTTCGTAAAAGACCTATAATAAATTTATATTCAGGAAGGTTTAAGTATTCAGATGCATTTGGAAGTTTACGTCTTAATAACATTTCACATTCTTTTTCAACAATTGTTGGTATTTTAGAATCTTTTTCAATTAGCGGAACTTGAATACGTGATGCTATTTGATTAACTTTTTTTCTTGAAAATATAAACATTATACCAGGCAATGCATTCATATCTCTTAATTCTTCAATAATTTTATTAATAACGAAAGTTTCTTTTGGGAAAATATGTTTTAGATCTAGAAATTTTATAGTTTTTTTTACTTTATGATAATTTTCTTCTTTAAAATTTTTATTTTGTGTTTTCATTGGAATTAATTTATTAAAATTATCTATATATAAAGTTTTATCTTTTGAATTCATAGATTTAAAATTTGATTCGGGAATAGTTAAATAACAGTAATGAGTGAGTGGAACAACTCTTTTTTCAGTCGGACATACCCAAATTTCGGGACCGCCTCTTTTCTCAATAAAATCACAAAATTTATTTACTTTATCTAGAGTCGCAGAAAGCATGAGAAGTTGTATTTCATTAGGCATCATCATATAGGTTTCTTCCCAAACTCTTCCTCTTCCTGAATCATTAATAAAATGTGTTTCATCAACAATTAAACACCCTAGTTCATTTTTTATATCCATTTCAAATGTTAGAATATCTTTTTTTGTGTCATCTAAAATACCATTATCTCCAAATAACTGTTGTTGGAAAAGTGTATTTCTTAATATTTCTTGTGTCATTAAAACACATTGTGCTTCTGGATTAAATTTATTATCCCCAGTCATTAGACCAAATGATATGTTAGGAAATTGTTTTGAAAAGTCATGAAACTTTTGATTAACTAGTGCTTTAATAGGACCTGTATAAATTACACGTTTACCTTTTGAAATAAAATAATCAATCGCAAATTCAGCAGGTAATGTTTTACCACTACCAGTATGAGCTGTTATAAGAATATTTTTTCCAGTCATAAGACCAGTTATAGCATTTTTTTGGAATGGTGAAAGTTCAAAAGGCCACTTTTTTAATACTTCTTTAAATTCATTAGAATCATTCTTAACTAGGTCTTTTTGAATTATCATGATTTAATTTATTTATTTTGTTAATTCTTTAAGTTCAATCAATTTAATAATTTAATTACTTACATCATTCAAGTAAATAATTAAAATATTATTTTAAATATACTTAAAAAGGTTCTGCATATATAGAATATAATGTCTAGTGTAAGTTCAAACGATACATCATCCTCTATTGATAGTACTACCCGATTTACTGGTGTAGTTAAGTGGTTTAATAATAAAGCAGGGTTTGGTTTTGTAACAGTTCTCGATAATGATGTTTCTGGAGATTATTCTGGTAAAGATGTTTTTTCTCATCATACCAGTTGCAATGTTACTAACAAACAATATCGTTATCTAGTTCAGGGAGAATATGTAGAGTTTACTCTAAAGGAGTCTGAGAATAGCGATCATCCTTATCAGGCTAATGATATTACTGGAGTTTGTGGAGGAAAGCTTATGTGTGAGACTCGTTGGGAAGTTCGTCAGCAACGAGAGGCTGATATGAAAGAGAGTGGCGGAGATACTACTCGCAATAGTAGTGGTACGCGTCGCCGTGTACGTCCACGTGGAAGTGGTCCACGTGATAGTTCTGAATGGACTACTGGGTCTGGAAAGCGACGCGCGCCTCGAAAAGTTTCACAAGCATCCGTTGAGTAAATATTTATAATTTAATAATAATATAATTATTAAATTTTAATTAAAATTAAATTTAATATTAAAATACTTATTATATTTATATTTTAAAAATTGGTTTAAAGCTACCTTCATAAAGTAGGAATATATGATGAGTAAGGAAAATAATATTACCTCCATTACTGTAAATGAGAAAGGATCTCAGCTATTAGATCCTGTTATTAAGGAGCAATTTAGTAATGTTCTGTCTACATTATCCGCATTTCGTCAAAATGTAACTGGTATGCAAAATCAGATAAGAGCACTAGAAAAGGTAGTTAAAAAACAGATGAAAACGCTTCAAAAGGAGGCAAGGAAATCTAAGAATAAAGGAAATCGTAAACCATCGGGATTTGCTGTACCGTCTAAAATTTCAAATGAACTATGTGAGTTTATGGGAAAGCCAACAGGTACTAAGGTAGCAAGGACAGAAGTCACTAAATATATTATTGATTATATCGATAAGAATGGTCTTAAGAAGAGTGATAATAGAAAATTTATTAATCCAGATGATAAGTTATCTAGTTTATTAAATGTTTCTGATAAAGATGAACTTACATATTTTAATATTCAAAGATATATGAATAAACATTTTGTTAAAGAGTAAATATTTAAAAATATATGTTAATTGTAATTTATGAGTAATATTTATGCTACTAGTCTTATTAATGAAAATGATAAATTAAGACATAAAATTTATGAATATGAAAATTATATTAATGAATTAAAAATTCTGATAAAAAATAATGAAAAAATTATTTATAAAAAATGTATACATGAATGGATATTAGATGAAAATGTAAGTTGTTATGATAGAACAAGACATAAATGTAAGAATTGTAAATTGTGGAGAAATGAATATATGTATTCTTAATTTAAGTAATTAATTATTTTACTATTTAAATTATTTGGTAATGTATTCCATTGATACATAATTATAAATAAGTTGTTGTTTAATTTTTTTATTTTTCTTTTTTGTATTTCTTTTTTCAAATACTTTTTTAATTTGATTTTATTTAGTATATCATGTACGCTCATAATGTATTGTTCGTAATATCCATTAATTGAATTTACAAATCCACTAATTGCTAACCGACCTGCATTTAAATAAATAAACGGTATTTTATTATTATATAGATAGTTTTCATTTAAAATACTTCGTTTTTTATTAGACCATTTTATTATTTTCATAATAGAAATAATTTTTATCTGTATTTGTGATAATTTTTTACGCATATAATATATATTATTATGAGTAAAAGAAAAACAATAAAAAAACTACCAAAATTAAGAAAACTTACAAAAAAAAATGTTAAATATCACTACAAGCTAAAATATAATACAAGGAGACGGCGTTTAGCTATTAATGAGGGTGTTAGAACTGAATCTAAAAAAAGAGGTATGAGTATAAAAAAAGCAGCTATTTCTAAAAAAGGAAGATTCAATCTTTTGAGAATGTATCGTAAAAATAAAAATCCTAAGGCATGTCTTAAGATAACAAGAGATATGAAATATATGGATAAGAAATATAAACTAGGTAAAACCAAAAATATATGTAAATCGATTAAGAAAAAAAAGAAGAAGTCAGGCAGAAAAACCAGACGTAATTAAGTTAGTATGTATTTTTATTTACAAAACATTACTAACTACTAATAAGGGAGGTAGGGAGGGATATCCCTCCCCGTGTATATATATATGTGTGTGTGTGTGTGTAGTATTAAGGTATAGGGATATGGGTGAATGAGAGTAGTGTGTATTAGTGTGTATTAGGGTGTGATGGTATAGTATTAGGTAGTATAGTAGTATTAGGGGTAGTGTATTAGGGTGTGTATTAGGGTGTGAATTAGGGTGTAGTATAGTAGAATCCCATTAGATTGTGAATTAGGGGGTAGTATAGTAGAATCCTATTAGATTGTGTATTAGGGTGTGTATTAGGGTGTGTAGTGTAGTATTAGGGTGTGTAGTGTAGTATTAGGGAGTAGTGTATTAGGGTGTAGTATAGTATAGTATAGTAGAATACAGTAGATAGGTAGTATAGTGTATTAGGGAGTAGAGTATTAGGGAGTAGTGTAGTATTAGGGAGTAGTGTATTAGGGTGTAGTATAGTATAGTAGAATACAGCAGATAGGTAGTATAGTAGTATTAGGGGTAGTATAGTAGTATTAGGGGTAGTATAGTAGAATACAGTAGATAGGTAGTATAGTAGTATTAGGGGGTAGTATAGTAGAATACAGTAGATAGGTAGTATAGTGTATTAGGGGGTAGTGTATTAGGGAGTAGTGTATTAGGGAGTAGTGTATTAGGGAGTAGTGTATTAGGGTATAGTACAGTATATAGGTAGTATAGTGTATTATTAGGGTGTAATTATAAATTTTGAGAAAATTGAAATGATTTTTTGTGTAATTGAGAAGAAGCAATAACCCCCCATAAGAACTAGCGAAAACATCAAGAACCCCGAACAACCCCCAACAACTGAGTTAATCCCTATTAATAATCATGTCTTTGTCTATCATAAGTTCTCGTCCTCTGGAAGTGGCTTTAATAGCAGCATGTGCGAGCTATACTGGAGAAGTAGTATCGTGGCTAGCTGAGAAGGAGTATCTAAGCGTACCGGAGGAGGAGGTGATGGCTGAACTGAGTAAGCTAGGTGCACCATCAATTGTAAGCGCACGTTCAGCAGCGATGAAAAAGGTACGAGGAAGTAAGAAGAGTGATGGAGGTGAAAGTAATGTAAGAGAGAAGCCCGAGATTCAGCTACCATTCTGTGGTGTAATAGAGGATTCATGGTGCAAGGGTATCCGTTACAATCATGGGCTATATACGCAGTGTACGAAAGGTATGGTAGATGGAGAGAAGTACTGCAAGACTTGCCTGAAATCAGCTAAGAACAGTGCATCTGGTAAGCCAATGTACGGAGATATCAGCGATCGTACTGAATGTGAGCTTTTGGATTTTCGTGATCCTAAGGGGAAACAGGTACAGTGCTATGCGAATGTAGCTATGAAATTGGGGCTGGATATGGATAAGGCTAAGGCAGAGGCAGAGAAGTTTGGATGGAGTATTCCAGAAGATCAGCTGACCGTTAAGGTAGTGAAACGTGGTCGTCCAGCTAAGAAGGCTGGGAAGGTAGTGAAGCCTAAGGGGAAGCGTGGTCGGCCAGCAAAAGTAGTGGAGGAAACTAAGAACAGCATGGACGATCAGATAGCTCAACTTGTAGCTGAGGCAGCGGAGGATATTGTGGGTGAGACAACCTCAAATAAGAAGGTGGTGCGAAAAACCGCTGAGGAAAAGGCAGCCGAGAAGGCAGCTAAGAAGCAGGCGAAGGATGCTGAGAAGGCTGCTAAGAAGGCTGCTAAGGAGGCTGCTAAGGCAGCTGAGAAGGCAGCTAAGAAGGCAGCTAAGGAGGCTGAGAAGGCAGCTAAGAAGGCAGCTAAGGAGGCTGAGAAGGCAGCTAAGAAGGCAGCTAAGGAGGCTAAGAAAGCAGAACCTAGTAAGACCGAGATTAAGAAGAAGCAGCTACAAAAGGATGCCACCGATATTGGATGTGAGATCAGCGATGAGCAACTCGCAACCCTTAAGATCGGTGAGATCCGCCAGCTGATTAAGGAACACAAGGCGACAGTTAAGGCTCAGGCTAAGGCGGCTAAGGCATCCTCAAGCAAGAAGGTAACTCATACCCTTATGGGAAAATGTACTGTGAAAGCAATCACTACCTTTCAGGGTGGGTCTGTCTCTACAGTAATTCCAGTAGCTGATTCATGCGAGAGCAAGGCTGTTGAGGAGAGCAAGGCTGTTGAGGAGAGCAAGGCTGTTGAGGAGGCAACCGAGCTGGAAGAAGAACTAGTTGTAGACGATGAACTAGTAGTAGATTCTGGTGATAATGAGGAAGAATACGATACAATTGAGATTGATGAGACCACTGAAACTGTAACAGTAGATGGTGTAGAGTACTACAAGATCAATTATGCTGGTTATGAGAACACGTTAATTACTAAGGATGGTGAGCGTGTAGGCGTGCTTAACAGTGATAACACGATAAGTGAGTTTGATGATGAATAGGATGAGGCCGCTATCTCTACAGCAAGGGTTGCGCGATTCAGAAAAGCCTGCGAGTTTATGGCGCGATTCAGAAAAGCCTGCGAGGAGGCCGAAAAGAAGCGGGAACGACTTCTTAAATATGGTGTATATGAGTATGTGTTCACTACAAAAGACGAGCCAGATGTGATAAAGGGAGTGCTTATCCCTGAATGTCGTGCGTCACAATGGGAGCACTCATTTTACTACAAAAATGGATCTCGTGAGTGTGATTACTGTTCTTATGCGAGAGAGGGGACGTGGACGGCTAGTCCAATTTACACCATAGATGAGAATACGGGTAATCCACTTAACATGGTTAAGCTTGAGCCAGTACCACGGTTGAGACTAGGATTCACTCTGGGACCCCCAATGTTTACTAGGTATAGGCCAGTAGGGATAGCGAAACTGATACAGGAAGAGGAGGACATGTATCGCGAATATGATTATGAATATGAATACTAAAAATCAAAAAAGGCTTAGGCCACAAAAAAGAAATAAAAATCAAAAAAGGTGTAGACCATAAAAACAAAAAATCAAAAAAAATAAAAAAACCCAAAAAACTTTTTTTCACTAATGTGTGTTTGTTGAGGGTGTAAAATGAGGGTATTTTTTATAGGCGGTATCTCGTTTTCTCACCGGTTTCTCGTTTAGTGGAAAAGGGGGGGTATAGAATGCTAGATAGTAGGGTATGTGGAGTATGTTTAGATATGTTATTTTTGTAGATTTTAGAGTGTAATTGGAGAGAAAATAGCATATTTATTTTAAGAATGGTAGATTGTAGAGTATAATAATAGGTATAAAAAATTAAATTATTTTTGTTTTGTGAAAGAAATAATTTAATACTGTTGGGTATAGTTTTCACGAATGGTGAAAGCATTAAGACCAAAATGATGCGGATGTGTAAATGTGGATTGTAGAGTGTTTGTATGTATACGGCGTGCGGTCCATGTTATTTTATGAAAGTCTCTATTATCTACATGCCATGAACCAGTTAGATGAAAGAGTATAGAATTTTTTGTTTTACCAGTAGCATAACCATAGGAACTGCTTACAATTTTATCGTTAATATAACTTTTTGAAATTTTGAATAGCTGATTAGGGTGGTTTGGTTTGTATAAGAATTTAATATCTCTATATCCCTGATATTGTAATTTATGTGTAGTAGGGTGAAAAGCTTTAAACCTGTTTATAACAGTTAAACCGTCAGGATTTTTTGTAATGGTAAGGTTATGAGTACATATTAGGCCATTTTTGTATTGTGTGGTAGGATCAATAGTGGCTTTACCAGTATAGTTTCCTGGAGCCAATATTTTGTATAGGTGTTGTTTGGTAATAGAGATGGGTGTATTTTTAAAGTAGTTAGTGTATAGGATGTATATTAAATATGATAAAATGAGAATAGCTATAAAAAAAAGATAATTATTAGTGAGTGTGTTTTTGAGATTTTTGTTAAGTTTCATTATATATGTTATATATATTTTAAAAATGTGTGTTCTAGAATGAATATGGTATTTAAATTAGAATACCTCTCCAAATATATAGATATTTTGTATAAAATGATTGAAATAATATAGGAGTGTTGGTAGGAAGTTTCAATAATATATGAGTTATTTATGTAAAAATGTTTGATGTGTAATTGGAGAGAAAATAGCATATTTATTTTAAGAAAGCTATATTGTATAGTGTATTATAAATAAAATTGAACTGGTATATATGTAAAGTAATATTTGTATATATGCTTATACTACTAACTAGGACATTAAATAAAGAAAAAAGAGTACCACGTATAATGCCGTATAATACTACAGGTGCGAGTCATGCAGAGGGTGTGAAAAACGAAAAAGATATAGTGGATTTCTTGAATATAACAAATGGCGGTTCTTTAAAACTAGATGAGTTATATGGAGAGCGTATATATTTTAAGAAAATCGGAGGTACAAAATCAGTGAGTGATATGGATGGATTTTCAGCTGAAAGTAAAGAAAGGAAGTGTGGTGTTAGTATAAAAAAGCACAGTGGTGTTACAGGTACATTTGATTATGTAAATACAAGTAAGCTGAATGAATATTTGCCGAGTGAGGTAGTTGATAGGATTAATAGTGGTATTAATGGTATAAGAAATAAGTATTTTGGAGATAAGAGTATGATAGAAATAGCAAGAAATGAAAAAAATGAAATTCTAGAAAGGGAGTTTATTCATCTAAAAAGTGATATATTAAAATCTCTCCTACAAAAGATAAATAAGAGAAATCCAGAGCTATTATTAGTGAATGATGTGAGAAAGAATATGTTAAGATGCTATAAGGAAAGTTCATTTGTTGAATTGGCGGAGGAGCCATATAAGGCAGAGAATGTATATACATTAAAGAAGGGTCGTGGTAAGACGAGTAGGAGTATACTTAGAAACGGTGAGCGTACGAATCTAAGAGTTAGGATAGAATTAAACAATGGTGTGAAAGCATTGTTGGGTGGTTTTGGAGCTAAAAACAAGAATTCTTCTGTAACTATAAAAATTCAACAAGATTCAGTTGATAAGGTACTATGTGAGACAGAGATGTATTCTTCTTGTAATTACGAGTGATTTTGATTGTTTAATTTAGCGGTATAAAAGATATTTTGTAGAAAATTGAACTGTTTTTTTGTTATAATGTGAGAAGCATTCAACCCGCATACCAACAACTATCATAGTCACGAACAAACACCTACAAACTACAACTTACAGCCAACTACACACCCGTTACATCTAACTACACTCCGACGATGGCTTCCCGTACTCGTACATACCGCACTAACCGCAATCAGCGTGACGTGACTCGTAACCAGCAGGGAAGGAATCGTATTTACAGGACTTCTATTCCTGTTAAGAGGGAGCATGTGGGACATCTGATCGGTCGTGGTGGTTCAGTTATTCGCGGTATCCAGCAGAAGTATGGTATCCGCTCTAAAATTGATGAGCTCAAGCTGCAATATCTCTTTTCCGGACAGAAGAGGAATGTTGATGCTGCAGTAGGAGAGATCCAACAGGCGATTGCTAAGCTCAACGCCCTCATTTGGGTGAATCCTAACAATGATGGAAGCTCTCCTTTCAGTGTGGAGAAGTCAGTAGATAAGCCTCGTCGTAAGGTATCTAAGGCTACCACTCCTACGAATCGATTCGATTTTGGTGAGTCATCTGATGATGATGATGAGGAAGAGGATGATGAGACTGAGTGCACTGTACCAATGGTTGACTATAAGGAGCACAAGCCTGAGGGACAGTGGGCCAATGGGGTAAGTACAGCTGTAAAGCAGGAGGGTCAGACACGTCTCTCAATTGGAATGCTTAAGAAGAGGCTATCAGATGCCTCTAAGGAGTTGGTTAAGGCAGAGAAGGCACTTGAATACCATAAGAGTCAGGACACAGGATCGTGGGCTGATGGTGCAGATATAGCTGATGCGGAGGCCGATGTTGAGGACGCTCAATCACTAGTTGATTACCTTACAGCGGAGATTGCGAACTATTAATTTCAAACCAAAAAATCAAAAAAGGCGTACGCCACAAAAAAAGAAATAAAAATTAAAAAAGGCGTAAGCCACAAAAAAGAAATAAAAATAAGGCACAGCCATTGTATATAGCCTTTTTTTATTTTAAAATGTGTATTTTATTTTTAATTAAATCTAGATTGTACTATTTCAACAACATCAGTATTCTGATCGATAAGCGTACATTTTCTGTTTAATTTTTCACATGCTTCTCCAGTAGTGCCTGATCCACACATAGGATCTAATACATAATCACCCTCGTCAGTGCTTATTTTAATGAGACGTTCCAATAGTTTGATAGGTTTAGCAGTAGGGTATTTTCGCAATTCGTTACCTTGTGTGATTGAATGAATATCGTCCCATAGATCAGAACAGGGTTTTCCTGGATTTTCATGTAGGTATATTTTTTTGTATAAGTTTGCACTAGCTTTTTTAGGTACATGGATTCTATTTTCTGCAATGAGTTTTTCAAGTTCTGATTTTTTTATACGCCACCCACTTTTTGGGTTGAATGTTTTATCAGCTATTTCTACTGAGTACATATAACCTTTTTTTGTTTTCTCAGTAACTATGTGTCCTAATGCATAGTTACCTATTTTGTCTTTATTTTTAAAAGAATTTTTGAGATATGTGGGGTCTTTTGGTTGCAATACAATATTGAATTTTGGTTTTGAAATTTTGTTACATTTCCATATGATATCTATAGTGGATCCTAGTTTATTTTTTACATTGTTTTTAGACCGACACTTTTTCCAAAAGATAGGTTCTACAAATTTAAATTTATTTCTGAGAATAACTTCTGGTATAAACATGCAACTGGATGAAATATGAAAGAATAAAGTTCCATTTTTTTCAAGAATATCATATAGTTTATCAATCATATTTTTAATAAATAAATAGTATTCATTATCTACCCATTTATCTGTAAATCCGATGTTAGAGTCAACATTTAATTTGTAGTCTCGTTTTGAATTGAATGGTGGGTCGAAGTATATCATGTTATATTTTTTTGTATAATTAAAATTATTTGCATTTTGAATAAACAGTTGAACGTTATTGGAGAGATTAATAGGTGTTTTTGTTTCCATGATTATGTAATTGTATTTCTAGTAATAGATTTAATATCAATTTATTATTAATTATAAAAAATTGATTCTATATATTCTAATACTTATTCATGTATGTGACTCAATATATATATATATATATCTTATCTGTAAAGATGAGTATGTTTTCAGTGATAGCTATGTTTATTCTAGTAGTCTTATTAATTACGCTAATGGTAAAGATTGCCGAGTTTCAATCACTCGAGCAAGAAGATAATAGGCCTTGTCTAAGAGGTAGGAGATCTGATTGGCTTATTTAGTAATTGATATTATATAAAAATGTGAGTACTGTGTTAACCAGTATTCCCGAACAAACAAAAAGGAAACGCTCAAGTCATGTGTAAAAAATTTTATAATTTAATCATTTTTTTTTAAAATAAAGCTAGTTGAAACCGTTGATCCACGCCTCGTCAATTTCACTATCTTTATTTACTCTTCCCATCAACATTTCGTATGCGAAACCATCTCTATCAACAAGATTCCATTGTATACAGTTAGACAACATTTCTAGTCTTGCTCGGCGTTGGTTATCAGGCTTACCATCGTTAAGTACACCAATAGCCCTTTTCTTAGCAATACTCATTAGTCTTTCTCTTTTCTTATATGGGTCTTCTCGATTTTCAGGGTTGTTTTTTCGTGTTTGTAAGGAGTTAACAGGCCATGATGGTGATAGGATTGATGGAGGAAGTGTAAAATTTTCTTTTGGGTCGCGACTTTTAATAATTAGCATGATTGCGTGATGTGTTATTGCTTCTCCCCAGTTAAGCTTAGTTCCTGAGTCTAATTTATTGTTAATTTCTGTTTCTATATTGTGTATGTCTGCTTTTGACTGGTTTGATAGCATACTAATGATCTTGTGAATTGTCTCTCGATTGAAATGAGAGTATGGATTATCTATTTGGTTAATAGATTCATTTGCGACATCAGGATGACGTGACTTGAGAACAGTCAGCCCTAGAGATGCCTTAGCACGTAGCTGTGAGGCAATAAATGATTGTTCGGTAGTCATGGTTTTCTTTTCGCCAGACATAGTGTAGTAGTTGGTTCTATGTAGTATGATATTG
>Ga0181587_10004331_pt1 | contig 11729 bp, 9 predicted proteins | sample 071ome_27_FD_132463 | JGI IMG/M metagenome (GOLD analysis project Ga0181587, IMG submission 132463) | Coastal salt marsh microbial communities from the Groves Creek Marsh, Skidaway Island, Georgia - 071409AT metaG (megahit assembly) | ecosystem: Environmental > Aquatic > Marine > Intertidal zone...
AACAGGTCTTTGGACCTCTTTCTATCCGAATGGTAAAATAGCTAGTACGATTAATTGGGTTAATAATCTGCAAGATGGATTAGCAACCGAATGGTACGAGAGCGGACAGAAGAAAATTGAAGCTAACTACAAGGACGATAAGCAAGATGGATTAGCAACTGAATGGTACGAAAACGGACAGAAAAAAGCTGAGGGTAACTTCAAGGGCGGGAAGCGAAATGGCTTACTAACTTATTGGTACGAGAATGGGCAAATGCAAGAGCAAGTTAACTACCTCAGAGGAAAACCTAATGGTCTAGTTAAGCTATGGAAAATAAATGGTGATTTACATGCCCAATATTATGCCAAACATGGCAAAAAACATGGCGATTGTATTCACTTTTATCCGAATGGGACAAAAGAAAGGGTTCACAATTTTGAAAATGGCACCGAGAACGGCTCTTCCACTTCTTGGTACTCTAACGGAAATACTCAAAGGGAGAGTATTTGGAAAAATGGGAAAATGATTAGCTGTTCCGTATGGAAACCCAATGGAGAAAAATGTACCTCTACCAAAATTGATAATGGGGATGGTGTTATTGTCTTTTACAACGATGAAGGTGAAGAAGTTGGCAAAAACTACTTTAAAAACGGAAAGGAGTTATCCTTTTAAACCCTCACTCCTGCTCAAAGCCGAAAATCTCTTCCTCCAGTCAATCGGATTAAACCCCCACTTCTCTCAGAAAGTTGAGAAGACCGAAAAGCTCTTTCTGTGGCTTCCTTGTAACGAAAACACCTCAACGCACCCCTCGAGAGCATATTGGGATTAGGTAACACATTTTCCTTACAGCGAGAAATTTCGTCCGAGGTGCGATAATAAAAAGATAACCACTCATGTTATCTTTCTACAACATCCCCGCCCCCCGCATTGTTATCCTATCTTTACGAGCTAGTCTAGCATCGGGTAGGGGAGTCATTCTATTAATGTTTGAAACACCAAGGTGTCCAAGCATTTTTTGCGAATCAATTAATTACATCCAAACTTTCTCTTAAGCTATTGATTGGCAAAGTTTTTGGTGGTGGCGAAACCCAGAATCGAACTGGGGACACAAGGATTTTCAGTCCTCTGCTCTACCGACTGAGCTATTTCGCCTAATCACCAAAAGGGATTGTATGATCTATTTGGAATGCCTGGTCAATTATGAAACCAACAAATTTTCTATAGGCTCCCCTCAAAGTACATTTCCTTGAGTTACTTCAGTAAAATGTTTTTCAAGGGACAACGGATTAAAAAATTTGTAAGGTTATTTGGGGAATGCCTGAATCGTTTAGCCTAATTTTTTTCAAAAATTAAGCTGACATTTGCACCTCCAAACCCACTGCTGTTTGTCATGATTACAGAAGGTTGAGACATCGAGGTTTTTCGGATCAAATCAAGGTGCTCTAGCTGAGGATCTGGATCTTTCACATTGGCCGAGCCTGGCATGAAGCCATCTTTCAATGCTAAGCAGCAAAAAGCAGCCTCCATGATGCTGGATAGGGAGAGTCCATGACCCGTAAGGGCTTTGGTACTGGAAATTTTAAGGTTTTGAGGCTGAGGGAAAACGGCTTTTAAAGCCTTGATTTCCGAAGCGTCACCAATGGGGGTGGAGGGTGCATGAGCGTTTAAATAGTCAATGTCTGTAGGTTTTAAATTTGCGTCTTTGAGTGCTTTCCTCATGGCATCCTTAAGGCCTCTGCCCTCAGGGTGAGAAATGGCAACATTGTGGCCATCGGAAGCTTGTCCCCATCCAGTAAATTTTGCGTAAGGTTGTACTCCACGCTTCTGGGCTAGCTCTTTGCTTTCAAGAACAATGCTAACTGAGCCGCCTGTGCCCACAAAACCATTACGGTTCAAATCAAAAGGTCTGGAGGCAAGATTAGGGTTTGTTTCCAAGGATAACGCCCTCATTCCACAAAAAGGCACAATACTTTCGTAATTACAGTCCTCGGCACCAACGACTAACATGCGGCTTTGCCGACCTAGACGAATTTCATCTAATGCCGTCCCAAGGGCATGCCCTGAGGATGCACAAGCTGAGACAAGTCCCATGGATGAACCTCGGATGCCCAAGGCAGCAACCAAATTAAAGGTAAGGGTGCCAGCAATCGATGATACAATTCCCAATGGGTTGCAAGCCATGATCCCTTTTTGGTCCATTTTCGAGAGGTGTTGATGAACAAACCTCATCGATCCACCCGACGCCGTAAAAATTCCGGTAGATGGGTCTTGAACATCAGATTCACCAAGAGAAGCATCGAGGATTGCTTGTCGTAGAGCACACCATGCATAGAGAACATGGGGAGAAAAACTGCGCAACACACTGCGAGGTATCTTGTATTCTGCAGGGTACTCCCAATCTTCAAAATCGGAAGATTCTAAATTGAAACCTTTAATCGTGCCCGCAACTTTGACAGGGGATTCAGGTACATTGAGGGTTGTTGGGTTTTCAATGCCATGAGTAAGTTCAAGTAAACTTTTGGTAACTTGGGCACGATCGTTACCAATGCTTGTTATGAATCCTAATCCAGTAACCCAAACTTCAGACATATTCTAATGAAAAGTTATAAAAAATAGACGGGGAAAAGAGTGGTGGAGCCGATCGGGATCGAACCGACGACCTCCACAATGCCATTGTGGCGCTCTTCCAACTGAGCTACGGCCCCAAAGAAGGTTTATAATGCTGGAATATTCTAAATCCTACAAGACCAATTAACCTTAAAACCTTATTATGCAGAAGGTGGTCTCATTGGAGGGCGTGTAATTTTTAGACCACCCGGTTTTTTCTTACCGGATTTCAAAGAGAGAGTTGGTTTGCCAGGTTTGCCTCCTAGCCCGGTACCTTTTCCTTTGGTTTTTAAAGATAAGCTTGGTTTGCCAGGGGTACCCGAAGGTTTGGGAGGAGCGGATGGTGCCTCTGGGCTGTTAGGCTCGCTGGGGGGAGATGGGACAGGGGGTTCCGGTGGTAAGTCCAAAGAAGGAGAGGGAGGAGCAACTGGTGTTGGTTCCTGAGCAAGTTCTTCTCCCAATGAGGGTGGGGCAATGGGAGGGAGTTCATTCACCTGTTCTTCAGGAGCAGGTTCGGATACGGAAGAAGATGGGGGAACCGGTTCAGGAACAGATGGCTCGGGAGGAAGGTCCAATGAAGGGGGTGGGGGTGGAGCGATCGGTGTTGGTTCCTCGGTGAGTTCTTCTCCCATGGAGGGAGGAGCAATGGGAGGAAGTTCCTCAGAGGAATCAAGCGAAGGGCTATCCTCTCCGGTGGCAGAAGGAACGGGTGGTAAATCTAACGCGGGTGAGGGGATGGGGGGAATGGGCGGATCAAGTGTTTCATCTGCCGTTTCTTCAGGTATTGAAGGAGGATCTATAGATGGCGGTTCCTCTGCAACCTCATCACTGATGGAAGGTGGAGCGATTGGGGGCAGTTCAGGTGAAGCATCACTCGATGAGCTATCATCACCAGTAGCAGAAGGAACGGGTGGTAAATCTAAAGCGGGTGAGGGGATGGGGGGAATGGGCGGATCAAGTGTTTCATCTGCCGTTTCTTCAGGTATTGAAGGAGGATCTATGGATGGCGGCTCCTCTGCAAACTCACCACTCATGGAAGGTGGAGCGATTGGGGGCAGATCAGGTGAAGCATCACTCGATGAACTATCATCACCAGTAGCAGAAGGAACGGGTGGTAAATCTAATGCGGGTGAGGGAGCTGGTGGAGTGAGAGGAGGTAAATTTTCATTGGCATCATCCTCTTGAATCGGTGTAGGGGTGATGGGATCTGGAGTAGATTCCGTTTCCAATGGCTCAGGATTTTTAGGGCGGTTACTGTTGGAATCTTTAGCAGATGAAATGGAAGAAGGTCGAGAAGTGGAATCACTAGAGAATTTTTGGTCGTATCCACCACTGGCAACTTTTCTAACTTGAACAACACTAGCACCCGTTTCTCGGGCAATCGCTGCTTTGTTGGGGTTTGGTTCTGACAACTTTGTTTTGATCTGATCAAACAATTCACGATTCATGCTGATGGTAACCCGCCTGCCAGATGCGGAGGTTGAACCAATTTTTTCGGAGAGTTTGGGGTTAGCAAATTGGGATAGTGCCCGAATCAGTTCATTGACCGATTTGTAATCAGTTCCAATCTCTTGGTTAACTTTTTCATGGAGTTTGGATAGAAAAGCGACCGTTTTAATTTTGGACTCACGCTTGGCTACCTCAATTTTAGCCCTTTCTTGAATTTCCCGTAGGATTTGCTCTGGGTCTTTGGTAAAATCTACATCAAAAGTTAACTTGGTCATAATTCGTATATTGTAAGGGTATATGGTTGATCAAAGGAAGGGGGTGGGATATTGCAAGAAAAAATCCGTAGAGTAAGAGGCGGTCAAGAGAGGATGTTTTTTAAAGATATGGTTTCTTCATAGAGAGCTTTCCCAATAATTACACCCTCTAGATTATCATTCAATCCTGCAAGATCCCGAAGTCGGTCGATATCTGATTCATTAGACACTCCTCCAGAAGCGATAATTTTGCAATGTGGAGCCGCTTCAGTCATTTGCTTTTGGGCGACTAGATTAGGCCCTTTCATGGCACCATCTGTTGCAACATCCGTGTGGATGATCCAGCGAGCCCCTTGATCTTGAACTTCTTTGGCAAAATCCAAGGCGGATGTTTTGCTTTTTTCTACCCATCCTTTGGTTGCCACATAGCCATCGTATGCATCGATGCCTACAACGATTCGTTGGTTACCAAACTTTTTGACTAATTCACCTACCCAAGATGGGTTTTCACAGGCTGCGGTTCCCACGATAATCCGCTCAACTCCTAAATCAAGGGCTTTAGAAATCACATCAGAATTTCTCATTCCACCCCCCAGTTGTACTTTCATATTACTGACCTCCAAAATCGTTTTCACGGCTTCGATATTTTGAGAATTTCCAGAAAAAGCCCCATCCAGATCAACTAGGTGTAAGTAGGTGGCTCCCGAATCACTCCATTTTTTTGCGGGTACTGTGGGGTCATTGAAGTAAACCGTCTTCTGTTCGGCAATACCTTGAAACAATCGAACACATTGTCCGCCCTTAAGATCGATAGCTGGATAAATTGTCATTTCTTTGAAATAGAATGATTAATGCATAGTGCGAGTAAGAAATCAAAGAATGGATTCAAGAATGTTGCAATTATTGATGTTCAAAGGTTGATTGTTGGGAAATGAAAACTTCCCAGACATCACTTTCTTCAAAAGGATTTAAGATCCCTTCATTCTTGGCTGATTTACTGGCCGCTCGCTCACCATCGGGATACGAGTCAGAAGCGAGAGAAGTTATCCAAAAATACATGAAAGCGAAAGTCGATGAATTTTGTGTAGATGCTCTGGGAAGTTGTCACGCGGTGCTGGGAAAGGCGGGCATTCCCAGCCTTATGCTTGCTGGGCATCTGGATGAACTAGGGCTGATTATCAAACATGTCAGTGAAAAGGGCTACCTTTACTTCGACGCAATTGGGGGCCATGATAAGTCGATCATCTCCGGGCGTAGGGTAGATATCCTTACCCGCAAGGGCGTGATCCGTGGAGTTACCGGAAAGCGGGCAATTCATCTGATGACTCCGGAAGATCGTAAGAGGGTGCCTGAATTTCACCAAATGTGGATTGATATCGGGGCGAAGGACAGAAAGGAAGCCCTGGAAAGAGTGACCATCGGAGATGCCGCCGTCTATGATCATGGATTTGAGGAATTGCATGGTTCCCTGGCCGTTTCCCGGGCATTTGATGACAAGAGTGGAGCCTATGCAGTCAATGAAGCCCTGCTTCGGTTGGCCAAAGGAAGGAAACCCCAATGTAAGGTAACTGCGGTATCCACTTCGCAGGAAGAGATTGGAACGAGGGGGGCGATTTCTTCGGCCCATCTAGTCGACCCGGATGTGGCTTTGGTAGTGGATGTCAGTCATGCCACCGATCATCCGGATGCAGATCACCGCAAGTACGGCTCTTTTAAGCTCGGAGGTGGCCCTATTCTTACCCGTGGACCCAATGTGCATCCAGGAGTTTTTGAAAGATTGATGACCTGTGCGGAGAAGGAGAAAATAGAGGTGCAGGTCGAGGCGGATCCGCGCCCTACGGGCACGGACGCTCGGGCCATCCAGGTCGCCCGGGATGGTGTGCCTACCGGATTGGTGGGGATTCCTTTACGCTACATGCACACGCCAAGTGAGGTGATTGATTTAAATGATCTCGAAGCGGTGGTTTGTTTGCTGGTCGCTTTTGCCCGCTCCCTCAAGAAAGGAGATACCTTTTAGCCCTACTCTTCGGGAATTTTTGAAAAAAGCAGGCTCTAAGGTCGCTGGGCGGTCTCCAAGCAGGTAGATTGTAGGGCAATTCATGGCACGGGTGGTTCTTTTGTTTATACAGGGTTGGGCGAGATGCCGTGAAAATCTTCTGGCGAACCTTCTGACCGGCATTGTTTTGTGGGTAATGGGAGGCCTGCTCATAGCGGCTTTTCATTGGCATCCAGCCTTCAACGCCGTGCTGGGTGAAGTGGGAGTAAAAAAAGCCGAATGGGGATATGGATACTCCTGCCTGTCGACTGCTTTTTTTGGCGGACTTGTTCCATATTGCCTGCTTTTTTTCCAAGGCAAAATTCCCAGCGGTAGGAAACTGGCCTGGCTGGCCTTTTTTCTGGTTTTTTGGGGAGTGAAGGGTATGGAAGTCGACGCCTTTTACCGATTGCAGGGATTTTTCTTTGGTTATTCGGCAGATTTTCAGACCATTTTGAGCAAGGTCTTGGTTGACCAGTTCGTTTACTGCATCTTTTGGTCGGCTCCGTGCACCGCCGTCTTCTATGGCTGGAAGCGAACCGGTTTTAGCTTTTGGAAGGATCGTCCCTGGTTATCGGTTGGATATATTCTCGAAGAGTCGGCTTTCCTACTGGTTTCGACCTGGGTGATTTGGATACCCTCTGTTTCGATCATCTACGCCATGCCAAAGGATTTGCAGATTCCATTGTTTAACCTGACTCTCTGCTTCTTCGTCCTCGTCATAAGTATGCTTGAAAAGCGTTAGGGCGAAAGAGTGGCGGGATAGACGGGACTCGAACCCGCGACCTCCGGCGTGACAGGCCGGCGCTCTAACCAACTGAGCTACTACCCCAATAAGGAAGAAGCTAAAATTAATATGAAATAACCTATTTAAGTCAAGGAACAAGGATTCGAAAAAAATGGTTTTTTAGGGCTCATCATTCATTAATCTTGGAGAATCTTACACGATCGATAAGTAATTAAGAATGAATAATTTGTGTTGTAAAAAGTTAGAGTTGGGCCCAATCGCTACCAATGCATTTTTAATGTGGGAAAAAAATGGTTGCGAGGCAGTCTTAGTCGATTGCCCACCCGAGGGAGGTAAAGAAATCCAAGATTTATTGTTTCATAATAATTTAAAGCTTAAAGAGATCTGGTTCACTCACGGACACTGGGATCATATAGCGGGTGCCCATGAACTTTTGGAGACCGGTGTCAAGACCTATGGTCATCGAGCTGACAAGTTATTGTTTGAAAAACCTGAATTAATGTCAGGCTTCTCTTTTCCTAATATTCGATTAGTCCCCGTGCCCATAACCAACTGGGTTGAGCATGGTGATACACTCGATCTGTGGGGAAGGGAGGTAACCATTTTACATTGTCCGGGTCATTGCCCTGGCAACATTAGTTTTTATCTGAATTCAGAAAAGATATGCTTTGTTGGAGATGTAATCTTTTCTGGTAGCATTGGCAGAACGGATTTGCCAGGTGGGGATTTTAACCAACTGGAAAAGTCTATTTTAGAGAATATTTACACTTTAAATGATGATACGGAACTGGCCGTTGGGCATGGACCGAACACGAGTGTGAGAAAAGAAAAATCATCGAATCCGTATATCCGTGGTTAGATCGAATTTTTTAAATGATTAAAAATTTTCTTACTGATTGATGATTCATATCATTCAAGAGCCAGATTCGGCAGGGCAGGGTTTTGTTGATGAAGTTCTTTTGCAATTGGTAAAAAGTATCTTCTCCAGAAAGGGAAACTTGGTGAGTGAATTAGGCTTTGAATTCCGCCCAGAACAAGCCTTGATGGCAGAAAGATACACTAAAAATCTTGCCTCGGGTGAACACCTTATCTTTGAAGCGGGTACGGGGGTGGGAAAAAGTTTAGCCTATTTGATCCCTTCTATAATTTTCGCCTTGGCCAGGAAAAGAAAATGCGTGGTGGCTACCAATACAATTAGCTTGCAGGAGCAATTGCTGTCCAAAGATATCCCAACAGTTAGGGATTTATTCCATCGCACTCGAAGTCTTATTCCATATGCAGAGTTCAAATGTGCCTTGTTGGTGGGGCGTGCCAATTATCTATGTCAGAATCGTCTGCATCGGGCTCTAATTGGTAAAAGTGATTTGTTCGATGCGAATCAATACAAAGAATTGCAGCGTATAGCTGATTGGGCAGCATCAGGACCTATTGAGGGAATAAGGCAGGAGATGAATCCTATGCCCAACCCAGTGGTTTGGGATATGGTGAATGCAGATTCATCACTTTGTTCTTCAAAAAGGTGTCGACCAGAGGATTGCTTCTACAGAAGAGCAAGGAGTGTTGTTGATGGAGCCGATCTTATCGTTGTGAACCATAGCCTCATGTTTTCTTTGCTTGGAGCGGGAGTTTCGTCGGCAAATGAAGGCGACGGAATCTTGTTCCCTGATGATTTTATAGTCTTTGATGAAGCTCACGAAATCTCAGAAGTGGCCAGCGAACACCTAGGCATCTCCATAAGTTCTTGGGCTTTGGAAACCTTGTTGCGACAGTTGTATAATCCTAAAAAAAGAAAAGGACTACTCACTCAAGTCGCTAGGGAGTGTGATATCAACGCATTGGACCAAGCGGTTCGGGCGATTCAAGATTTTTTCCAATTTCTTCATCTGGAAATTCTCGACGAGAAAGATCGGGTGAGGTTGCTCAACCCTCATGCATTACCCATGGAAATTTTTCCGCCTCTGAGCCGCTTAGTTCGAAACCTTATTGAACTCGCTGAAATGACCAAGGAAGAGAGTGTAAGAATAGAACTTCGTGATAAAGTGAAGAGATTACAGGGGTATTTGAGTGATCTTACGGAAGTCGTAGAGCAGAAAAACCTCAATTCTGTTTACTGGATTGAGCGTGGAGGACGCACGAATCAAATTATTTATCTACGAAGTGCGCCGCTGGAGATATCGAACATTCTCAAAGAAGAACTGTTTTCCAAAGGGGTGCCTGTTTTAATGACAAGTGCAACCATCACAAGAAAGGGCAGAGCATCTTTCTTTAAGGCCCAAGTGGGTGCTGATCATGCCGATGAGTGTGTGGTGGAATCTCCGTTTGATTATGCAAATCAAATGACAATTAAAATCTGTAATGACTGTCCAGAGCCCCAAAGTTCTAACCGTCAGAACTACCTGGATTATTTGACCCGGGCAGTGGATGGGTTGGCTAGAGCTTTTGAGGGAGGGACTCTCGTGCTTTTCACAAATTATTCCGATTTGAGATATTGCCACGATCAACTGAAGCCCGGTTGGTCAAGATTGCAACGTTCCATCTATGCTCAGGGGTGTCAGTTATCACGGTCGGAATTACGCAAGCGGGTAGTGGATGAAGGGGATGCTTTGTTGCTTGGAGCTGAGAGCTTTTGGAAAGGATTTGATGCCCAGGGGGCTTGTATTTCGCAAGTGGTGATTACCCGATTGCCTTTCGAGAATCCGGGGCATCCACTTCACGAAGCCAAAAGTGAGATTCTTCAGGCCCAAAAAAAAAGCTCCTTTTATGAGATTGCACTTCCCTCAGCAGTTATGCGCTTTCGTCAGGGAGTAGGCAGGCTGATTCGTTCATCTACGGATGTCGGTCAACTGGTCATTCTCGACTCTAGAATTATCCAAAAAAATTATGGCAAAGATTTTATCTCTGAATTACCAACTAAAAATTTTGAATCAACTTGCTTGCTTGACCTATTGGGGTGCTGAGGTTTGATTAATGGTTCTTTTTTAACCCACTGATAAATTATTTTTTATGAATATTATCGCTCACGGACACTCCGATGTAGGCTTTCTTCGAGAAACGAATGAAGACTCTTACTTAGTTCGTGAAGACAAGGGAATTTTTGCCGTTGCGGATGGAGTTGGAGGTTTGCCATATGGCTCACTTGCCAGTTTGTTGGCTGTACAAAATTTTGATGCCTTAATCCAAAGTCCTGATCATTGTTCTCAACCGCAAGATCTCTCTAATATTGTACATATACTTCATCGCAATATTCTTCAATGTGGGGCGATTGTTGGCGGTCAGAATGGCATTGGAACCACATTTTCTGGGGTGAGGGTTACCGGAGATCAATTCATCTATGGACATGTTGGTGATTCATACATCCTTCATTACGATCACTCCCAGAGTCAACTTCATCACATTTCGAAAGTCCATACCCTAGCAGCTGAGCTTATTTCCAAGCATGGCCCCGATGCAGCCAAGGAAATGCCTGAGCATTACAACCATACATTAACCCGCTGCCTTGGGCAGGATATCGATTTCAGTGTAGATGTTGGTGGATTTAAAGTTTCTTCTGGTGATAAAATTGTACTCTCCTCAGACGGATTAATTAATATGGTATCCTTGGAAGAGGTTGCCAGTTTATGTGGAACAATGGAGGCCAAACCTCTGGTGCATGAATTAATTGATCAAGCCAATCAGAATGGAGGTATTGATAATACCACGGTTGTCTGTTTGCAGATTCAGTGAGTTTCTTAGGTTTTAGGTGTGGAAGATCCGATTGTTCATCTTAAAAAAAAAGTAGAAAATTCCCCCAATAATTTGTTCTTTAGGTACTCTTTGGCTCAAGCTCAGTTTGGACTTGAAAAATATCAAGAGGCGATCGAGCATTTAAATGTTTGTATTGCGGGAAAGAGTGATTGGATGATGGCTTATTTTTTGTTGGCCCAATCAGAAATTAAGTTGGGCAGAATTGAATCGGCGAAAGTTTCGCTTTCGGAAACCATGAGACTAGCCGAAGAGCAAGGACATGATGACCCCCTAGTGGAAGCTTCTGATCTTTTGAGTACTCTTGAAAGCCTGTAGGTTGCTTAGGCGATTGGGTGATTATTTTGTAAGCAAGCTTTCGAATCAAAAAACTTACTTGAGTGAGTATTTTAAAGAAACTTTCGATTGTCAGTATATCGACTCTTCTATCAAGAATACTAGGTTTACTGAGGGACATTTTGTTTTTTGCGGTTTTTGCTACTTCTTTTTACGGAGAAGCTTTTCTTTTGGCTTTTACGATACCTAACCTGTTTCGACGGATGTTGGGTGAAGGTACTTTGAGTTCGGCATTTATACCGGTCTTTTCTGGTTTATTTAGTCGTGGAAAAGAAAAGTTGGCGTGGTCCCTACTCAATCAAACATTAACCCGTTTGTTTCTTTATTTAGGAGCTTTCTCAATGGTTGTCTGTTTCTTGTCTTGGGCTATTTTTAATTCCGATTATTTAAGCCAAGAAAAATGGCAGATCGCCTCTTTTCTGAATGTGAGTACCTTTTCCTATGCCTTATTCATTTGTTCGGCATCTCTTTTGATTGCTGCACTGAATGTGAAGGATCGATTTTTGGAGGGGGCCACTTCTCCGATTGTTTTAAACAGTATTTTAATCGGCATTTTATTCTTTGGAATCATTTTTGAAA
>Ga0181587_10004332_pt1 | contig 11725 bp, 7 predicted proteins | sample 071ome_27_FD_132463 | JGI IMG/M metagenome (GOLD analysis project Ga0181587, IMG submission 132463) | Coastal salt marsh microbial communities from the Groves Creek Marsh, Skidaway Island, Georgia - 071409AT metaG (megahit assembly) | ecosystem: Environmental > Aquatic > Marine > Intertidal zone...
CTCGGGTTCGGCAGTGGTGTTGTCGACAAATCCGCTCATGGGCATGAGCACCATCACCGCGCACAACAGCAGTGCAATTCCGATTCCGCCAAAGACGGTCTTCTGTTTTTTGTTCTTGTTCTCCATGGTCATTCACCTCATACAGACTGTATGCGAGCCTTCCACACATTATGATACTTATATGCATTGGGGTGCAAAAATTTTAAGCGCCCGCCGGATTCGTACTAAAGGCATTCGGAATCCTGCTTGAAATGTGCTCAACAGACCAGAACACGAACCGGAATGATAGAAATTGACCCTTTGGAAGAACCAATCGTGGTGTGCACCCAGCAAAGCGCACCATCACACGGAGGATTCTCTGGTAACGGCAGTCCTCATGAAGATGGCAAACGCAACCTCAGGTTCTGCCAGGGTGGGTGGACACCAACGTATGTCTCCACTTTTCCCTTGGTATGCGTCACCAACGATCTTCGGATGTGCTCTGAATCTAACCAGAAAACAGCACGTCACCCTTGAGGCCGTGTTCCGATGTGCCCATCGACCCAACAACGAGGGTGAATATTAACATCAAGATGGGCGGCCTCAGAAGAAAGGAAAAAGCCAGGGTGGGCGCCGTGACGCCCACCCCGGTGTTGTACACCTCGTTGAGGTGGAGAGGTGGTTCAAAGGTTGTGATCAGTAATCCCAATCTTTGTCATTGCCGCCTTCGCCATCACCGCGTGACAGAATGAAGGCGCCAACCACGAAGGCCACGACAACAACGCCGCCGATGGCACCCCATGCCCAGGTTGGAACGCTGGAGGAGGCTTCGTCACCGGTGTTACCGATGGTACCGTTGTTGTCGTCCTGATTGCCGCTATCGGCCTCTCGGAAGTAATCAATACTGTTCATCTGACCTTGGGCATCCATGTTTCCAAGGGCATCCATGGGAACGGCAGTGAAGTAGTAGGTGAACGAACCTGCGGCGGTGGGCATGGCGATCGACAGCGTTGTCGCATCTGCACCCATCACACTGTCGGGGCACTCCGAGGGCATTTCTGCAGCCGTGAAGGACTCACCACGCTGATAGCAGACATGCCACATGGCAACATCGGCTGTGGATCCTTCAATGTCCCAGGTCACGACCCAGTTGTCGCCGTCCTGAACGATGTTGAGATTGGTGGCCATCACGTCGCCGTCTACTTCCTTGTCAGCTACAACGCTGCCTGTGCCTTCGGAGGAGCAACCCTCGTTGTTGCACACAGCCACGGAAACATGGTACGTGGTGCCGTGGGTGGTGGAGGCTCCGCCGTATGTGAAGGCTCGGTCTTCATCAGCAACCGTGGTCTCAAATGGCGTTTCACAATCCGCAGAGCCTTCGCAAATTTCGATGACGATGCTGTCGGTTGGGAGCTGCGTGCCCGTGATATCCCATGTCACACCGATGGCACCCGACTTGAGGGCGGTGGCGCTGAAGCCACTGACTGCGGCGTCGGGAATCATGGCGCCCCTCAACTCTCCGCCCATCAAGACGATGGTTCCTGCAGGAAGCATGCCCGAGTTTTCCGGGAACTCGAACGAGAAGGTTGAGGCGGTAGGACCGGCATCTTCTGCAGTGTCGTCCATGGGCGTCCAGAGGCCGTTTCCGCCAATGTACCACATCGATGTGGCCCCGAGGGTGTTCGGCACGGTCACCGAGAGCGATTGAGTCAACACATCAGAGGACGAACGGGTGGTGCTTGGCTGATAATCAACCACTGCAACGGCGCTGTACGACCCAGCAAAGCCGTCGAGGACGACGTTGGTGTAGGTGTCTGTGATGTCCATGTCCTCGAAGGTCGTGATGGTGAATGCATCGAGACCTCGGTATTGAAGCGAGTATGCGATCTCTATGTCGGAGGCCGTTGTAGCAGTCGCTCGCGCATCGTTCCAAATTTCGACGAGGAGCGAGTCACTGACAACACCACCGTCTGCATCCGTCACAACGACGTCGATGGCAAGGTCGCCGACGAACTGGTCCGTGACTTGAACAGTGCAGATTGCGCCGCCCTCTGCAGCGGTTCCACCGCAATCCTCGAACGGCCCGTGTTGACTCGAGTAGTTGAACACCAAACCGGCGCCGGAGGGGTCATCCACATCAAATGCTGCCACGGAAATCTCGAGGAAGGTTTCTGGGCCAACCACGAGTTCACCGTCGTTCAACATCTCAAACGAAGTGATGATGGGGGGGTTGTTGACCACGTTCGCTTCCATGCGAGCATCGTTGTTGCTCATGCGGACGTCGTATGCACCAATCCAAGGCGCAGGTTCGCCTTGGCGGCTGCTCTCGTTGTCCATGTTCAGCATCAGATCGAACACGTATGCGCCTGGGGTGAGGGCGAGTTCCACACAAACGAAGCCGGACATTTGTGCACCATCACCAATACCGAGTGGGCCGTGGGGGTAATCACCTTCTGCCCCAGCGCCGATGCAGTCATCCACCATGCCGGTCGCCACTTCGGCACCGTCTTTGGTCACGGTGTATTCCACATCCCAGTTGTAGCTCGACATGGGGTCGCTCCCGCGGTGGGTGACTTCGGCGTACAATCGAGAAGCCCCGACGTTGAGGTCAGCGCCAGCATCCGGGCCGATGAAACCCGATGGAAGACCGGTGAAATCAGCGTTGTACCCTTGGTAGACACCAATCCGGGAAATGGCGATGTCGTGGAACGTTTCCTTCGAACCGCTGATCGCATCTTCATCGGTCGCCGGTCGGTCATCGTTGTTGATGTCCACTTCGCAGAAATGGTTCCAAGTGGTGATGTTCTCCCCTTCTTGTTCGTTGGAGTTGTCAAACACCTCGACGCACTCGTCGTACTGACCGTACCCAGCGTAGCCAATCAGCTCGGCTTCAATGGTGAACCGTGCGGTGTCCTCGGAGGTGCTTGGCGTGATGGAGCCGGACACCGACCAGGTGGTCTCGTAGTCCAAGATGGCGCGGGAAGCCTCGGTAAAGTCGGAAGGGTCGGATTCGTTTTCAAAGGTGCGAACGGTTTGGGCCGTGCCGGCTTCAAGAACCGTGATCCCGGCATTTTGGAGAAGGTCGTAGTTTCCACCATCCAATGACACTTGAGCGGTGTCGACATCACCGGAAATTGCCAATCGGATGGACACGTTTCGGGGGTTGAACGTGCTCGAACCGGTGGCGGTCACATCCAGTGTGAAGAAATCCGTGCTGGTGACTTGCTTGGCGTCGCCGCCTTCGTAGTTGTCCCAGGAGAGGTCGACTTCGATGTCATACCAGTCGACGACTTCGACGTAGACCTGTTCAACGTTGTTAGCGATGTCGGCATCGCTGGAGCTGTCAACTTCAATTTGGATGATGTACTGACCCTGTGAGGGCGTCCATTCGATGGGGAGACCGTTCTTGGTCAGCGTGAGTTTACCGCCGCCGAGGTAATCACCGGCGCCGAAAGGATGAGGCGTGTCCGTGGAGTCAAAGTCACACACGTCGCCATCGTCGCACATGGCGAGGAGGTTTTCCCATTCCTGGAGAACTGAGCCAACATTGCCGAGGTCGTCCGTGAGGTAAACTGTCACGGAGTACGAAAGGTCGTCAGCTTCGGTATCACCGGCGTTTTGGATGTAGGCGGAGAAGGTGGTGGCTTGGCCCACCTCCAGCGTGTTGCGGCACCCGTTCAGGTCGCAAACGGTTTCTTTGGGCGTGCTGATGGCCACCAAGCTTGGATCGGCGCCAGCTCGTGCACTGGTTTCGTGCGTTGGTGTCGTTGGTTCTTCCAGTTCGGTGAAGTCAACAACGGCGAAATAACTCGTCATCATCAACACCGTCAAAATCAGTGCAGTCATATTCTTCATGTCAATACCCCCGATGGTTCGGTGACCTCACTCACGTCGTGTGTGGTATTTATACTATAGGCTCGTTGATTTTTTGGTTAAATTTGCTTTTCTTTCCGAACTCCTGGATAAAAACGCCACACTCACAAGTTTTTCGCAGCATTAGCACCGCCTGTTGGTCAAGTCCGAACACGGTCAGCCTTGCCAAACCATCAGATATGGTGATGAATCAGCGTTTGCAACCGATGGAAATCGAGCCGAATCGGACCCTGATGATTTCGCTCCGCAAACCGTCATGAACGGGCTCGTGAGGCCCCCGCATCAAGCCGTTCTCAACGCGGCCGAGGGTGGCACACGGGCGGCACGCCGTACCGGTGTGAAAGTGGCCAACAGCACCACCGCCCAGCAAGCGAACAACAGGGCGACCACCTCGCCCCAAGGGAACAAAAACGGCGCCCCTTGTTCGGACCAGACCGCTTCGTGAAGCATACTGTGGAAGGCATAGCCCGTGACCAGACCGTTGAGCAGACCGACACCGGCAAGCCAGCTGATCTCGGTCAGAAAGACCCCCGCTACATGCGAGCGCTGAAAACCAAGCGCACGCAGCATTCCGACCTCACGCGTGCGTTCACTGACGTTGCGAACCGTGACCACCCCGATGCCGGCCACGCCGACCACCAATCCCAAGGCAAGGTACCCCTCAAACAACGCCAGGATGGCCAAGACCAACCCCTGCACCACCATGACTTCGGCCACGATGGTGTCGACCACCACACCCTCGCTGCTGAACGCCTCATCAAGCGCCGCCTCCAGTTCCAAAGTCGCTTGCCGGACTTCCTTTGACTTGCCTTGACCCGATACATCCACATCTGCAAACGACGGGTCAACGGGACGAGCATCGTCGCTGATGCTGACGTACATGCGCGTCACCTCGCCTCCGAAACGATCGACAACAGGATCTTCGGCCATCCACACCCCTGGAGAAAACAGGTACGAGGATTGCGCCAAGAAGCCACCAACCGTGACGGAACGGTTGTTTTGAGGGTTGGATATGTCAATTAACAAAAATGAATCGCCAATTGAAAATTGAAGCGGCACCAAGCCCCCACCTTCGACCGAGTTTTCCAGCCCAAACGAAGCGTCGAGGAACACCACATCCGGGAACCGTTCAATGGACATCCAGGCCTCCTCCGACGTGTCGCCCAGCACCTCATCCCACGCATGCAACGGCAATCCACCGTGTCGAACGAAGCCTTCGTCCACGCCCCGAAGGATGTAGGGCATGCGTTCCCCGTCGGCGTCCTCCATCCATGCCGTCGCTCGAGCGACGTGCCCTGTGCCGTCCACTTGTTCGCTCAAGGATGAATCAATGCCCCACGAATCCGGATCATCGCTCACGTCGATGGGGCGAGCGCGGCTGGAGGCGATCATCAACTCAAACTCACCTTCCGCCTCCTCGACAAACCCGGTCGAGTACGTGTCGAATTGAGCGGTGTACCCCGAGAGGACGACCACGGAAAACATCGTGATGGAAAACATCGCCATCACAACGGCCGAACGCCAAGGTGCGGCCAGGGGGTGGGCCAAGGCGACGCTGCCGACCGGCCCGGTTCGGCGCATCAACCAACCTTGCTTGCTGAGCCGCTGGACCAGCAACGGAGCGAAGCTGGTCAAGACCATCACCCCAGCCACCACCTGCGTGAGCCCGAGCACGATGAAGGCGAGTTCATTGGGCTCCATGCGAGAACGAATGGGGTCGACCGGAGCGAGCACCATCGTCCACATGAGGAAGCCAAGGCCCAGCGCACCGAGGGTGGTTCGCGGGGCATACCGAACCGACCGATGAAGGGTGGTGGACCGCCTGTACCGCCAGGTCGGGAGCATCCACGTGAACACCGGCATCAAGGCCAACAACAGCAACGCTCCACTCCCGATGTACAGGGCGTACGCAGCGCTGCTGCCCAACCCCAAAACAACCAGCAGGGCCACGCCCAGAACGGCGCCCCCGAACCCCACCACTTGCAACAGCATGAGCCACCAAGGGACGGTTCGGACGAAGCGGAGCGGTGCCCCACGCAGCGCTTGAACGATGTTCAGTTGAGCGTTGAAGCCGGCTGAGGCCACCAACATGACCCAGGCGATCAGCGTGCCCCACACCCATCCAGCCACCACCGAATCCAGCGTGAAATCGAAGACAAAGCGCTGTGCGCCCACCGAGGCGAAAATGGAAGCGAACCCCGTAGCCACCAACCACGCCAAGCCGAGGCCGAGCAGGGCGCCAACCCCGCCCGCCAACAGGGCCAACAAGAGCCCTTCCTGCACGAACAAGGCCCGTGCTTCACTCCGTTGCAAACCAATGGCTCGGACCACCGCCGTTTCCTTTCGACGAACGTCCGCCAGGAGCATGATGATGGTCAGCGAGAGCAGCACACCCGCAGCGATGGTGAAGGAGCCAAACACCAGGAACATGGCTGAAAGCACGCCCGAGGAGGCTTCGGCCTGAAGGGCAGCGTCCCGTTTGACGGCGGTCAAGGAAAGGGACATGTCGTCCGCACCGCTCAGGTCATCGAACCAAGCGGACCATTGCGCCAGTGCATCTTCGGGTGACACCACCGATGCGTTGCTCAACCGGAGGACGATGAGCGACCGTTCATCGGAATCCGCCAACGCCAGTTGTTCTGCATCGTCCAAAGCGACGACGCCCAGCACAAGCCCTTCGAGTTCGCTCAGCGCCTCAAAACCGGGCAATGTGGCGTAGGTGCCGGCCGCATGGAGCGGCGAGGAGGCATCGTCGCCGTAGGCGTACGGGATCAAACCGGTGAAGCGGAGGGCATCCTCGGTGGACAGGTTGAGCGAATCCAGCCTCGGCGAGAGGCGCACGTCACCGGTCGTGATGTTGCCGGATGTTTCGTTCGTGCCGAAGGCCAGCAACATCTGTGGGAAGGTGCCAAACCCTGGGGCATCGGATTGCAACGGCAACCGCAAACCCACCGTCGTGTTCGTGGAATTCAGAACCGCAAGACCCCCATCCACGGTGCACCAACGTTCACCCGTCGCGGCCATCACACCCACCGCACCGTTGCAGGGTGCAGGAAGCGACATCGGGGGTTCAGAACTGCGAGGGTCGTCCGTGGCGCTCGCAAGCGCACCGGTTGGGGTGAGGTCCAGTGTGTACCACTGCGTTCCAAACAAACCCTCGACCCCCAACATCACATCTGCACCGCTCGTGAGGAGTTCGACACTGAGCACGGTGGACGGCAGGTCAACGGCTAGCTCATGGACAGACCGTTTTGTCAAGTTGGGCTCGAGGACCTCGACCGTCCAGTCGTCATCGTCGGCGACGACGACCACCCATCCGTCCGTGTGCCAAGCCGCAGCTTGATGGAAGGATGCATCAACGACGGCGGCTGCCTCCTCCTCAAGGCGATGTGTGTCGGCGAGGACCAAGCCATCGGCGTGGACCGCCAAGGCCCGTTCACCGCTGGCATCCAACGCCACGTCCAACAAGCGTCCACCCGTTGGAACCTGCCACGCCCATGTGGATGCGTTGTTCAACACCTCCACCCCGAAGCCTCCGGGGCCAACATGCCACACGGAGGTGTTGGTCGCGTGGAGTTCCGTCACCGATCCGTCCGCCAACGTCAGCAGCGGTTGGCCGTTGACCGTGACCTCCACCAACGGAACTTGAAGCACTTCAACAGCGAGGCCCCCTGGTGCCAGTGCCGACATGTTGCCACGAAGCGCCCGAACATCATCGGCGGCGATGCGCCCCAATCCTTGAGCGCTCGTCACGGTGATGGACGAAGAAGGGCGGTCGAGCGTGAGGTTGAGCCCAGCATCAACGGCGCTGACCGAGCGGTTCACTTCATCGAGCATGTCGGCCATGACCTCGTCGTACCGCTCTTCACTCAACCCGCCGTCAAGAGCAAAGGACAACCGATTGATGCCGGTGTCCTCACCAAGCAAACCATGCGCGCTGGCCAAGTCGCTGAACATGGCCGGCGAACGGGTGCCGCCAAGGGCCCCTTGGCCGGTCGTCGCCACCACGGCGGTCACTTCAACGGTCACGGTGTCCCGCACCCGCTCACCGCTTTCGCTCGTTCGGTGGTACCCCATTCGCAAGGTGTCACCCACGTCAGCACCCAGTGAGTCGCTGGCAACGGTGTTCAGGGCGACTTGAAGCACGGACGCACCGTCGTTGGCGCGGCGGAGGTCATCGAAACGGTAGGCGCCGTCGCCAAGCGACGACCACGGGCCCGCAGCATCGATGGAAGCGTTGCGAGCAAACCAAGCCACGGTGGGTTCGCCGGGCCCTTCAACCGGCGTGAGGCTCACGGTGTCCACCCAGCCGTGTTGACGTCCAACCACCTGCTCGGAGAGGTCGGGATGGGTTTGGATGCCGTTCCAAATCCGGTCCGCCATCGCCTCGCTGTATGCAACCCGCAATCCCGTCCGTTGATCAAAACCACTCAGGACGACGTCCGTAGCGCCCCAGGTGGCCTCCACCTCTTGCTCGACGGTGGCATCCAGGGCATCGCCCACCACCATGGAGGAGGTGATGATGGACGAAGCGACGACAAGCCCTGCCACAAGCAAGGCCGCTTGGCGAGGGCGACGAAGCACGTGCTCCTTCGCCAACCGCCACACCACCAAACGCTGGGGCAAGAGCATCGGCTGCAAGTATGTGTAGGACACAACCGCCATCAGCACGCCACCCGCCCACGCATGCAGCGGGCTGATCGTCAACATCGACAACAGCGCCCACACGATCACGCCGTCCACGGCCGGACCGAGCACCAGCACCAGCGACCGCCAACCTCGGGCCTGACGCCACAGGCCCGACACGGCCATGCCGATGGCACTCGCCACCGCCAGAACCAAGCCGAGCACAAGGGCGCTCACGAACAGGATCATTCCTCCTCGCGTGAAGGGGCGGTGTCGTTCACGACGGCCCCGTCGTGCATGGTCACCACGCGCTGGCACTGTTCAGCGATGAGAGGGTCGTGGGTGACGATGAGGAAGGCGGTTCGCTGATGGTCGTTGAGCGACTTCAACAAACGCATCACGGCCTTGGACGTGGTTGAATCGAGGTTCCCTGTGGGTTCGTCGCACAGGATCACCGCCGGTTGGTGAACGATGGCCCTCGCCACCGCCACTCGCTGCTGCTGACCACCGGACAGTTCAGCCGGACGATGCTCGGCGCGGTCGGCGAGCCCCACGCGATCGAGCGCTTCCATCGCCCGTTGTTTGGCCTCCCCGGGGTCCACGCCGCCCAACAACAGCGGCAATTCGACGTTTTCGCGAGCGGACAACACCGGCAGGAGGTTGAAGTCTTGGAAAATGAAACCGAAGTGCTTGGCCCTGAGTGCGGTGCGTTGTCGGTCCGTCACCCCGAACAACGGATGGCCCTGAACATGCACCGAACCGGCCGACGGCTCATCAATGCCGGAAAGCATGTTCAACAGCGTGGTTTTCCCGCATCCAGAAGCCCCCATGATGGCGACCATGTCGCCTTCCTCGAGGGTAAGCGAAACGCCCCTCACCGCTTCAACGGTCCCCTCACCGGTGGGGTAAACCTTCCAGAGGCCGTTGGCCAGCAACGTTGGACCCATGAAGCCGGACAGAGAAGTGCGTTGATAAATCCCTGCACCGTGAGGAAACCATGGACAAGGACCACGCATTGACCGTCAAGGTGCTGGCGTTTGGACCGCTGGCGGCCACACTGGGCGGCCGCTCGTCCGACCACCGCTTGCCCGCTGGAAGCACCGTGGAAGCGCTGGTGAATCGGCTCGACCTTTCGGCTTGGCTCGACATGGGACTCAGCGTGGCCGTGAACGGCACCCGTTGCTCACCCGACCGCCTCCTGATGGACGGCGATGAGGTGGCCTTGCTCCCCCCTGTCAGCGGAGGATGATGGGCGGTTGGCGCCACCAACACATGAAAGCCTTCAACAACGGGTGGGCCCACCAAGCACCGGGGACGACGCATGGTTGGAGGACTCGGGCCGCTTGAATTGACCATCCTGTTGGGGCTGTTTTTCATTCTGTTCGGCGCCAACCGACTTCCCGAACTCGCCAATGCCTTGGGTCGCTCCAAAGGTGAGTTCCAGAAGGGGTTGAACGAAACCACCCGCATGGCGACGGCGGCATCGACCGTGGCCGATCTTGAAGCCGGTGGCAAAACGCCCGATCAGGTGCTCATTGACCGAGCCAAGGCGGTGGGGCTCGACCCCACCGGCGTGGACATTGCTGAACTCGAAAAGAAGGTTGAGGCGCTGGAAGCGCTCAACAGCGAGGATTGACCCCTCAACGACGCAAGCGTTTCAGCGCCAGCGGTGAACCGCACGTTCGGCATTCACCGACCGGGTCGCGTTTGGACCGGTGTGCGTCTTTTGGCACCGATGATGTCGCTCCGCAGCCCGTGCAGCGCAAGGTCCACGACCACACGTTGGTTCGTTTCTTGACCCCTGCTGCTTCCACCGTCCCGTCAACCGAGGCAAAGGCGTTTCGAAGTCGGAAATCATCGGTCACGAGCACCGCATCAAGTCCCAAGGCCAACGCCAGCACATCGAGGTCAACGTCGGACAAGCGAGGCAAATCCCCCGATGCTGCGGCCACGCTGCGCGCCTCTGCGATCCATGCCGTAGGCACATCCTGCCACGTCAGGTCGACCGTCTCCGCCAACATCGCTCGTGAGGCGTCGACCCGTTCAAGTTCGGCGCGTTGGGATGCCGCGCACACACCACCGGCCAGTTTTTCGGGAGGCCACATCAGCAACGCTGCCGTGTCCAACACCCGGGCCATGGGCCAAGCAGGCAGGGTCAACAAAAGAACGCACCGACGACCCTCACCTTCTTGATAGCCGTCGCGTTCGTCGGGGCATGGCGTGGAAGGAGGCCGTTTTGGACGCCTTCGGTGTCTTCGGGCCCATGAGCCTGTTCGTGCTTTCGTTCACCGAAGCCATCGTTCAACCCGTGCCGCCCGACCTGCTGTACATTCCCATGCTCGCCGATGCCATGGGCGACACCCCACAGGTGGTGCTCCTGTGGGCCGTCGTCACCATCGCTTCGGTCTTGGGCGCTGTCGTCGGTTACTGGCTTGGGCAGCATTGGGGCAGCGCGTTGATGAAGCGGTTCGGCCAAGAACGCCACCTCGAGAAACTCGGCGTGCTGACCGAGCGCTACGGCACCTGGGGGATTTTCATCGCCGCCTTCTCCCCGATCCCGTACAAGGTGCTTGGCTGGATGGCCGGCATGGGCGAGATGGACAAGCGCGCCTTCATCCTCGCAGGACTGGCGGGACGAGGGCTGCGTTTCGGCGCAGAGGCCGTGCTCATCGGGCTGTACGGTGACCGTGCCCTGGAGGCCATCGTTTGGGTGCTCGACAACGAACTCCTTTTGGCCATGTTGCTGATGGTGACGGGCGGCTTGGCTTGGTTGGCATGGCGGTGGTGGTCCCAACTGGACGGCGCTGCGCAACCGCCGACGGCATGACCACGCCATGGCTCGACATGCCTGATGCCTGACAAAGGCAACGGTTATGAAGCGGACGACGGTGGGCGAATCACCGCTCGCGTGGTGTAGTCAGGTCCATCATTACGGGTTTTCATCCCGTCGACCCGGGTTCGAATCCCGGCGCGAGCACTCCGCTGGTTTTCGCCATCAACGCCCTCGCGCCTCGTGACCGAGAAGAAGCGACGTCTCGGGGTCGTCTCGGTGACCCGGCGCGAGCACTCAGCGAATTTCCAATCGAATTTTAGTTCTCAACGCTGTTTTTGGTAAAATTTAGGGGGATTCTCCCATTCGCCTTCAAGCATGTTCGCGATGGGATTCGAGCACCCACATCAACCAAGAAAACGCTGTGCTGCGTTCTGTTTGATGTGTTGGCAGGTGAGTCAATCCTCGATCGTCAAG
>Ga0181587_10004335_pt1 | contig 11725 bp, 9 predicted proteins | sample 071ome_27_FD_132463 | JGI IMG/M metagenome (GOLD analysis project Ga0181587, IMG submission 132463) | Coastal salt marsh microbial communities from the Groves Creek Marsh, Skidaway Island, Georgia - 071409AT metaG (megahit assembly) | ecosystem: Environmental > Aquatic > Marine > Intertidal zone...
GTGGGTATAGACAAACCAAGCATTTTTTTCGCTGTCCCATTTTGCATCAATGGCTACAACGATGCACTGATTTCCGAATTGCATGGATGCTTGGTTTATAAGTTCAGGATTTAGTATCACTGCTGTATTTAAACTTATTTTATCTGCACCGCATAAAAGCATATCTCTGATATCACTGAGTTCACGTATTCCTCCACCTACGGTTACAGGCATAAAGCATGACTCAACTGTTTGTTCTACAACTTCCCGCATTGTTTGTCTTTCGTCGCTTGAAGCTGTGATATCTAGAAAAACCAATTCATCTGCACCTTGCTCTTGATATGCCTTGGCAACTTCAACTGGATTTCCCGCATCTTTTAATTCCTTAAAGCGAATACCTTTCACTACTCTACCCGCATCCACATCTAAGCAAGGAATTACACGCGCGGAGAGCATTTTGTTCTTAGAATCGGATTTTCGGGCGAAAATAAATTGAAAAATTTATTCGTCAGCAAAAGCAATATCAGGCTCGTAAGAAACAGCCAATTTGTATTGTTGACCCGGCCGCATGACCAAAGGGTGATCCCTGACCAGGTATTGAATATAGTGTGTATTGCCTGCATAACCTCTGTACTCATCGTTGTCAGTCACTGTTTCAAAAGAACTCCATTTGGCCTGAAAATCATCATGTTCAACATTTGCCCGTAAGCCTTCAGCTCCCTGCCTTAAGGTTGTTCCCATTCGATACATTGAATGCGGTGAGCCGATTACAAGGGCTAAGCGCATCTTGTCGAGAGTGGCTTGGTTCTTTACTTTAAAGGAAAATTCAGAGGTTATTTTACCTTCAGCAAAGGTCCATTGAACCTGGCAACTTCCAAGCCCGTGAGCAAAATCTCCGTTTGTTTGGATTAGGTCTGGTTGATCAAAACGTAAATAAAACGATTTCTTTAAACCAATCCCTGTGACACAATTCTTACCATAGTAGGAAGGCACAACCACGCTGTTTCCAAAAGTCAATTCGGGCAGCATGACAGGTAGATATTGGTTTACTGGCCAATCAAATATTCCTGGGCAATGAGGAAAAGCCAAGTTGTCACTGGTAGTTTCTTTACCCGGGCCAATCAAGGGGAGCTGGAATTGTAGCCCGTTATTTTCATCCCTGTACAAAAACAACCCATGTTCTTTTCTGTGTGATTTATCGAAAACAACGAATCGTCCTGCGACTTTTGATTTATTCGGTGGGGGTACAGCTAAGGTTCCTCCAATCACTTTAGCGAGTCTCGACCATTGGCATAAGTAACGCGCGGCATCAAAATTTGCCATTCTGGTCGTATGGTTTGGGGTGGTGTTGCGGTCAGAATCGCGAATGACCAAATCACCTTTTTCTTGATCCAAATAAGTAACGAAAAAGTACTGAAATAATCTTTTGAGCGTATCCAGATAAAGCGGTGTTTTTTCGGGAGAGATCCATTGATCTCTCATGGATTGAAGAATCATGCTGATTGGGTGTAATTGACCATAAGCACCAACTGATCTTCCATAATTCCATCCAAGCCCGTCCTGTCTGGTCATATCGGGAATCATTCGTAGATATTTCTCAGAAAAAGTTCTAAGCTTGGGCAATTTTCTATCCTTAAGGTGGACATTTGCATGCAACTGTAGAGCTTGTCTTATAAAGATGAATGAAAGGGGACCATACAAATCGAAAACTCCACATGTATCTTCGGGTCTGTCATTGCAATATCCAGCGGAACTATTCGACTCAATTCTTTCGACAAAACGATCAATGACTTTTCCTGTGTCGTCTTTTTTGGTTAATCCGAAACTAAATCTAGCAACTGATTTGGCTATATTGAAAGCTTGGAAATGATCTTTATGGTCCGAGCGAGCCATCAAGCATGCATCTAATTGTTCACGAGTTGGCTCCTGCAATCTTTCCCAAACCAAATTTCTTTCTTTAGAAGCACCAAAAGAAAGAAGCCCCAAAGCGGCATAAGCCAAACCATTCTCCGAAGCCTCTTCTGTGAAAGCTTGTTGAGTGACACAGCGTGCGGATAAATCAAATAAGTCGAATCCTTCAAGCTCTACATCTCCAGAAGCTCGAAAGTATTCACCGATGGCAAGAGCTGCATGGCCAGGCTCATCCACCCGTGATTTTTCATCAGGTGCTGGAGTTACGCTTCCGTCTTCATTGATATGATGAAGATTATTGCTTAGTAAAGATCTTGCTAGATCAAGGCATTGCTCGGAGAAATTATGCATAAATGCAGAATGAAAAGAGTGACGGGGATGAAATTAAAGCAAAAGGTCTGTTGTGCCTTTAAAACAATGGTTTGTCAACGAGTTATGAGACTTTTATGAGATCTAGAAATTCTTGATTACGGGAAGTTTTGGCTAACCTTTCGAGAAGAGTTTCAGCCGCATCAACCGTTTTCATTGGGGACATAGCTCTTCGTAAAAATGAAGTTTTTTCCAGAATATCGGCAGATACCAGATCTTCTTCTTTTCTTGTGCCTGATGATGCCAGATTGATTGCAGGCCATAGCCGTAATTCAGCTACTTTTCGATCAAGAATTATTTCACTATTTCCTGTTCCTTTAAATTCCTGAAAAATCAGTTCATCCATTTTGGATCCTGTCTCAATTAAGGCAGTGGCAACTATAGTTAATGAGCCACCTTCTTCCGAATTCCTGGCGGCTGAAAAGATTTGTCTGGGTTTCTCGAGTGCCCGAACATCAAGCCCTCCTGTCATCGTTCTACCACTTTTTCCTGAATTTGCATTGTAAGCCCGTGAAAGCCTGGTAATTGAATCCATAAGTAATACGACATCCTTTTTTGATTCAACCAGTCTTTTAGCTCTTTCGATTGCTAACTCTGCAATCCTAATATGGCTCTTAACTTCTTCATCATTCGAGGAAGCATATATTTCTGCATCTACTGTTCTTTTAAAATCTGTAACTTCTTCCGGACGTTCATCAATGAGCATAACCATAAGGTGGCAATCCGGGTGATTTTCTTCTATTCCTTTAGCAACATCGTGAAGAATGGTAGTTTTTCCTGCACGGGGTGGCGCAACAATAAGTGCTCTTTGCCCTTTACCGATGGGGCAAAATAAGTCGAGCACTCGAGTGGTCATACGACCATCCTGTACTTCCAGGTTTAATTTTTGTTTGGGTTGAATAGTGGTCAGTTGGTCGAAACGAAAAAGCTTTTTTCTTTCATGAATAGGTAAACCATCAACGGAGTGAACATACTGAACTTTATGATTTGGCCTTTTTTTGTCAGGATGTGCATCGGCAACAATGAATGAGCCCTTCTTGAGTTTAAATCTTCTGATCAGTTCACGTGGAACATAAGGATCCAAGGGGGTGGTCTTCCCTCCACGCTTCGGGTCAAGCAGGGAACCAGCCTTGTTTTCAACAATATCTAGTAAGCCCTCGACCTTTTGCGGATCAAGAGCGGATTTAATTTCTTCGCTCATTTTATGAGTGTTGTTAAAGCCTGATCTATGCAGGCTTGTTGTTCAATGAGTAGTAAGAATGTACTTACATTACTTAATTCCATATATAACAAAAACTCGCTCAGTTAACGTCAACCCCGTAAAATAATAATTTACCATTGGTTTAGAAGACTTTCTGTTTATTATTCTTTTCTACTGATGAAGACTTTCTATCTTACCACGGCGATCGATTATGCAAATGGATCCCCGCACCTAGGCCATGCTTATGAAAAAGTTCTCGCAGATGTTATTGTAAGAACGCGTAGGGCTTTGGGGGAGGAAACTTATTTTGTTACGGGTCTTGATGAGCATGGCCAAAAAGTACAGCAAGGAGCCGAAAAGGAAAAAGTTACACCGCTCGATCGATGCAACCGAATTGCAGGAGAGTTTCAGGACATGCTGGCCAGCCTTAACATTTCTCATGATGATTATATAAGAACGACTGAATCCAGGCATAAAAAAGTAGTCAGGAGTCTACTCCAGGATTTGTTTGATCGGGGAGAGATTTATAAAGCTGAATACACCGGTTTCTATTCCACACGGGCAGAACAATTCTTACAAGAAAAGGATAAGGAAGATGGTGTGTGGCCTGAAATTTACGGAGAGGTTTCTGAAATAACAGAATCAAATTACTTTTTTAAATTAGGAAAATATCAGGAATGGCTCCTTCAGTTTCTAGACGAAAATCCCGATTTTATTTTGCCGAGCCACCGACAGACACAGGTTATTGAATTCTTGCGTGAACCTCTAAACGACCTTTGTATTTCTAGACCAAAAGAACGACTTTCTTGGGGAATCCCCCTGCCATTTGATCCAGAATATGTTACCTATGTGTGGTTTGATGCCTTGGTTAATTATATAACAGCAGCGGGTTTCGGGGATAATGATTTTTCAAAACTTTGGCCCGCGAATCTTCATGTAATCGGAAAAGATATTTTGGCTCCTCCTCATGCGATTTACTGGCCGATCATGCTCAGGGCTTGTAATATTGAATTACCAAAACAAATCTTAGCTCATGGTTGGTGGACAAGTTCGGGTGCAAAAATGTCCAAGAGCACTGGAGAAAGCGTAAATCCCTTAGAGCTTATAGAAGAGTATGAAGCTGATATTTTTCGTTATTTTGTAATGCGTGAAATGAAAGTGGGGCAGGATGCAGAATTTTCATTAGAGAGATTTGAGTCAAGATACAGAGCAGATCTTGGAAATGATCTTGGTAATCTAGTTAGTCGCCTCCTGCATATGTGTGCGAATTACTTTGATTCAATTGTTCCCCAACACCATGAAGCAGAAGAGCCAGAGAAAAATCTTATGAAAAAATGGCAGGAAACCCATGGAGTATGCCTAGAAAATTTTGAAAAGTTTCAGTTTAGTCAAGGACTTGAAAGTCTATCGGGCTTTATTCGTTCAATAAATAAGTATGCTGACGAGCGAGTCCCCTGGAAACTTGCAAAATCAACCGAAGAAGGGGCCTTTGTGAACCTGCAGACCTGTATCTCGACTATGATAGAGGCGCTACGGTTAGCCAATTCCCTCTTGGTTGCGGTTTTGCCAGAAATTCATGCCAAAATAAATAACAGGTTGGGCTTGGAACCGACTGAGTTTTGGAGGGATGATCTAGTGTGGGACTACCGATTGGATGGCAAAAAATTAAAAGAAAAAATTATTCTGTTTCCTCGGAAGTGATTCCTTCGGTTGTATTAGCCATTTCAATTTCCAAAGATAACACCCGAGTATCGTCTGCATCCAGAACTAGCACATTTAAACCTGGAAGCTGCAGTAATTCTCCGTTTTCTGGAATCCTGCCTAGTTCTCCAGTAATGACTCCACCAATTGTTGCCGTATCATCTTCTTGCTCAAAAAGGCTTATTCTTTCAGGGAATTCATGAACAGGTGAGAGTCCGGACACTCTCCATTTGTTCTTACCAATTTTTTCAATGGGTTTTTCATCCGCATCAAATTCATCCTGAATTTCACCGACTACTTCCTCCAGGATATCCTCTAGAGTGATGACCCCGTCAATACCGCCAAACTCATCCTTAACTAAAGCCATGTGAACTTTTAGTTTCATCATGCGCTTGAGGGCTACTGGCAACGCTTCTTCCCTTGAAAGTTGTGCGGGTGCTTTGGTGATCTTTCGTAAGTCCACGCTGTTACTCTTATCCGAGAAGGAGCGAAATGCATATTTAACATGGATAATGCCTAAACATTTATCCAAGTCATTTTCACAAAGAGGCAGTCTTGTGTGACCGCAATTTTTTGCGATTTCAAGATTTGTTACAAATGAATCATTTACATCCAAGATTTGCACCTGGTTTCTTGGAATCATTACATCATTCACCTTTAACAAGCTCATCTCAATGGTATTACCCATTATTTGAAGAATGTCTGGATCTAAATTCGTTCCCTCCCTGCCAACAATTCGAATATGATCCGCAACTTCACTTCCTTCCTCCTGCTCGCTAATTATCTTTTGGGTGGGGGACTGAAACACTTTTTCAAGAAACCGCATCAGCAAACTAAGAGGTTTTGCTAGGATTCTGATTAGAAGTACAGGAATGAGGGCAATCCGTAACTGGGTTTCTATTTTTGATGTTTGACTGATTCTTTTTGGGACCAGCCAAGAAGAAATTCTTTCAAGAGCAAGGGCACAAAGAAAGCAAAGTGCAAAGAAAAATGCAGGGTTTACCCAAGCATGGGAAAAAAACTCGCTTTGCTTTGAAAATACAAGAAAACCAAAAAAGACTTGAAGAGAAGAAAGAGTGGAAGCCTCGATATGAAATGGTCTTTCATGATTGGGTAAACCCAAACAATCAGTCAATAATTTGTTTATTCTATGTCCAGATTTTGGTGTTGCGACCAATCCGGATCTGATTCGATCAACTAGAGTACGATAAACTCCCAGCATGACGGACCAAACAACAAGAGTACACCACGCAACCAAAAGCTGTGCAGTTGGCAAGTTTTCAGTAATCATTTGATTTATAGTTCAGGAAGAATTTTTTCTAGATTGTTCAAAGCCTTTTCATTTTCTAATTCGGTGCCAACGGATATGCGTAGGTAACTCTCTAATTTACCAGACATGGGCCTAGTTATGACCCCTTTCTTTTGCAATTCTTCAAAGGCTTTTTTACTACTTCCAACATTGGCCAAAATAAAGTTTGCCATACTTGGAACAAACTCCAAGCCAATACGCGTCAGGCCGACTTCGAGTTGCCTCAATCCAATTTCATTCCTCCTGCGACAAAGCATAACCCAATCTTCATCTTCAATTGCACTGATCGCGGCAGCTTGAGCAATGGCATTAACATTGAAAGGCTGTCTAGCCTTCTCAAGTAAATAAATCATATCTTTAGACCCATATCCATATCCAATTCTTAGACCAGCAAGTCCGTGAATTTTAGAAAATGTACGCAAGCCGATGATTTTTTTTCCTGATTCAATGAGAGGTCGAATGTCAGGAGGGGTTTCGAGATATTCCACATAGGCTTCATCAAGACATAAAATTACATGATCCGGAAGTTGATCTACAAAAGAAATAATTTCATTAACTGTGTTTGCAGTACCAGTCGGGTTGTTTGGACTTGGGAGAAAAATAATTTTTGTTTTGGGGGTAATTGAATCAAGAATTATAGATAGGTCATGCGTGAAGTTTGGCATATGAGCAGCAACAGGTACTCCACCCATTAAAAGTGTAACAAGTTTATAAACTGGAAAAGCATGTTCACCGAAAATAATTTCATCCGTGGCATTTATGAAAACATGGCCCAGCAACTCAATGATTTCATTGGAGCCATTTCCCAGTATGATTTGATCAGGATGCAGTGAGAATTTGGAGGCAAGTTTATCGATCAAAAAAGTTCCGCTTCCATCCGGATATAAGTGCACTTTTTCAAGTGCGAGTTTTGCATTGTGAAGGGCTTTGGGAGATGCCCCCCAAGGGTTTTCATTCGAGGCAAGCTTTACAATTTCTTGGGAAGTAAAACCGAATTGGGCAGCAACTTGTTCGATTGGCTTGCCTGGTGTGTAGACGGGTTGATCAAGGATGCGAGGATTCGCAAGTTGCGATAGATTCATTATTTGAAGGTAAAATAGCTTCAACGGCTATTTACTTCAAGGAAAAGCTTTTTCTTTAAATCATGTATTGTGACTTAGGACCTCTTTCTTATGATGGGTAGGGTGAGAGTAGCATTGTTTGGAGCATCAGGTCTACTGGGGTGGACAATAAATCGTGGATTGAAACTACGAGGGTTTCAAACAATCCCATATCGCTTGCATGATGATAAAAATAGCGTCTTTGAATCATTTAGGTTTTTGGATTTAGATGATGGGAGCAAGGTTACTCGAGAACTTTTGGATTTATGGCCCGATGCAATCATTAACTGTGCGGCAATATCTTCTCCAGATGTTGTGAATCAAGATCCAAAGGCTGCCAGAAGAATAAATGTTTCATCGGCACAAAAACTAGCTGAAATTTCCACACATCTAGGTGCCAGATTTATACATATTTCAAGTGATATGGTCTTTGGCGGAAGGGATGAACCTTATCGTTCAACAGACACTCCATGTCCTCTAAACGAATATGGAAATCAAAAACTTGAATCGGAGAAAAAAGTACTTTTTGCTGCGGATGAGAATGTAGTGGTTTTGAGGCTTACCTTGATGAACGGAAATAGCCCAAGAGCAAACCGTAGTCCTCATGAAAGAATTTTTGAATCCATTCAGAAAGGGATGCCACTCACTTTATTTGATGATGAATATCGGCAACCCTGTTCTGCTGATAATGCCGCATCCGTGGTAGTTGAGCTACTTGAAAGACCCAACCTTAATGGCCTTTTTCATTGGGCGGGTAATGATGTACTAACCCGATTTGAATTGGGCATTAGGATACTTGAAAGGTTTGGTTTATCCACAAATTTAATCAAGAGGGGTTCGCTCAAAGATTCTTCTTTAGAGGCAGGTAAACGCCCTTCCAGATTAACATTTGAGCTTTCTCCGTTGCTCGGCAAAATTAAAACAAAGCCTCAGGGCATAGAGGAGCAAGTCGAGGGACTCGAAGTCCCTCACAGGCACTACAAGTGGTACAGGGAAACTGCAGAAGACCCGTCAAAATATGTTTTACGATTATAAAAAATGCTGACTTTGCCTTATGCCAAAGAAACGGGGTTGAAAAATATGGCCACTGATTGGTGGCTGTTTGAAAATGCAGTTACACCTACATTTCGCCATTATCAATGGACAGAATCAGAAATTAGTTTTGGGTATGGTCAGGACTGGAAATGGGCAGAGCAAGTAACTTCTACAGAGATAGATCGTTTAATCCGTAGACCAACAGGTGGTGGTATAGTTAAGCATGGCAAAGATTGGACTTACTGTCTCGTGCTCCCGAGTTTGCACGATTCATTCAGCATAGCTCCTCTTGATTTATACAAGGAAGTGCATTTATGTATTTTATCTGCCTTTAGCAAAGAGAGTGTCGTAACTAACCTTCAACCTTGCCCGACAAAAAAGGAAAAAACAATACCTGGAAATTGTTTTGAAGAACCAGTTGGTTGGGATCTAATGAATTTTGATTTTTCAAAAAAAATAGCAGGAGCAGCGATGAAGAGATCTCGTAAAGGGGTTCTTCTGCAAGGTACAATTATTATGCAAAAAGACTGGAATTTGAACAGATTAAGATTTGAGGACAACCTCATTAATTGCTTCGCAGAAATGCTCAATGAGAAAAATAATAAAGTAGCATGGCCTGATAGCTTCTCATCTGAAATAGACAAATTGAACAAACAATTTGCATCCCTAGATTGGAAAAAAAATAGAGTTAGAAATTAGAAATTCTTTTTCATTGTTAATACTGACTCTATGTGCCGGGTTTGCGGAAAAAGATCGAAGGGCTGAATATCTGTAATACAGTAGCCTCCTTCAATTAAGATTTTTGCATCACGGGCCTGAGTGGCAGGATCGCAAGAAATATAGACAATCGACTGGGGTTTAAATGCCAATGCCTGCTTGAGGAAATCTGGGTCACAACCTTTCCTGGGGGGGTCAACCAGAAGCGCACACGGTTGAAAAGTTGAGTCTATTGTTTCGAAAATAGATGACGCATCACCAAGAATAAATTCTGCATTTTTGATTCTATTGAGCTCAGCATTTGCTTGGGCTCCCAGAAAACCCTCTCGACTGATTTCTATTCCTATTACTTTTTTGAAATGAGAAGCCGCGGAAATGCCAAAAAGACCGCTACCGCAATAAGCATCAATTAGAAAGGCTGCCTCTCCAATACAAGATTGACGAATGACATAATCAACTAACTTTTGAAGGATGAAAGGATTATTTTGAAAAAACTCTCCTGCTCGAAACTGAAATGTTAGGTTGCCAACTCGTTCCTGAACAAACTCATTAGAGTCGGTTGAGATATTTCCATTGGTGTCTCTGAGCAGTAAGGTTCCTCCTTTTTTAAGGGTATGTTTTTTGTTTTCGAGGTTTTGCTTGGCTAAAGGAATTGCCTGATTGATGGCTTCAGTTGCAATCGGGCATTGATTTATGTCAATGATTGATCTTCTTGTTCCCTGTTTTAAAAACCCAACTTTAAATGGATGTTTCGTGTTAGGTTTTTCAAAATGAGGGGTAAGCTTTGATCGGTATTTATATTGTCTTGGAGAAGAAATAGTTTCATTCACATCTAACGCAACTCCTCCAATCCTCGCAAAAGAATCTTCCACTTGTTTCTGCTTCCATTTTAACTGGGATTCATAATGTAGGTGCTGGTATTGGCAACCTCCGCACTCTCCAAAAAGTTCGCATGACGGATTTACCCTTTGGGGAGAACTTTCCAATAATGAAACACAATCAGCCGAAGAGTAATTTTTGTGATTTCGGTAAATACGGGCACGAATTTTTTCACCAGGCAATACAAAGGGTACTTGAATAACCCATCCCCTGTCTCTTCCTAAACCCAAGCCTAAATTGGTGAGTGATTCAATATTAAGATCCACAATGTGATGATATGGATATGGGTCGGGCTTAAAACCCTTTGGCGTAGAATTCATCATCATCTGCCTAAACGGCTCGCAATAAACAGGCAAAGCCGTTTTTTTAAAACAAGTGCAATCGAGAATAGAAAGTACAACAAATCCAAAAGTTAAGCATCTGGTAAGATTGCGGAAATCAAGTCGTTATCGAAAAGAGACGGGCCTATTTTTTTTAGAGGGTAAAAGAGAAATTGAAGCAATGCTGGTAGGGGGACGGGAACTAGATGAAATTTTCTTCCCACAAAATACAGAATCAAAAGATGAACTATCTTCACTGCTAGAATTAACTAAAGGCATTCCAAATTTTGAACTTGCCGAAGCTCCGATGAAAAAAGCTTCCTATCGTGGGGAGGGAACCGAGATTATCGGAGTCGCCAGAAGTTGGAGTCTTGATCTAGATAATTGTATAAATGAAAGTAGAGAATTAATTCTTATTTTGGATGAAGTTGAAAAACCAGGTAATCTGGGTGCCATCCTCAGGACAGCAGAAGCGTTGGGAGTTGAAGCCATTGTACTGACAGATTCGGCTATAGATTTTTTCAATCCGAATGTAATCAGGTCTTCCATGGGACTTTTTGCAAGCATGCCCGTTTTCTCATGCGAAAAAGATAAGATAATAGAATGGGTGAAAGAAACCGGTTTTTCACTGATTGGAACGAGCTCAAAAGCATCCGAAGCGATTTACGAGCATAATTTTTCCAGACAAACCGCGATAGTCATGGGAAACGAAAGTAGGGGATTGGGTTCATTTTGGGATGAGTATTTGGAAGTTATGCTTTCTATTCCAATGAGTGGAAAAGCTAGTTCAATGAACTTAAATTGTGCTGCCGCGGTTGTTCTTGCCGAAATTAATCGTAGAAAATATTCTTCAAATCGTTTTTAACCATGGAATAGTTTTATTTAATGCCTCGTCCATGGAAAGGATAGGTTCGTATCCAAAATCTGAATTTGCCTGTTTGGTCGAGAACCAATGATCATGAGCTAACTGGCATGCAATAAATCTGGTCATCGGTACTTCACTTTTAAAAAATAAAATTCTCCATAACTTTTCCAATAAAGCTCCGGTTACATACCCTTTGGAGAAACTGATTTTTTGGTCTAAAGGCTTTAAACTTAATAATTCAAAAAGTGAGTTCAGCCACTCCCATAATTTTACCGGTTCATTTTGGGATATAAAATAGGATTTTCCGCTAACAGGGCCCCCACTAACTAATGAGTTTAA
>Ga0181587_10004341_pt1 | contig 11720 bp, 10 predicted proteins | sample 071ome_27_FD_132463 | JGI IMG/M metagenome (GOLD analysis project Ga0181587, IMG submission 132463) | Coastal salt marsh microbial communities from the Groves Creek Marsh, Skidaway Island, Georgia - 071409AT metaG (megahit assembly) | ecosystem: Environmental > Aquatic > Marine > Intertidal...
ATAATCCTATTGTCTACCGGAACGTTGACCACGGTGGAGGAGAGCAGCCAGTTTCTTCTTGATCAATTTCGACAAAAGCCCTTCGAGCAGGAAGCCGACACTTCAGTGGCAGACCTGGCGGCAGAACCCAGCACTTCTGAAGTGAAGTTGAAGCTGGGTTATGGATCGGTGGTGTTTAATGTGAAGAAGCTAAATCCGGGGTCCAGTTTTGAAATTGATTCACCCGTGGGCACGTCTGGAGTTCGAGGCACAGATGGGCAGTTGGAGGTGACGGTGGATCCAAATACCGGCAATTTCTCTGGAGGCGTAAACATGTTATCCGGAAGCGTGAACTTCCGATCCGTGAGTGGCCTGAATTTCAATGTGCTTGCGGGTCAAAGCATCTTTTCACAGGTCACTCCCACTGGCCAAATGATAGGCCAACTGGTGCAGAGGCCCGTACCACCCAATGTGACTCAGAGGCTCAACCAAAGGACCAATTTGGCGAAGGATTCTTCCAGGGGTGTCAAGGTCGGCCAGATCAATCAGGCTCGAAGAGAGACTATTCAAAAGATCAAATCCAATCCCCGAAGGCAGGAGAATAAGGGAGGTGGACAGAAAGGGGAACGGAATGCACCCAAATCCAATTTGAAGAATGGAGGTGCAACGAAATCCACCAGAACGGATAAGGTGAACAAGGTCAAAACAGCAATCACCAGCAAACTGAACCGAGAGCAGAGCAATACTGAAAGCCGAGAACAGCTTATGGAGGTGGATGATCAGGCCGACTTGGCTCAGCAAGGAATTGAGTTAAGCAAGGATGACGCCAAGGCCCTCAGGGCAATGGGTTTGAATCAGGATGATTTGAAAGAGTTGAGAAAGCTGGACAAAAGCGAACTCCTTACATTGATGCAGGCTGAGAATGCGGAGCAACAGCAGGTCAATATTCGAAACCAAATCATCAATACTGCGATTGCAGAAAAAATCCAATCTTATGAAAACCAGGAACGGGTGATCATAGAGCAGTTCAGTAACTTGATTCAATTTCAGCTACTCAACAAGCTGCAGCCTGGTAATCTGAGTGTACTGCTTGAAAACATTTCTCCTGAAAGTTTATCTACAATTCTGCCAATATTTGCGAACTCGAACCGGACCATTTTGCAACTGATCACCTTTGTGCAGAATAGTGACACTGAAAGTCTCATCGCCATGGGGGTGCCGCTGGAGGAGCTGGACACCGGTCCGAACCTCTCTGAGGAGATTGACTTGATTCCTGAACTCTTGGAATTGCTCTCTGACAACTCAAATGAGGATATCCTGGAAGACTTGCTGGAAATGGGAGACGGTTCCCTGGATGAGGCATTGTTCGAGCTTGGAGTACAAACCAACGAGTTGCTTTCCGACATGGAACCTTCCGGATCTCTTTCCGCAGACCGGATATTTGCGATTGGTGAACTGGAGGAAAACCCTTTCTACAATGAACCTGTTTTTCTGGCTCACTCATTCTTTGAGGATACCAATCTTTCGCCAGTATTGGCCTATGTCAGTCGAAATGTATCTATCAATACCAGTCTGGATCTTTCTGAAATCTATCAGGCTCAGCAAAAAGCTCGATTTATGATAACGGCCAAGGAGTCGATCCATTTGGAAGGGGACGTTGAAATCAGCACAGGGGGAGTGCCGCAGGAGACCTACCTGAGTCTGCTGGCTGGAGAGTCCTTGAATCTGGCCAGCAATACCAACCTCAACTTTACAGGAGATCACTTGCACCTTGGTTCATGGGGGAGCATGGAAATGGTCAATGTCAGCATGGAGTCGGGAAAGTCGATTGAAGTGCAAACCTTGGAAGACCTTGTGATCAGAAACAGTAGTTTACGAGTGCGCAGTGGAGATGTCATCCATCTTCAGGCTGCCAATGCACTCCAATTAAACAGTGTCAATTTTTCCAACAATCTTCAGGAAATCTACATGCAGGCGACGACCATTGACCTGAGAAATATAAATTTTCCTGACGGATCTACGGTAAATCTGGCGACCTTTTTAGGCGGTATTGATGGGAAGTATCCTACTTTTCCCACTGGAGATCCTCAAAATTTAAATGGGAACCGGCAAATTGGCAGGGTGAATTTTATTCAGAATGTGCAATATAATCAGAACATGTTGAACAACCGGGCTCAATTTGATCAATTTGGCCAAAACATCCACATCTCCACCATCCAACCATGAATCGCATACTCTCCCTCGTTTCCTTTCTTCTCCTGCCTCTCGGTGCTCTTTCGGTAGCTCAAGCCGAATCCAAAGAAGCCAAGCTTTCAGGCATGCTCAGCAATGTGAAGTTGAGCGGATACTTTACAGTCGCAGGCAAAGACAAACCTCCTGCAAAAGAGAGCTACGAGATTCTCACAGTGGCCAAAGCTCCCGGCAAGAATGACCTTTGGGTTTTCACTGCACGAATGAAGAAAGGCGGGCAAACCGTGGATCTGCCCATTCCGTTACCAGTCAAATGGGCCGGAGACAAACCTGTGATTTACATGGACAATCTCAAGATCCCCGGGCTTGGCCAATTCAGTGCCTTTGTTCTTTTTGATGGCGACAAGTACGCCGGAACCTGGGCCCATGGGAAGACCACTGGCCATCTTTATGGTACGATTGCCAAACGCAGTGAGTGATATGATTTTTCCCAAACGGAAGTAAGGAGGACCTCACCCGGATGTGCCCAAACCTTTTTTTGCTTTGGGTTCACTCAATTTTCAGGAGCATGCGACCATTGTAGGTCCATTGAAATTGTCCTGAAGATCCCGGCTTGTGGAATTTTTCAAAGTGTATGAGTTGGGATTTTCCGGAAACCGGAATGGCAATGGCAATCGAACGGTCAGGCCAGAGGCTGGCATCCGGGAGCTTTAATGCTGCTTCTTGAATATGGTGTACATGGGGAACAAAGTTTTCCTTCATTCTTTGTTTTTGTGCTGGGAGTTTCTGTTTTGGTTTATGTCATTTTCTGACGTTTTTATCCACTTGTAAAATGCTATGCTGATCACCACAAGAGCCGCGACCATGTTGGTCGATTTCATGATAATGCCTCCCAGTATCTGGTCGCTGACCGGGTCAAGACTTGGGATAATCCTGGCGGCATCCGCATAAGTCGGGTAAAGCAAGTCCCTGGCCAAGGTCAGGAACGCGAATACTGGTGTCTGGGCCACCATCAGGGCAAAGAAGAATAGAATTTGTACGCCGTATTGAAGTGGCGGAAACCGTTTTGAGCGGCTGGCAATGCTCCACCACATGAAGATGGAGGAGATCAGTATCATCAGTTGAGCCAATGTATGAACGGGCTTGGAGCGGAGAGTGGCTTCAAATAATTGTGGAAAATGCCAGACAGAGAAGGACAGAGTGAAGAAGATACCTGCGAAGAGAGGATTTACCAGAAAGCGGAAACAGGCCCGAAAATACCGGTTTCTTCGGGCTGGAGTATCGACGAGCCAATCGGGTATGCCCAACACAATAAACAGTGGTGACAGATACATCAGAAGGTTGTGTTGCAGCATGTGAGCACTGAAGAGAAAGTCTTCACCCAATGCATTCAGTGGAGAGCCGACAGCCAGGTAGAAGGTCACCAGGCCGAGTGTGAAGTAGGCAGCTTCGCTTAGGGGAAAGGATTGGGTCTTGGTCATGAGGGTACGGAGTGGACCTATGAGCAGGGAATAAATCCAGCCAGTAACCAGTATACCTCCAATCAAAAGAGGTTCCGTGTGCCAGTGACTCCAATTGACCACGGTTTCTTAATTCATGTTTGGCTACTATCCCGGCGTTTTCGTGACTACTTTAAACGAGAAATAGGCCGGTCATAGCAGAAGGTTGTCTTCGAAATAGTGGAGGTTCCATCATTCAACATGCACTGCAGCAGTGGTTATATGATCTCCCACGAAGAGAATGTTTACTGCCGTGAAGGTGGAGACCACAATCACCCTGGACCATGGAGGAGAATGTAGAGGACTGAGAGTTACCCCCTCGCAAATGGAGGCAGTTGGCGATGATTCCGAAGAATTTCACTGCGGATAGCAGCAGGAGAAGGGGGGTGTTGAATCCCCGGGAGCTGAGCATTTTGAAGATAGCGATCACTGCACTTGTCATGAGTATCAGTGCAATCGAGAGATTTAAAAAAGTAAAATAACGCCAATTGTTTTCTTGGAGGGCGGATTCAGGGTCGTGAGGCATGATTGCTGGTTTCTAAAGGCTTCGAGGTTATAAAAGGTATTCCGTGAGATACACAACAGGGAAAATAATGACCCATGCAATTATGATAAAGTGCCAGTACACCCCGGCAACTTCAATATCTATAGCGTGTTCTGGGGTCATTTTTCCGGTGAAAGAATAGACTAGCCATCCAACCAGCCAGACCACCCCTAATGTTATGTGGACTACGTACGTCCCGACCAGGAGGTAAAACGTGCTGCCAAAGATGTTACTGTTGAGGGTAATCCCGCTGTGTTGAACAAGGTGGGTAAACTCGTAGACTTGGCAGCCCAGGAAGATCAGGCCGAAAATGATCACCCCCAGAAGCATCCAGCGTGTCATTTTCAGGTTGCTCTTGTTCATGGCGGAAACTCCAAGAGCCATCAGGAGTGAACTGGCCAGGAGAATGAAGGTGCTGAAGGAGGTGAGGGGTATGTCGAGAAGATCCGTTAAATCAATGACATCTATGGTGGTTTTGCGATAGACTAGATGTGTGGAAAGCAGTGTGCCGAAAAACATACACTCCGAGGCAAGGAATGCCCACATGCATAGCTTTTTGTTGGGTATGCCAGTGCTGGTATATTCCTTTGGATGACCATGGGTATCTAGGGTGGCTTCCACTGATTGGCTCATTGGTTTGTTGGGTTGAGAGATCTTCTTAAGCAGCTTGTGGGAGGAGAGGCGATCAATCTTGTTTTGTCTCTGCAACGTGATCGGGATGGAGGTGGTAGCCACCTGGGCCTTCAATGGACCAGAAGATGATGCTCATCAATGTGATCGCAATGCCGGCGATAATAATTTCGAAATTGGGCTCCCAGGTTGAGCCTTCAGGAAGGTGAAGCTCCATTTTACGAATGATCAGCCCGAAGCCCAGAATGAAGATGCCAATTCCGGTAAAGAGTGGGCACCAGGAGCGGTCTGGTATGGGAACGCCATTAGGGGCACTGGATTCATTCTCCATTTTGAGTTCTTTTGGTCCGTATTTGTCTTCCCAGTGTTGGTCACGAGCTTTGACAATAGGGGTACGGGAGAAATTGTAGACCGGGGCAGGGGAGGGAATCGTCCATTCCAGAGTTCGTGCATCCCATGGATCTTTGCCGGCTTGTGGCAGTTTCCTGCGATTGATCACGGTGTAAAAGATCTGAATGGTGGAGAAAAGGATGCCGAATCCAAGGATGAAGGCGCCCAGAGAGGCGAGTTTGTTTAGGTCATCCCATCCCATATCTGCATGGTAGGTATGAGTACGGCGAGGCATGCCCTTCATTCCCAGATAATGCATGGGGAGGAAAGTGAGGTTGAATCCAGCGAAAATCCAGGTGAAGCAGAATTTACCGAATTTGTCGTTCATCCTAGCACCGGTGAGTTTGGGAATCCAGTAGTAGAAACCGGCCAGGAGGGCGAATAGGCTGCCTCCGATCAATACGTAGTGGAGATGAGCGATGGCGAAGTAGCTGTCTTTGTGTTGAGCATCTACGGAGACGGTCGAGTGCATGATGCCAGTAAATCCACCAATCATGAACATGAAGATGAATCCAAGAGCAAAGAGCATGGGCGTGGTGTAGCGGATACTGCCTCCCCAGATGGTGCCGATCCAGTTGAAGATTTTTACACCGGTTGGGATGGCTATGAGCAGGGCCAGGATGGAGAAGGCAGAGGTTGCCATCACTCCCATGTCGTTGGCAAACATGTGATGACTCCAAACGGCTAATCCGAGGAAACCAATAATGGCTCCGGAGAAGACAATCCATCCGTACCCGAAAAGGGGTTTTCTGGCGAAGGTGGGCAAGACTTCCGATATGATTCCCATGGCTGGTAGGATGAGAATGTAGACTTGCGGATGGCCGAAAACCGAGAACAGGTATTGCCCGTAGATCGCGTTACCCCCGGCAGCGTTGTCGAAGAACAGGGTTCCAAACTGCCGATCAAACATTAGCTTCAACAGGGCGACGGCAATGGCAGGCAATGCCAGAATAAGTAGGAAGGAGGTGACAAGGCTCATCCATGAGAACACGGGGAGACGCATCATGGTCATTCCAGGGCACCTCATGTTGATGATGGTGCTAATAAAGTTGAAGGAAGTAAGCAGGGCGGCCAGGCCCAGAATCAGCAAGCCCATGACCCAGAAATCAGTGCTCATGCTCATGTCGCCATGTGGCACTTTCAGTGTGATCGATGCATTGCCAAACCATCCGGTCGCAGGGGCACTTCCAGGAAAAAACCAGCTGATGTTGAGAAGCACGGCTCCAGCGATAAAACACCAGAGGCTAAGAGTGTTGAGCCTCGGAAAGGCAACATTCCGAGCTCCAATTTGCAGTGGAATAATAAAATTAAAGAAAGCGGCACTTAGCGGCATGACGGCGAGGAAGATCATTGTCGTTCCGTGCATCGTGAAGAGCTGGTTGTATTCTTGGGCCGTAAGGAAAGTCGCTTCGGGGTTAGCCAGTTGCACTCGGATGAGGAGTGCCTCTATGCCCCCAATGATCAGGCAAATGAGGGCTACCATACCGTACATGATACCGATCTTCTTGTGGTCGATGGTGGTGAGCCAATCCACAATGCCTTTGGTGTTGGGGGCGGGGCGGCGGAACAGCCCTTTGGAGGTGGATTTTGCTACATCCTGTTCCACATCAGTCCCTGTAACGTTTGTGCTGGTGGGTTGATTCTCCATTGAGTTGCAGAGCAGGAAAGGGCGTTTGAGGAGTGGAGCAACAGGTGCTAGTTTCTTGCTAATTTGTGGGTTGAGCTCTCTTGATCAAGTCTAAGCTGAGCTGTTTTCCTGTAATCGGACTTTTTCTTTTCGGTGAGTGGAGGTTCACCCCAGTCTGGGGCTTGGGGATCTTTTAGGGTTAGGAGAAAGGCTGCAAGTGCATTGGCTTCCTCTGTGTTGAAGAATCGATAATGTGCATTTTCTCTGGTTTGGTTTCGGTTGAAGAGAGTCTCAGTTGTGTTGGCATCAATAACCTTGTAAACAGTTGCGAAGTCTCGCCACATGCGATTACCTGGTTTGACTTTTCCGGGCTGCTGGATCCAGGTTTTCAATTGTTCGGCATTGAGGTTTCTCCAACCCGCAGCGATCGTGTTTCGTTCAGCGAGGTGATTGAGATTGGGGTTGGGCCATTTGGGATGAGGCATGGCCCCAAAAATATGGCAGCGATTGCAGCTGACATCATTGGTTTTGTGTCCCATTTCTTTCAGTTTTGCAGGGATGGCTTTGCCATTGTAGAGCTTTTCTCCAAGAGCTTCCAAGGCGGTGAGTTTTCTGGGCGGATCTCCATTGAAGCTGAGGTAAGTGCCGTCGTCTTTATTTTCAATTTTGGGCATGCGGGTCTGGCTTTTAATCCATTGTTCAAACTTGTCTTGTGATGTTGCTATGCCCCGGAACAGCATGTAGGCATGGGAGTCGCCGCAGAATTCTGCACACTGACCGGAGTAGTTGCCTTCTTCTTCGGTGTAGAGCCACATGTGGTTGGTTTGACCAGGTATGAGATCCACTTGCCCTGCGATCTTCGCCAGCCAGAAGGAATGCATGACGTCTTCGGTCTCCAGATTGATTTTCACGGCTTTGTGGGTCGGGAAAACAAACTCGTTGGAGGTGACAATTCCGAATTCCGGATAATGAAAGGAGAACCACCACTGGTGACCCGTTACGTTTATTTCGAGCGGGTCTTTCTCACTCTCCAGAGAGGGCACCCCAACCAGATTTGTCTTCCCTTCAAAGAAATAGGGAATGGCGGCAAGGGCTGGGATTTTCATCTTACCAAAAGGGAGGAAGGCGATGAGGATGAGGAGGACCATGGAGTATCCGATCAATCCTAATACCACTATTGTATTTCCATGGGTCTGTCTGGGGAATTGGTCCTTCTTGGGATCAAAGCCCGGCTTTTCCTTGAAAGCAAACATGGCATAGACCAAGGGGCCTCCTACCGTGATACAGAGTAGTGCTGCAACCCAGAGGCTCAGCATGAAGGAGTCCAGATGGGATTGGGCAATGGGGCCTTTGGGTTCTAGGGTGGACTGAGGCCCGTACGGCTCACCCCCAATGTAGGAACTGATGCCTGGAATCTGGTCTGCCTGGAAGCAGAAATAGATAAAGCCTCCGACAATCATAACCGTCAGGAATAGGCTTTTGATGTTCAAATTCATTTAGCGGCGAGGCTGGTGTTACCTATTTCTTTTGGGATATAATTGGAAGAGTATGGAATGGAAGTTGTGGCGTGCTTTCTAGAGATAACGATCCAAGGCAAAAAGGATCATGAAAACAGGAAGGTACAGGATGGTACTGAAGAAAAGGCTTCTGGCGTTGGTATCACGATTGTTCGGGTTCAAGAAACGAACCGCGTGATAGAGTGCGTAAACAGAGAGGAGTGAATTCAATACAAGATACCAGAGGCTGACCTCGTTCCCTGGTATCCAGAGGGGAGCATAGGTGAAGCCAATGAGTATGATCGTGTAGAGAAAAGATTTCAGAGCAGTTCGTGCTGGGCCATTTCTTTCGTGCACCAGCATCTTGAAGCCAGCTTCCTTGTAATCCTCCCGGTGCATCCAGGAAATCGCCATGAAGTGAGGCATTTGCCATGCGAAGAGGATTCCGAAAAGTAGCCATCCGTTGAGGCTGTCCACCGTGAGGGAACCCGTTGCTGCCACGTAACCGAGGAGGGGTGGCAGTGCTCCGGAAATGGCACCCACTTCAGTAGACAGGTGGGTAGTTTTCTTCATCGGAGTGTAGAAAACCAGGTAAACCACTAGAACGCCGAGGGTCAGCAGCATGGCAGAAAGATTGGTTCCCCATGCCAGGACCCCAAGACCTGCAATGGAGGTGATCAAGCCGATCAACAAAGCATGGAACAGCTTTACTTCGCCTGATGGTAGCGGCCGGGTCGAAGTCCGGTCCATCATGGCATCTTCCTTGATTTCCATACATTGGTTGATCGCGGCACATCCTCCGGCTGCAAGGGCTGTGCCAATGAGCAGGCTGATAAATTCGGAGGTACTTCGCTCTGTTGCGGCGGAAAAGTAACCGAAGACAGCGGATGCGACCGACATAAGACTGAGCCTGGGTTTGGTCAGTTGTATGTAGGAGCCGAAAAGTCCACGTGCTTTTCCTTCAGATTGAAAGGCTTTGCTATGAATGGTCTTGATGGATTCGGAGTTCAAAGGTTTGGCGAAATAAGGAAATTTCCTAAAATACCGCGAAATGATTTACATGCAAGGTGGGGGATCAATCTTAAAACCCAGAGTTTTCATGTTTCCAGAGAATTGAAAGAGTACACTTTGTTTTGCATTAGAGTGGTTAATTTTCAGGGAGGGCTTGCGGTGGTTTTTCCGAACATTTCAAAATCAGGAGAAATTCCATGCAGATTAAGGCCGCAGCCAGCACCAGATGCAGAACCTGACTGGGCGGAGGCATACCTACGTATACCAAAGTGATGCCCACCAGAATCTCGGCTAGAATCAACGCCAGAATGATATGAGTGATCAATCTGGGCGGAGAGCCTTTGGGTAGTTTTTTAGATTGGCGAATGAGCATCAGGCTGGCCCCGATAACGAGCCAGGACATGATCCGGTGAGTATGGTCGATGGTCCCTCCAACAATACTGTGGTTGGTCTTTATCCATTCTTCCCTGGGAATATCTCCGATTTTGATGTGTGGGTCTATGGTTTCCCTCACCTTGGTGCCCATCAGCAGTTGCACAGTTGTGACGAGAAACAGAGGGATGGCCAGTTTAAGAAGAGCCTGGCTTCCTGGTGTTTGCACAGGGCTTGCCTGTGCCTTGTGGACGACCCACATCAACACCGTCACCTGGAGAATGGCCAACGCCATGTGCAGGGTGATAATGCCCGGTTTGAGGCCGGATTTTACAACTTCCCCTCCTAGCCAACCATTGAAGACGACAAGGGCAAACGCGGCGAAGGAACCCCAAAACAATCCCGGCCTTTTGCGGACAAATTGGAAGGATTTCACAAAAGTTGCCAGAACCAGTAAACCGATGGTCACACCGACCATCCGATTGGCATACTCGATCCACATTTTTGCCAAATTGAACTGGCTGATGTCGTACTTTTCAGGATCGATTTTGGAAACATCCGTGGGGGGAAACCAGCAACCCCAGCAAGTTGGCCAGTCCGGGCAACCCAAGCCGGCTCCACTGACCCGAACCAAACTACCTACGCCAACAAGGAGAAGCGTAGCGATTAAAGTGGCCAAGGCCAGTTTTCGGAAACCTGCCAGTTTATCCGGTTTTTCTTTCGAGGAATTTTTACTCATTTTTGATTTAGGGGGGAAGTGTCGAAAACCTATACCATCGGCTTTTGTTAGAAGAGGAATTTATGGTGAGATCCTTTTTAAATTAGCTGCGCTTATGGGTTTTGGCGTTTTTAGGTTGAATTGGAGGATCTGGTCTCGACCTGATTTGCCTGATACGGCAAGTTTTGATTCTTCCCTACAAAATATGAAAGCAAAAAACATTCAGTTTCTCCTACTTCTGACACTCCTGTTTTTCCTGGCCGGGTGTGGACGTGGGCTTCAGAATGGCGAAGTCCGGGGCAAGGTCCTTGAAGTGAACTCTGAGGATGCCACTCTTAAAATCAGCTTGACCAAGAGATCTGGAGGTGACGGGGAAGAAAGGCTTTTCAGTATTTCGGATGGAGATACGATGTGGTTGAAACCCGGTCGTGAAATTCGGGGTGTCGAAATTCAAAAGGATGAAAAACGCTTCCTGGATCAGATATTTCCAGCGTCCAATCGGGAGGAAAGTCATGCCTACATGTGTAACCAGGAGCTTCGCAATGATACCGTAGAGCGTGGGAGCAACCCAGTTCGTGAAGTAGGAGAGGAGTTGCCCAACTTTGCTCTCATTGATCAGGATGGAAACCTTATTGATCGCAATTCCCTCATCGGTAACACCACAGTTATCAACTTCATCTTTACCCGCTGCACTGTCGCAGAAATGTGCCCGGCAACGACCATGCGGACCGGAGCCCTGCTCCAGCAAATCAAGAAAGAGTCATTTCCTACGGTTCGTTTGATTTCAATGACAATGGATCCTGAGTATGACACTCCAGGAGTGCTCAAAGCTTATGCAGCCAGTTATGGAGTGGATGATCCTCAGTACCGTTTTGCCACTGGATCCTTGCAGGCGATTCGTGATTTGAAGAAACAACTCTGGATTAAGGCTCAGCCCGATCCCAACCTCATCCTTCAGCACACCATGAGAACCCTTCTGGTCGGGCCTGACCTCAAAATCCTCTACCAAGTTCCCGGCAGTAAGTGGGAAATGGAGGATTTTCTGGGGAAAATTCGTCGCAGTGTTCAGGATTCTTCACCTCCCAAGGAAGAGACTGAGGATAAATGAATCGTCCCCCTTCACAATGGATTCTTTGCCACAAAACAAGAGGCTGTGTATTGCTGCCCAGATTTGGCCTTGATACAGGACGTAAAGCCATCAGATAACCCTCCTCCTTCTTTTATAGGATTGATCCATAACTTCCCTTCCTTCGTAAACGCTCTG
>Ga0181587_10004347_pt1 | contig 11715 bp, 11 predicted proteins | sample 071ome_27_FD_132463 | JGI IMG/M metagenome (GOLD analysis project Ga0181587, IMG submission 132463) | Coastal salt marsh microbial communities from the Groves Creek Marsh, Skidaway Island, Georgia - 071409AT metaG (megahit assembly) | ecosystem: Environmental > Aquatic > Marine > Intertidal...
AGCCCGTATGATCCGCTGAGAAATAGCAGGCCACACCAGACGCGCGAGGTGATCTGCATCCCCCATACAATGCGTTTCACCCTCCCGGATCCCACCCAGACCGCGAGCGTTTTCTTACCATTGTCTCGGTCTGCAGGTTCGTGTTTTAGACCGCTAACAAGCGCACCAATCAGGCCATATAGAAAGATGGGTACCAAAAGCAACAACTCATCGTAGTCCCATTCTACGCGCAGGGTCGCATAGCCAATCAACGGCATCACTCCACCTAAGCCCGCCGCTTCCAGCAGTTCCCCACCCCCTCGATAGTTTAGCCTCAGCGGGGCAAAGCTATATGCCCACAGCAGCAGCAGACCAACTGCCGCTAGCAGCAGAACGTAAGGATGGCCCATATACCAAAGTCCCCCAGCACTGAGCAGGGTGCCAAGACCGGTCAGCAAACCGGCACGCGCTACGTGCTGTGGATCCAGCATCCCCTCGACGAGGGCACGCTTGTCAAAAAGCTCAGGATACGCATTGGCGTGGTGTAAATCGGCCTGATAATCGGCATAGTCGTTCAGCAGCACGATGGTCCACTGCATGCATACGGCAAGGCATAGAGCCAATACTAGGACAGCCCATGACAGATCGGATCCCGGTTGGTAGCCGAGACTCAACCCGACTAAAACGGGCAACAGGACCTTGGGCAAGGCCTGCAGCTTGACAGCAACTAACCAGCGGTTCACTTTAACCTGCGTCTCTTTAGCTAGTGATTTGATATGGTACGTTCCAGCGAGCTATACACCAATCCCTATGCCCGCAGTGCGGCCCCTCGCTTTTCCCTCTCGCCCAGTCGCCATGACGCTACGTCCTGCGCAGAAATCTGTGCACTGCTGCTGACCGAGGATGAAATCGATACTATTCTCGGTCGCTCTTTTGCGCAAGGTATACGCGCGGTTGAAGAGAATCTACGTGCGCATTTTCCCAACAATATTTACGCAGATTTGGACTATCTAGCCACGGCTCTTCTGCAAGAGGCTCGGGGCCAAGCAGACCCACCCACTTACCTAGAAACAAGCTTTGCATTGACGACAGACCTCTTCCAGTTGTACGGCTGTAATTCCCCCATTCACTTTCGCTACGCACACGATTTCCTCTACGGATTTGACTGGGTCCGCTGGGTCCAAAAAATGCCGAATCAACGAAGGAATACCGGTCCCTTTCACCGAATTTTTTTGCACTATCTAAAAGGGCGAGCCAATGAGCTGCTGTCCCTCATTGCCGATGACGATTCGACCTACCCACGCTTAGAGCCCAACAGAGACCGCAATCCCTTTCTCTTTTCCCGCGGCCCGAGTGATGAGACGCGACTCCATCAATCTCTAGCCGATGACGGGCTTATACCGGTAAAGGCATGGTGCACTCAAAGCGCACCTCAATGCGCATACGATTACAGCGCTCTGCGCGAAGAAAGGGCTCAACAGCTGCGCATAGATCATGGGTAAGAAAGAGAAAATACCCGTCACACCCGCCCTGCGCGCGCTCAGAGCAAGCGGCGTCGAGTTTGAAGAACACCTCTATCCGTACGTTGAACGCGGCGGTGCCCAGCACGCCGCCCAGTGCTTGGGGATTGATCTACACTCTGCGATAAAGACGCTCGTATTTGAAGACGAAAATCAACGACCGCTGCTCGTGCTGATGCACGGTGATCACGACGTAGCCGTTGGCCTCTTGGCGCGGGCTATTGGAACCAAACGCGTCGGTCCATGCGCACCGGAGAAAGCGACCAAGCACACGGGCTACCTCGTCGGTGGCACCTCTCCCTTCGGCACGCGCAGCGCAATGCCCATTTATGCCGAAGAGAGTATACGAACTCTATCCCGCATTTATGTCAATGGGGGAAAACGCGGTTTTTTAGTCGGACTGACCCCGGATGCTTTGGATGAAGTGCTCCATCCTCAATACGTAACGGTACGCGCTTTGACCCAGCCCCCTATCAGGTAATTAGAGATCATGGAACAGTTTATACCAGAAGTTATACCTCCAACTTCGCCACCCACAGCTGCCCGCTGCTTTGCTTTTTGCGCGGACGATTTGCTCGTACACGCATCGTCTGGACAGGTAGATGTGCCAACGCGTGAACTGCTTGCGCAGGCTGGGATTAACGGAGAGTGCGAGTTTTACCTCGGCTCGGATAGGCACTACGGACCTTGCTTTGCGGTGGAACTAGGAGCTGACTATACGCCACCAGACGGATTCCAGCTACACGGACTGCGCGACTTGGCGAGTCCGCTAGGCGATTTGCTTTTTGCCATTGGCGGGCGCGCGGTGCAGATCATTAATTGGGCTCGAACCCACCGCTACTGCGGACGCTGTGGCACAGAGACGCAAAGCGCCCCCACTGAACGGGCTCAAGTCTGTCCAACGTGCGGGCTAACGGCCTTTCCACGCCTTTCCCCCGCCATTATTGTCCGCATACGGCGCGGCGACCAGATTTTACTAGCGCGCAACCACCGTTTTCCCCCCGGCCGCTTTAGTATATTAGCGGGCTTTGTCGAACCGGGTGAAACGCTTGAGGAAGCCGTGGTTCGGGAGGTGCGCGAAGAAGTGGGAATTCGGGTGCGTAATATCCAATACGTTAGCTCTCAACCCTGGCCATTTCCCAACTCGCTCATGCTCGGATTCACCGCCGAATACGCCGAAGGGGAATTAGACGTAGACGGAGACGAGCTAGCCGAAGCACACTGGTTTTCACCCGACGACCTGCCCGATCTACCGCCCGCCATTAGCATCGCACGCAAATTGATTGACGATTTTCTGAAGAGCGTGGCATGAAAAAGGCGGACAAAATACCCCTGATCTTGGAAACGCTGCAAGCGCTCTACCCCGAGCCGGAAATCCCTCTCAACAGCAGCAGTCCTTTTACGCATCTGGTCGCCGTCCTGCTCTCGGCCCAGTGCACCGATGCACGCGTGAATACCGTGACCCCAACTCTTTTTGACCAGGCCGACACGGCGAGTACAATGACCGAGGTATCGGTCCGCACCATTGCCGACATTATTCGTCCCTGCGGCCTAGCGCCGCGCAAGTCGCAGGCCATAGCCGACCTGTCGCAGATCCTGGTCGACCGGTATGACGGTCGGGTACCTGCAGATATGGCCGCACTCGAATCCCTACCCGGCGTAGGACATAAAACGGCTCAGGTCGTCATGGCACAGTGTTTCGGCCAGCCTACCTTCCCCGTCGATACGCACATTCATCGCCTTATCTACCGCTGGGGGCTGTCCAACGGCAAGAGCGTCGAGCAGACGGAGCGCGACTGTAAGCGCCTCTTTCCCGAAGAGCGCTGGAACGATCTGCATCTGCAGATTATCTACTTTGGCCGTCAGTATTGCCCCGCGCGTGGACACACCTGGAGCACCTGTCCTCTGTGCAGCAAAATCGGTCAAAAAAACCGCATGTAATGGTCTCTACATCGTGCCCCCACCGCGTGCGAGCAGGTAGCGTTCGCCGTTTGAGATATATTCCATTTTTAGTTACCATGTTTTAGTCGCGTATCACCGTCTAACGTTGGAAAGAAATGAGCGAATTAAATTCGAAAACGGGCGTCAGCCTGCGCGCCGTCCTTACTGGCGTCTTTTTTGTCCTCGCTATAAGCCTAATCAGTCCCTGGGCGATCCTGATGGTTCAGGGCTCCCAGCTGACGAGTAACGCCATTCCCATCATTGCCGTGGCTCTGCTGTTTATCGTGACCGTCGTGGCGATGCCGCTGCTCCGCTCGCTGGGAAAGACCTTTGCATTCAATCGCGAAGAGCTTATCACCATATACGTGATGATGCTGGTCGGCTCTGTCGTAGTTACCACGGGCTTTACGGGGTCCTTCCTATCGGTCATAACGGGCGCCATGTACTACGCCACGCCTGAGAATGAATGGGCAGAGCTCTTCCTCCCCTATATTCATCCTCTCCTGGCCCCAACGGATCCCGAAGCAGTCCGCTTCTTTTACGAGGGATTGCCCAAGGGTATGCCCGTTCCCTGGGATGCCTGGGCGACGCCGCTGGTAACTTGGCTTGTATTTATCCTCGCTTTTTATCTTCTAATTCTCTGTCTGGGCGTTTTGCTGCGAGGACAGTGGGTGGAAAACGAGCGCCTCGTATTTCCGCTGACGAGGTTGCCCCTGTCTATGATAGAAGAGCCCGAAGGGGAAAGCCTGTTTGCCAACCTCTTCCGCAGCCGGCTGCTGTGGATGGGGTTTCTCATACCGCTCGTTCTTCACTCTTGGAATTCGCTCAACTTTTACCACGACGCCTTCCAACGCATCGCCCTCAACGGACAGATCGTCCTGATCCCGGGTGCCCTCGCTCTGCCCTATCGTTTCAACCTGCCCATTATGGGACTGGCTTACTTGATGCCGCTGAATGTCGCTTTCAGCATTTGGTTCTTTTTCCTCTTGGGCACCTTGCAAAGCTGGGGCTTTGCACGCATTGGCATAGCGATTAAAGGGGGCGGCGACATTTGGACCTCCGGCGGCGCGCACACGGCTCTTTCGCACCAAATGGCTGGCGGTTTCTTTGCACTAGCTGTCTTTGTGCTATGGACTGCGCGACCGCATATTCGCCGCCTGTGGGAACTGGCCAAACGGGGCGACAACGACGAGCGAGAAATTCTCTCGCCGCGCCTGGCGTTTGCTGGGCTGATTGGCAGTGCCCTATTTATGGTCGGCTGGTTGAGCACGACCGGGCTCGACGTGCCCATTGCCTTCCTGCTCGTCCTCGGTGCCATCCTGACGTTTGTCGCCCTCTCCCGTATCGTATGTGAGGCCGGTATTCCCGGTGCGCAAATGCCCATGGCGCCCCAAGCCTTTATAACGCGCGGCTTTGGCCCCGAGGGCTTGGGGTTAGGCAATATGACGGGTTTGGGCTACAGCACCGTATGGCTGGGTGAGACGGCCGCCAACATGATGAACGCCGTTATGCATTCGCTCAAGCTGGTATCCGGCAAAGAGGGTCCCTCTCGGCGTCTTCCCTGGGCCATTTTCTTGGCAATTATCGTCGGTTTAATTGGGTCGGTATGGGTTACGATGGAAATGGCCTATACCTACGGCGGCATCAATCTGCACAACTGGTATTATAACGGAGCTCCGCGCTGGCCGTTCAACTACATGACCTCCGTCTACAATATGCCCGATGCCGATGTGGCGACGCGCTTTGGCTTTACCGGCGGCGGAGCGGCCTTTATGCTGGCGCTGCTCTACCTGCGCCAGCGATTTCTATGGTGGCCCCTCCATCCCATCGGCTTTCCCATTGCCAACACCTTTACCATCATGTCATACGGCTGGCTGGCCATCTTTATGGCATGGATGTTTAAGGCCACAATTTTGCGCTACGGAGGAGTACGCCTCTATAGGCTCATGGTGCCTTTCTTCCTCGGACTAGCGCTGGGTGAATTTTCCACCGCCGTGCTTTGGGTATTTATAGATGGTGCCTTTGGTGTCCAGGGCAATATGATCTTCAACTTCTAACGTGAAGGAGTCCAGTCTCCATGCGCGCACGTGAAGAATATCGCTATAATCGGCTGACCTGGGCCGAAATGAACGAGGCCATCGGCGAGCAAAAGTTGATCCTCTTGCCCACTGGATCGACCGAGCAGCACGGCCGCCATCTGCCGCTTGATACGGACGTTTTTCTCGCCGAGTCCGTCTGCTTAGAGATAGGACGCCGCAGGCCCGAAAGCGTGCTCGTCCTCCCTCCCATTGCCTATGGGCTCAACATGCACCACATCGACTTCCCAGGTACCATTCACATAGAGCCCGAAGTCTTTATCGATTTCTGCGTAAATATTACCAAGTCCGTCGCCTATCATGGATTTGAAAAAATCCTGTTGGTCAACGGCCACGGATCCAATGCGCCTCTAATCGATTTAATTGCGCGTAAGACCACTCTGGCAACGGACTCGCTGTGCTTTGCCTGCAGCTATCCCAGCTTTCTTTGGGAAAAATTTGAGGAAGTGCGCGAGTCGGAGATTGCAGCACACGCCGACGAATTTGAGACCTCGCTCTATCTGCACTTGGCGCCCGAACGGGTCCAGATGGACAAAGCGGAAAAGGGCGACGACCGCATGGGGCGCTATGTGAGCTCGGATTCGACTTCATCGTATATACGCTTCAACGACTATTGGGGCCGTTGGACTCAGCTCGGCGTGCACGGCGATCCAACGGTGGCTACCGCAGAAAAGGGGCGCATCATATTCGAGGCCGCCGTGGAAGGCCTAATCGAGGCCGTAGACGAACTGCGCGCCTGGCCGATTGAAAAGCGGGCCGACATGCACGAAGGCCCCGTACAAAAACACATCCGGTGGTGAGAGTACTCATGATAGGAATTGGCGCAGCACAAATCGATATAACGCCGAGCGAGCCGGTCTGGCTCGTCGGATATGGCGATCGGGACCACCGCTCCGAAGGGACCTATCAATCCCTGCGCGCAGGCGCGCTCATGCTCTGCGGACAGAGAGACAGCGCGCTGCTGGTCACCGCAGATCTCATAGGCTACGACCTAGCGTTTACCGCCGAATGTAAAGCCCTCATTGCCGATGCAATCGGCCTGCTCCCTCGCCAGATCGTTCTTACGGCCACCCACACGCACTGTGCACCCTTTTTCTACCCTTGGATTATGCCGGGCCAGCCCGAAAAGGAATACGCCCAGTTTCTAAAAGAACGATTGGTCGAAGTAGCGCAGCGTGCCCAAGCCAGCGTGCGGCCCGGTGCAGTCTCTTTTGCCCGAGGCACTTCCAACTTTGGCGTGAATCGCCGCAGGCCAGACGGTAAGGGGGGCGTGTCCTTTGCGCCCCATCCGGATGGAGCTATGGATCGCGACCTCGATACGCTGTGGTGCACCGATCAGCAGGATCGCCCAATCGCAAGCCTCACATTTTTTGGCTGCCATCCCACGAGCTTGGGCGGCTACCTCATCGGTGGAGACTATCCGGGCTATCTGTGCCGCTCTCTCGAGGAAGAAACCGGCGTTCCAGCACTCTTTGCCACTGGCTGTGCGGGCAATATCCGCCCCTGGTATGGCGACGATCCCGACCACTTTGCCCGTCCAACGTTTGACGAGCTAGCCGCGGCAGGGCGCGATTTAGCTCATGAAGTGCTGGCAACGCTTGGCGATGCTGTGCCAGTCCAAGCTGAGAACATGCGCATCAACAGCGAATTTCACCGATTGCCCTATGCGGATCTGCCAACCCCAGAAGCCCTGCGGGAATCTGCCGCATCTTCAGACCCGCGCCGCCGAGACTGGGCCATCACCATGCAGACGCATCTCTCTAAAGGTCCCCTACCGGACGGATGCCCTCAGGAAATACAGGCGCTTCATCTGGATGACGAACACTGTGCCCTCTTTCTTGGCGGCGAAGTCCTGACCGAAATAGGCCTGCATATTAAATCCGCCCTCTCTCCCCGGACAGTGATCACGTGTGCCTATGCCAACGGCCTCATTGCCTACGTCCCATCCGAGGAAACCTATGATTTAGGCGGGTATGAGGTAGACGGCTCCTACCACCTCTTTATACGTCCAGCCCCCTTTACTCGCGACGTGGAATCCCTGATAGTAGAACGGTCGACCCAATTATTACAAACACTGCACTAGTTACCACTCCCTCTCTGTTTAGCAAGTAATTATATTTATAAGCACACACTTCTAGCTACACAAACATGTCAAACTCAACTGATATCTCCATTGCCATTGCTGAGGTCCTCGACAGCAAGCAGACGCTCCGTATTATTTCCAGCTTAGAGGGCAATCAACAAGCCGTCCGAGACCGTGATGGCCACGTGCTCGTGCGCAGGTATGGCACGGGAAACCATCAATTAGAAGCTGCTGGCGCCGTAATCATAGACGACACGGCCAACGGAGGATTTGGCTCCCCGGGCGTTATTGATGCAGAGGGCCAAATTATTCTGAGTAAAGACGCGTATAACCAGCAGATATCCGGATACAGCGTGCGCATCGGCGGCACCCTATACGATAGCACGGTCCACACACTCAGCGACGTCACAATTGACGGAGACGTCAGAGACTCTCGCATTGTATTGGGCAGCCTGAGCGCCAGCAAAGAGTATTTCGAAGAAACCAAACACACGCTGCTGCATCTTGCCAATCAGCGCGATTCGATTGGCAGACAGGTCGCACGCGACGCCACGCTGCTGCATAAGATGAGCGCGTCGACTCGGTTCAGTCTGAACCTTAAAGTCGGCCATTTCATACGGCATGATGCCGATGGTTTATCCCTCGATCTAACGTATTTTTACGATCAGATAGAGAAAGCAGACGAGGAAGAAATCCGCCTCGCCCTCAACGATTTTTTCAACCGTGGAATCACCGGGGTTCTATCTCGCACCAATCGTCCTTACTTTACCGACAGTCCGGCCCACCTCCAACTATTCACTAAAATCATCGCTTCACTTCGCGAACTGGTCCACCTCACGTTCAAACGCGATATGCTCTCCAGGCAGTTTAAAACCCAATCAACTGCATTGAGAGACCAAATCGCCCAATTAGTGGATCCAAAGCGCCGCCTCACTGTGCATGGCAATATAGCCGCTGGTTCAGAAGTGCACTTTTCCTTTCCCCAGATTGAGATTCGGGACGATGGTCGGACATCCATCGATACCCAAGCGGCCCGTTTCGCCGTGCAATCCGACGGAAATGGAGTTTGTATTGTGCAAACGGATCTTGACGGATCAGAGGAAACGACGCACGTTGGAGCCCAACTGCAGGCCATTGAGGCCTACATCGAAGAGAACGACGGGCGCACCTTCATACGCGTGCTCCCCATCCGGTAAAACGCTACTTACCCAGCTGCAAACCCAAGCCTCCGCGGATGCATGGGACCCACCCCCCTGCAGAGACTCACTTCTTATGGATCAGATATTCGTAGAAAACCTACATAAGACCTACCGTATAGCCGAGAGGCAGCCTGGGCTAAGCGGGGCAGTGCGCGGCTTATTTCACCGAAGGTATCGCACTGTGCGTGCCCTAAATGGCATTTCATTCAACCTCAAAAGAGGAGAGTTAGTCGGCTATATTGGCCCGAATGGAGCGGGTAAGTCTACGACCGTTAAGGTACTGTCGGGCATACTCGTTCCCGACTCCGGCTCCTGTATCGTACTAGGTCGCGTACCCTGGTCTGAGCGCGTTGAGCACGTGCAGCATATCGGCGTGGTATTTGGGCAACGCACGCAGCTTTGGTGGGATTTGCCCGTTGTTGAGTCGTTTGAACTGCTGCGTTCCATTTACAGCGTCTCTCCGGGCGCATACAAAGCGCGCCTCGCCCAGCTGGTCGAACAACTCGATTTGGGCAGCTTTCTCGACACTCCCGTGCGCCAACTGTCTCTAGGCCAGCGCATGCGAAGCGATCTAGCCGCATCTCTTTTACACAATCCCGAACTTCTTTTCCTCGACGAACCCACTATTGGACTAGATGCCGTCTCCAAGCTCGCCGTGCGGGCATTTATCAGAGAACTCAATACGCAGCACGGCACTACGGTCATTTTAACCACGCACGATATGGACGACATAGAAGCCCTCTGCACGCGCGTCATGGTAATTGGAGACGGCGCCATCCTGTCTGATGGGCCACTCGAAGCCCTGCGCAAAACGGTCCATTCAGAGCGCGACCTCATTATGGACCTAGAGCGCGACGTAGAGGTCGACGAGCGCGACGCCCGGATCATCAAGCAGGAAAACCAGCGCGTGCACCTGCGCTTTGATCCAGCACATATATCGACGCCTGCACTCATAGGCCGACTGACGGCGCGCTATCCCGTGCGAGACCTCTTTGTTGAAAATCCCCCTATCGAAGAAATCATTGCCCAACTCTACCGACAGCGGGCAATCGAGTGAGCCCATATTGGGCCATTTTTAGCGGCCGCCTGCGCATGCTCTTACAGTATCGAACCGCCGCACTTGCCGGTCTTGGCACGCAGGTTTTTTGGGGGCTCATTCGCGTAATGGCTTTTGAAGCATTCTATCGGTCCAGTGATGCTCCAGTTCCGCTTTCCGTAGGCCAAACCGCCGACTATATATGGCTGAGCCAAGCCTTTCTCATGCTTCTTCCCATTCGCCTCGACTCGGAGATCCGCGCCATGGTGCGCTCTGGTAGCGTTGCCTATGAACTGGTCCGCCCCCTCCACCTCTACTCTCTATGGTACGCGCGCACCGTCGCCTCCTGCCTAGCCCCCACCGCGCTCCGGTGTATTCCCCTACTGCTTATAGCATTCTTTCTCTTCGACATGGGATTGCCCGCTACGCCGGGAGCCGCGCTCGCATTCTCCCTAACCATGATCTCTGCCCTACTTCTGGCTGCCGCTCTTTCCAACGTCCTTAATATCACCCTACTGTGGACGCTGACGGGCGAAGGTATGGCTCATATCGCACAGGTGGCGACCTTTCTCTTTTGCGGTATGATTGTTCCACTCCCCCTCTTCCCCGACGGCGTGCAAACCGTGCTCAACTACAGCCCCTTTGCCGGCCTAATGGACCTTCCCTTTCGGCTTTATATAGGCCATATTCCCGCCGAAGACGTAGGGGGCGTGCTGCTAAGACAGATTGGCTGGACGGCTGGCTTTATAGCCTTTGGACGCTGGCTTTTACGGCGCGGGACACGCGTACTAGTCACGCAGGGGGGATAGAGTGACTAGCGCAATCCGTCTCTATGCACAGTATGTGAGCGCATCATTTCGCAGCCAAATGCAGTATCGCGCATCCTTTATGATGACTACGGTCGCCCATTTTTTTATGACCGGACTCGAATTCATTGCCATTTGGGTGCTCTTTGATCGCTTTGAACGCTTGGGAACGTGGCGCTTAGAAGAGGTGTGTATATTCTACGGCCTAATCAACATGTCCTTTGCTCTGACCGATGCCACTTCGCGCGGCTTTGATCTCTTTGCCACGATGGTTAAAAGCGGTGAATTTGATCGACTCCTGCTGCGACCTCGCAGCACCGTTTTACAGCTGGCCGGTCAGGAATTCACCCTGCGTCGCGTGGGGCGTTTTACACAAGCTGCACTCGTCTTTACCTATGGAGCACAGGCCTTGAGCATCGATTGGACGCTAGCCAAGATGGGCCTAGTCGCGCTGACTCTTACCGGTGGTGCCTGCCTGTTCTACGGTCTCATTGTGCTGCAGGCCACCCTCGCTTTCTGGACCACTGAATCGCTAGAGATCGTCCACACCGTCACCTACGGCGGCGTGCAAACGGCCCAGTTTCCGCTCCCTATTTATCGAACCTGGTTTCGCCAGATATTCACGTATATAATTCCTCTAGCTTGCATCACCTACTACCCTGCGCTTGCCCTACTTGAAAAGACCGACCCTCTCGGTTCGAGCGTCCTTTTCCAGTGGCTCTCTCCCCTCATAGGCATCGCCTTTTTTTACATTTGTATACAGGTGTGGCATGCAGGCGTGCGCCACTATCGATCGACGGGCAGCTAGTGGACGCGATAGCCGAGAGGCCCTATTATTTCCCGTTAAATTAAAGGCCTCGCACAGATTGCAGTGTGCGATGCGCATACTCCGAAAGCAGACAGTTTATGAGAATTCTTCTGGTGGGCGGTTCGGGGCACGTTGGCACATTTGTAACTCCCTATCTCAGGGAGCAGCATGAGATACGCGTCCTCGACCTACACGCCCCACAACACGACGTCGAATTCGTGCGTGGTTCAATTGACGACCCAGCTGC
>Ga0181587_10004367_pt1 | contig 11685 bp, 5 predicted proteins | sample 071ome_27_FD_132463 | JGI IMG/M metagenome (GOLD analysis project Ga0181587, IMG submission 132463) | Coastal salt marsh microbial communities from the Groves Creek Marsh, Skidaway Island, Georgia - 071409AT metaG (megahit assembly) | ecosystem: Environmental > Aquatic > Marine > Intertidal zone...
AATCAGCGTCCAGTTATCAACTGAATGGTTGCCTTTGGAAGCATCTAACGAGGTCATTCTTAAATTTCAAGACGCATCCCCTGACGAGCTTTCTTCAAGTACATTTATTCGCTTTAGTTTATGGGAATCGGGACACCAACTTGGGAGTTTTTCTTTGCCGATTCGTGTTTCTCATTTATTAGAAGTTTACGTTACTTCACATGCCCTAAACAGGGGGAGTAAACCCAAAATCTCTGATTTCAAGCTTCAACGAGTAGATGTACTTAAGCACCATGCTAATACAGTACCTAGTTCTACCAATCTATCTAGTTTCGAGTTAGGAAGTAACCTGCAACCGAATACTCCCCTTAAATGGAACCATCTTTCTAAAACTAACTTGATCAAGAAAGGACAGGTTATTGATGTTTATGCTTCAGGAAGGGGAATTTATGTCACAATGAAAGGATTAGCGTTGGAAGATGGTCACATGGATTCCTTAGTCAAGGTTCGGAATCTTTCTTCAGATGTAGAGTTTCACGCTAAAGTACTGAGTGAAAATAGCGTTAAGGTTTCACTTTGATTTTATTATGAAAGCACCAATATTAGGACTTTTTATTGCACTTACTTTTCAGTTTAACGCCCACGCAACTTCCCTTTGGTCTAAGAGTAGCAATAGCCAAAGGGGTATGTTTGGTGGAAAACGAGCTTACAGTGTTGGGGATCTTGTTACGATTGATGTGGCAGAGAGTTCATCACTCGCCGCTTCTCAAAACTCGGTTCGAAATCGCCAGTTAGAGGTCGAAAATGCGGTTACTCAATTTTTATATGCAAACAGTAAATTTGGCACTCATAATGGTGGATTGCCAGGAACGCAGATTGAGACCCAAAGTAGTAACCAAGGTGGTGGGTCCATCGCTAATACACAGGAGCTTAAAGGAAGGGTTAGTGTCATGGTTATTGATGTTTTACCTAATGGCGTCCTAGTTTTAGAGGGGGCTCGAATGGTTACCTTTTCGGGGGAAAGCTACTATGCTGTATTGAAAGGTATGGTGAGGCAGGAAGACATTGGGTTTGGCTTCAAGGATGGTTTAAGATACCGAAACATAGTTTCTTCTCAGTATATAGCTGATGCTCAAATCGAATTTGTATCCAAGGGAAGTTTAAATGATGCCCAAAAAGAGTCTTGGTATCAAAAGTTATCCTCAGCAATTAATCCTTTCTAATTACATATGTCTATCAGACTCTTTATTTTTCTTATATCGGTACTCCCAGTTTTAGTTTTTGGGGCAAGTATCAAGGATCTCACTGATGTGAGAGGTTTTCGAAGTAATCAACTTTATGGTTACGGGATTGTAACAGGTTTGAATGGGCAGGGGGATTCCAGGATCGAGTACACTGAATTGGGAATTCTAAATGCTCTTGAATCACTGGGGATTCGTGCAGACAAGGCTGACAAGTCAAGAAATATTGCGGCAGTGATGATTACGGCTGAAATTGGTCCTTTTGCGAAAGAGGGTACGAAACTAGATATTACGGTTTCTTCCATTGGAAATGCAGATTCCTTGCAAGGGGGCATTCTTTTGCAAACCCCTCTTTTCGGCGCTGATGGTCAAGTCTATGCAGTTTCTCAAGGTCCTGTTTCGATAGGTGGATTAACTGCTGGAAATGGCGGAGGTAATGTTCAAGTCAATCACCCCACTGTTGGAATGGTCACAAATGGTGCATTGGTTGAAAAAGAGATTCCTTCAGACGCTCTGCACAAAGATTCCTTAGATCTCCTGCTTCGTTCTCCTGACAATATGACTGCGGTTAAAATGGCTGATGCCATTAATAAATTCTATCCGGGTTCTTCACTGGCAGTTGATGGAGGCGTTATTAATGTTCGTGTACCTTTGGAATTTATCGGGCAAACAACAAATTTTATCGCCGCAATTGGAGAAATTGATGTTCGTCCTAATGTTCCTGCCAAGATTATTATCAACGAAAGGACCGGTACGATTGTCGCTACTCAAAATGTCCGGATTTCTCCAGTAGCCGTGAGTAGCAGTAATGTAACTATATTCTTAAATCCAACTACAGGAGTTAGCCAACCTTTGCCTTTTTCTAGAGGGGCAACAGAAGTGATCCAGGGAGAAAATGCAGAATTGATCGAGGAGGTTGGTAGGTTCGAATCAATTGATGAATTAGACCCGCAAGGGGCGACTACAGTAAATGAATTAGCAACAGCTTTAAACAAATTAGGGCTCACGACCAGAGAGATGACCTCTATTTTTCAGTCGATCAAGAATGCTGGAGCTTTACAGGCTGAGCTTGTCATTAATTGAGGAGCGTTATGGAAACTGGTAAAATTTCTAACAATAGTGTGAGCTTGGACTCTTCCTTATTAATGGAAGTAGTCCACTCTAAAAACAAAACTGAGTCTGAGAAAACTAAATTTGTAACAGAACAATTCGAGTCTGTTCTTGTTAAGCAATTTCTCAACGATGCACTTAAACCTATGTTTAAGGGAGTTTTCAATGAAAACAGTGAAGGTCATCGCTTGTATCGGCACTTTTTCACAGATGCTTTGTCCGAAAGTATTACTCAAGGCGGTGGTTTTGGCGTTTCATCGATCTTGCAACAGCAACTATCATCCAAACAGAGTGCTAACCCTCTCGAGGCTGAAAATAAAGAGTCGGAATAATTGTGGTTAATCTAACGCAAAGCACGATTTCTGGGAGCAATTGGGAGGAACTGCTCGAACTGTTGCGGACAGAACTTCAAGAGTACGGTGGTCTGATTGGTCTCCTTAATGCTCAACAGCAGTCCATTCTAAACCGAAGACCAGAAAGTTTGGTTGAAATTAACCAGTCGGTTCAAACACAGATGGAAGCGAGCCAAATTTTACAAAAACGCCGTCAGGGATTTGTATCCCATCTAGCGAGAAATTTCGGAAGACCTGAAAAATCGACCTTAACCGAGTTATTGCCTCATATGCCAGATGTGACTCAACCAATGTTTGAAAGTATCATCGAGGAAATTAATTCTTTGATATCAAATGTTCGTCGTAAAGTTTCTCAAAATCAAAGGCTTCTATCTAGATTACTCGAAGTTACTGACCAAATTCTTTCTAGTGTCAACCCTACTTCCCATACCAAAACTTATTCAAAACAGGGCAAGCTTGGTAATTTTTCTTCTACCTCCACTAAATTGATGGGGCGTGCTTGATGTAATTTAATTTCATATCATGTTAGGAGAGATAATCAAAAGCACCGAAGCACTTCGCTTCCACGCGAAGTCAGCAGAGATTGCTGGTCAAAATCTCGCTCATGTAAACGACGAAACTTACGCTAGGCAAAGAGTCTTAGCGAAAGAAGGTCTCATGCATCGTGGACAAGGTGGATTAAATACTTCTTCTTTGGAAGGTACTGGTCTTGATCATGCGAGAAATGAATTGCTTGATAAGAGGATTTTTTCTGAATTTGGAGATTCAGCAAGTCTTGAGGCTCAAATTGAAATCCTCAACCTTTTACAAGCTGCTCTTGGTGAGACTATTAACCGCTCCGGCGTAGATGGTGGTTTAGATTTGGAGCATGACAGTAATTTAGCTGAAGGAGGATTGGCTCGTGCCTTGGATGATTTATTTAATGCATTTCAGGAACTATCAGCCTCTCCAGATGAGTCCAATGCCAAACAAGAAATTTTTCAAAAAATTCAAACATTAACCAAACGCTTCAATGATGCTGGAAGGGCTATTGATGAGATAGAGACAGATATTTCTAATAATGTGGAGTCTGCAGTTGGTCAGGTAAATCGCTTATTGGATCAAATCTATGAGGTTAATCTGCAGATAAAAAGGTTTGAGTTATTGGGCCAAGGTAAAGCCGTGACTTACAGGGATAACAGGCAAGGATTATTGGAGGATCTATCCAAATTAATGAATTTCCGTCTTCAACCAGAACTTAGTGAGGACGGAGCAGATGAGACTGGTTTTTTAAATTTATTTGGAATTGGTTCAGACGGAGACGAGATTGAACTCCTAAGTGCAAAAAATGGTGTTCTAAAAGTATCTAAAGATTTTGGTAATGTACTAGATTTGGTAAACGATTCTGGAAATGGAGCTAAAATAAGAGCAAAAGTTTCTTCTGATGGCACATTAGGGCACATTGAAGTTATTGATGGTGGTACTCTTTACGATGATACTCAAGGTCCTGTATTGGTTTCTTATGCACCTACTGAAAATACTGTAAGCAAAGAAAATTCTCCAGGTATGGCTGTTACAAATCATAGCATTGGTGCGGTTTTTAAACAGGATGGGCAACTCTATCAAGCTTTAGAAAATACACTTGCTGGAGCTAATTTGAGTGATGAATCGAAGTTTTTGCAGGTGTTATCTTTACCCGATGATGGTGAAGTATTTCCAGAATCTTTAAGAAGATATTCTGACTTGGATAATTTTGCTAAAGGCGATTTGGTTTTTTACGAAGGCAAACTTTACCAGGCATCTACCGATTTCGGTCCTTCTCAAGGACTTACCCTTTCCGATGGAAATGCAATTAATAAGGACTTAACCAAGGGTGAAGTTGTTTTTCTTGAGCAACAATATTTTCAGGTGCTTACAAACTTAAAAAAGGGGACTGAAATAGAAGGGTTAGGGCAAGATAGTTATGAGGTTGGTCAGAGAATCGGTGGAAACTTGCTTGCCTTGGGGACGATTCCACCGGCAAAAGTCGAAGATCTTTCCTACATTATTCAAACAATTTCAAATGATGGAACGGATCGATGGTTTTTGGATAAAAGTTACCAACAGGGAGACTTGGTCAAGTTTGAAGATAAGTATTTTCAGGTATCTCAAAATATTTACCGACAAACTGAGATACCTGAACTTGCTGCCTTATTGCAATCCGAAGCAGATTATGCAATCGGCGATGAGTTTGGCTCATTTACCGCAGTGGCAAATCCATCACCTGATTTTTTGGAGGAGAATGGATCTCTTTATCTATCGAGCAATAAGAAGGAGTTTATTATCTCTGACCTCGTTGGCAGTGTTCAGTCAAAGGAGGTAACTATTGAGCAAATTCCAGACACCTTTGAATTTACATTACAAGTTAGCGGTGTATCTGAACCTTTCAAAATAATTGGAGGTCCTGGTTCTCAATCTTTTGAGCAACAGATCCAAGGTTTACAAAATTCAAAAAACCAGCAGTTGTTCGATGTTGAAGTCAGTAATGTTGACGAACAAAAAATTGTTAAAATTATCGGTAAAAAAGGAATTTCTGATGATTTTGAAGTATTAGAATCTGCTCCTACTCCTTCCTCTGTTATTCAAACTTCTCAACCTTACATTGCGGATAAGTTCGTTTTTACGATTCAAGAAATCGGTAGTCGTTTCGAAAGCGTGGAAAATGTTCCTGTTTCGTCTACGTTTGAGATCGATTACAAAGGTTCATCTGCGGCAACTGCGAATGCTATTGTAGAGGAAATTGGGAATAATGCAGATCTATCTGAACTTATTGAAGTTAAGTTAGTAGATGGTAAAATCTCAATAGTTTCAAAGAAAGACATTGGTTCGGATTATGACCTAGAATTGCTGCAGGGGGTAAGTGATGATCATAACATTCAAGTTCCAAGCGAACCCAGAGAAATTGATCTTTTAAAGACTACCCCTCCGGATGAAACTCAAAATATAAAAGAAGAATTAATTTTTGGAGATTTTATCGGAACTGAATCACTTCCTAGCCAATATGAACTCGATCTTACGCTCAATCCTGATCAAGAAAATTTCTCTCTAATCATACAGGGGCAGGTTTATTCCATTAACACCAATAATGAGGAGAACTCATTGGTTGATTTAGAGCGTTTGCAGTTTATCGAAACTCAACTTAACGAGATTGGAATAGATGGTAGTAAATTTGAGGGAACACCTGCTCTAGAACCTGCATTCCAAATAAACCTTCAAGAACCTAACACGATATCAATTACAGGAAATGAAGGTGCAGGTATTGTGACAATACCTCCTCAAATAGGTCTCACAAAAGTATCAGCCGATAAGTACGATATCTCTATAGATGGTGAAACTATAAGTGTACCTGCACTTGGTAGTGAAGAAGCAACAGTCCAATCTATTGCTCAAGCAATTAATGATTATAAGTTAGGTAATGATTTAGTATCTGCTAGTGCAGAAATTAATGAACTCGGAAAATGGACTCTAAAACTTGAAGCCAATGCGGTTGGTCCCTCAATCAGTGATTTAATTAATATTAAATTTACAGACTCGGTTGCTGATGAGGCTTTTCTTAATGCTTCTAGTGCAACTATTGTTGCAAAAGGAAGTACAGAAGTCATTGAACTCGTCACCTCCAAAGCCACATCATTCGATTTCAAAAGAGCAACTGATGTATCGGCTATGACTGAAAAAATTATTAGGTTTAAGCAAAACGAGATCTATTACCAAGCAGATGACTCCTCTCCTTCTGGCTATACGCATTTTATTGTCGATGCACCATTAGATGTTTCTTTTGAAGATATTTCTAATTTCGACCCCACTTCACTTCCATGGAGAGATAATTTCAAATCTTTCCAGGCTGATTTATTAGATCCTGCTGACCCTTCGACCATTGTCAGAAAATCTTATCCAACCGGGCATAACTTGGATAATGGTAATCTGATTGAACTTAATGTTGGATTGGGAGAAGCAGTTGTAAAGGGTGGTGAAATTGTTGGCTTTAATATTTTGAACGGAGGAAATGGACTTCCTTTGTCTGACTCTATATCGGTCGATGGTAAGCAACTCGAATTAGATTCAGGAGCCATCAAAGGTTATCAAAATTCTCGTTCTAAGGATGTTGAAAACTTTAGGCAGAGATTAAATGATTTGGTTTCAACATTTGTTGAAGAAATTAACGAGATATATAACCCCGATGATCAGCCAGGTTCTTACTTGTTTGGGTTTGATGCTGTTTTGACACGCCCGGTAACCGGCAGAAACCTTCTGATGGAAGAGGAGTTTGGCTACAAAGGTAGGGAAGGTGATGCATATGTTACCCTTTATCGCGATGAAGTGGATATGACTTTGCCTTTCGCATCATCTGAGGATTTTTCAATTGTTAATACAACCCCTATCTACTCCGAGGATTTTAGGGGAGTTGATACAGTTAATTTATTTCGCGGTGGAGATGTAGCCGAAACCACTTTTCGTGCAGATGGTGCTGGTGATTTGTTCAGTTTCTATGGAAGTGCTTCGAGGATGAACTTTGTAACCATGGAAAATGATGACTCTTATCCTGGGGCTGATCTTTCTCCTGGGACAGAAGATGATGGCAGATCGCTGATGATGGCTTACGAGACAATTCCATTTAGGATAGAGGGATTAGAAGAAGGTTCAAAACTTCCTATTATTGGCGATAATTTTACTTTTTCTGCACTCCCTGCTAATCCTTGGAACTTAGCATCTTCACTTAAAATTGACCATAGACTGACTGCAGATTCTTTGCTCGCTGGTGATTCTGGAGTTTCAGGTTCCAATGAAATTGCTCAGGCAATTTCAGAATTGGGAGATGGAACATTTGTGAATAAAGTTGCCATGCTCAACGCAGAACTCGGTACAGGGTTGAGCGATCTTAACGATAATTTGGATCATCAAAAATCAATTGAGACATTGCTCCTTGATCAAAGACGTGCGGTTAGCTCAGTTTCAATTGATGAAGAAGTAGCTGATCTAATGAGGTTTCAACGTTCATTTCAAGCTTCTTCAAGAGTGCTTACGACCCTTGACAAGATGCTGGAAATAGTAGTCATGGGATTGGTTAGATAATTACTCCAAATGCGAATCCCAAACCTCAATGTCTCTCAATCGGTCACCCAAAAAATCCGTGATCTGGATCTTGAGCGTTTTAAATTAGACAAGCAAATCACTACTGGTCAAAAGATATCCCTGCCAGAAGATGGCGGGTTAACTATGAGTCGTGTAATCCAGCTCGACTCGACCAAAAGTAAATTAGCTCAGTATCAAAGAAATGCTTCTTATGCTACCGAGTTTATCAATGCTGGCCATTTAAACCTGGAGAAACTTAGGGATATTAATCAAAGAGCCCAAGAAGTAGCTCGGTTAGCGGGTAGTAATTTAAACGGTCCTGCGGTTGAAGCTTACGGGCTTGAGATCGATCAGCTTATTGAGGAGGCCCTCAACCGTGTAAATGCAACCCAAAGGGGTAGGGCTCTTTTTGCGGGTAATGAACTGAATCCCGATTTTGCCCATTCTGATGTTATTCACGGTCAAATGGATAAAAAGATTTTGGACCTTAACTCCAATTCTGTTGGTATAGCAGCAACTGGGGGAAGGTACTATCTGAAACAAGGAGATGAAGTCGTATTACGAGCAAACGGCCGAGAATATGTTGTGCAGTCAAAAGTGGAATCTGTTTCCCTTTTTAAAAGTGATGTTACTTACAACAAAGGAGATTTGGCTTATACAATTGAATCTAATGAAACAGATGATGGAATTTCTGTAGACACTTCCAAATTTGATAATGAGCAAGAAATTATAAATCATTTAGCTCTTAAGGATTGGAGTCAAACAGCTGTTGGTAATTTGACAGCGAGGGAAGGTTCTCATTCCGTTTATGAACTAAGTTATGAACAAATTGAACAACTAGCTGTTAGCATAGGAGCTCAACCAAGTGTCGATTTTTTCCCGCGTAACGGCGGTTTCTTTGCCTTAATCGAAGAAGAGAATGGTTCCTTTACTCTAGAACCTGCTGAAAATGATGTAGCATTTTGGAATCCCTCAAGTGAGTATGCCTCTGGTGATTTTGTAAGATGGGGTCAGGGTGTGTACCAGTCAAAGCAAGCCATAGCAAGTGGAGCTGAGTTTTCTGAGAATCTTTGGGAAATAGTTCCGGAAAATTCGATCACAAGTGCATTCAAATTAACAAACAATGAGACCATTCTTTATTGGGAATCCCTTTCTGATAATGCGACGGGTGCCCCATCGTATGATAACTCCAGTTGGATTAGTTTTAATCCTTTTGAACGTGCTTCTAATGTGTCCATCACTGAAGTAAATGCACTTTTACGCGACTTAATTAACAATGATCCATTTTTTCTTTCTGAATCCAAGACCGTTGTTTTGGATCAAGATAAGGAGAAGAATTCTGAACAGTTGGATTATGTTGCTTTTACCCGTGCATCTAGCATTCCTGGGGATTACCATAGTGATGATTTAGAATTGAGAGCAGTAGTTGCTTCAAATGGTCAATTAGAAATTACGGGTACGGTTGGTCAAAACTTCATCGCTCAGTCTCAATACTCATCACACTATGACACCCGTAATTATTTCCCCGTGCAACTTGAAAAATTGCTTGAGGAAAAAGCGGTTTCTATGTTTCCAGTATCCAGTTACGACGAACTTTCTGAACCAGAAAAACAAATGGTTTGGAGAGAGGTACAGGAATCTAAATTAACATGGGACTTAAATGTGACCCAAACTCAGGTCCGAGGAGATTCCGATATAACTATAAAACTTGCTGAACCGTGGAAGCGTTTGGAAATTTATGGTGTTGGGGATGTCGTAGACTTTGATGGTAAAAAGTGGGAATCAATGATTGATGAAAATTTTAATCATTTCCCTGATCAAGTAGGTAGTGAGTTTTGGAAAGAGGTAGGTAGTGGTTACAATTCTGCTAGGGAGGATTGGAAAATATCGAAGAGCGGTAACGATTCCCGACTTTTTTGGGTTTCTCCTGACGGAACTCTTTTTGATGGCAAGACTGAAGCGTTCAACCATACTGTCGATTTGGTAACGCGTGATGCCAGATTAAACCCTGATTCTTCATCGGATTTGTTGGATGTATCAGGGAACTTGGATAACAATAGAATCAGGGACAAAGCCAGTACTCTTATCAATCAAGTTGCATACCCCGTTGACCGTTTTGAAGTCGAAGGTTCTGAATCCAATGGAATTGTATTTTTCGATGTTGCAAGTCAAACATATAGATTGACGGTGCAAGACCCCCAAGAGCAAGCCATTGAAGGTAGTTATTCAAAAGGGACAATTTATAGCGTTTCACAAATTACTACACGCCCTGATGTAACTAACGAGTCTGAGGTAACTGATCCGTTTTCTGATGGTGATGTAGTACAGTACAGAGGTTCTTATTACATCATTTCCAATAATAATGATGTTGTTGTGACTAAAGATCAGGATGGTATGATTTCTCAAGTCACCGATTCTGATGGTGAAATTATTCATATTCAGAAATTCGGAGATACCATTTCTAAGGGAGAAAAGTTTTTTGATGAAAATTCTCAACGGGTTTTTCTTTTCGCTGGAAGTTCATTACCAACCGAAGGTTTAGAGCCCTTTGTTCAACCAGGTACTCAATCACCTCTAAGAAGTGGATCTTTCGTTTATCTTTCAGACCTGGTATCTAACGACGCAGGAGGAGATGGCAGTGGTTTTTACATGGCCACTGAAGATATTGAAAACGCTGGCACAGATTCAGTGATTGATCCTGATACAGGACTACCAGTTGAGGGAAGCTCGAAACTTGTGAAGGTAAGTGCTTATAATAGCCCTCAAGGGGCTGAGTGGTCTGCCAATAAAACATACCTTAAAGGTCAGATCGTACTTCACGAAGGTACTTATTATGAATGCCAAACCGATGGAGTTGATGGACAGGGCTTTAACAATCAAAGAGATGAAGAGGAAACCGTTATTGGGCTAGGTAGAGACGGTAAGTTGGAGCAGCAGTTTATTCCTATTATTGGTTCGCCCAGTGATGAATTTTTTAAGGAAGGTTTATCTGATTCTCGTAGTCAAGAATACATTGATATTTTAAGGGCAAAAGGTGAACCGATTGCTAATAATGTTTGGTTACCTGTAACAAAACCACTTCAACATGTCTTTTCCTTTGAAGTCTCTAATCAGAATAGCCACGATGTTAAAATTGCTACTGCTGGTAAGAATGGAATTGATGCAAAAATTTCTGTACTTAATGACATCGCTGGCGATGTTTTTGGCCTTCGAGTAGACGACCCAGGTAGATACTTCTTTCCTCAAAGCGACGGGTCGCAAAAAATTCCTGAAGAATATCGAACTGCGTACATTACTATGAATGATGGGCAAAGTTTCGAAGCTAAAATTTTGTGGGATGAGAACCCCAATGATCCAGGCCCATACATCATATCAGGGCTTGAAATAATTGGAGATATTGATGTTAGCACTCAACACTCTATGGGGGCAAATCTTGGAGATAATTTCTCTTTTGCCACTGGGAATAAAACATTTCTTGATCACCGGGATTCGGAGGGAAAGGTTTTGAGTGTTACTTACACAGGTTCTAACGATAATGCAGAATTCTTTGTTGGTAATGAAAGCAAGATATCTTCTTTTTTGGATGCTAAAGAAGGTAATACTGCTGAACTTGCCAGCGTAGTGGAGTCTTTGGTTGAATTAAGAAATGGATTGAAGGTTTCGAATTTGACTGAGATGGCCCAAATTGTTCAATCTCTGGAAACTGAGCTCATCAATAACGAGGATTCAGTGGTTGATAAAATGGGCGAGCTATCATCCACCTTGGTAAGAATGCAGACGGTTCGTTCTCATGATGAAGAATATCATCTAGAAATTGACCAACGGTTGGCAAAAGATCTGGATGTCGATCTTTCCGAGGCTATTATGCAACTCACCAGAGTATCCACTGCTTATCAAGCTGCTATGCAGGTAGG
>Ga0181587_10004372_pt1 | contig 11675 bp, 7 predicted proteins | sample 071ome_27_FD_132463 | JGI IMG/M metagenome (GOLD analysis project Ga0181587, IMG submission 132463) | Coastal salt marsh microbial communities from the Groves Creek Marsh, Skidaway Island, Georgia - 071409AT metaG (megahit assembly) | ecosystem: Environmental > Aquatic > Marine > Intertidal zone...
AGGACGTCGTAGACACCAGCGCGCAACTCCGTGAGTAGCTCTACTCGACGAAGGGTATCCACGTCTGAATGCAAATAGCGGACCTTCACGCCCGCATCGTCGAGATAATCGGTGAGATCCTCGGACATTTTCTTAGTCAGTGTCGTGACCAAGACTCGCTCGTTGCGCTCAACGCGGAGTCGAATCGACTCCAAAAGATCATCAATCTGCCCCTCGACGGGCTTGACCACAATCTGCGGATCCACCAGGCCCGTGGGACGGATAATCTGCTCAACCACGCCGTCGGCGAGCCCTACCTCATACGGTCCTGGGGTCGCAGACAGGTAGAGCTTTTGGCCGGTCCGACCGAGAAACTCGTCAAACCGAAGTGGTCTGTTATCCATGGCGCTGGGGAGGCGAAAGCCATGCTCGACGAGGGTCCGCTTTCGAGAGGCATCACCCTCATACATCCCGCCAATCTGCGGAACTGTCACGTGTGATTCGTCAATGACAGTCAAGAAATCGTCGGGAAAATAGTCCAGCAAACAGTTCGGCGCCTCACCGGGCTGGCGACCATCAATGTGGCGCGAGTAGTTCTCGATACCGGAGCAGAAACCCAACTGCTCCATCATCTCCAGGTCGTACGTCGTGCGCATTCGCAGACGTTGCGCTTCGAGGAGCTTGCCCTGTCCCTCGAGTTCAGACACACGTTCTTCAAGCTCCGCTCGGATGGTCCCCACGGCCCGCTTCATCGTCTCAGGGGATGCGGCGTAGTGAGTGGCGGGGAAAACGCTGATGGTCTCCTCGGTTGAGAGTGTGTCACCGGTGATGGGGTGCAGGTAGCTCAGTGTTTCGATTTCGTCACCAAACATCTCGATACGAATCGCAAGCTCCTCGTACACAGGGATGATTTCGATGGTGTCGCCACGGACTCTGAAGGTTCCCCTTTCAAAGGCAATGTCATTCCGCTCGTACTGCATCTGGACGAATCCTTTAACCAGCTGTTCCCGAGAGATTCTCTGACCCACCTGGAGGGCAACCATTGCCTCGAAGTAGTCCTCAGGAGCTCCGAGACCATAGATACACGACACCGTTGAAACGACGACAACATCTCGCCTGCTGAGCAGGGAGTTAGTTGTGGAGTGGCGAAGCCGCTCTACCTCCGCGTTGACGGAGCTGTCTTTCTCGATGAACGTGTCAGTCTGCGGAACGTAGGCCTCTGGCTGGTAGTAGTCGTAATAGGAGACGAAATACTCCACGGCATTGTGCGGAAGCATGTCGCGCAGCTCATTCGCCAGTTGAGCGGCCAGTGTTTTGTTGTGTGCGAGAACCAGTGCCGGACGTTGCAGACGCTCGATCAACCACGCTGTCGTAGCTGACTTTCCCGTTCCTGTCGCGCCAAGGAGGACTACATCGGACTCCCCCGCCAGAATCTTGCCCTCCAACTCGTCCAAAGCTTTGGGCTGGTCGCCGCTAGGCGTGTACTCCGAAACAACCTCGAAGGGCCGAAAAGCGCGTGTGGGCTCCATGCGGGAAGTTTAGGAGGCGTGTCGAGGAAAACGTTGGGAGAGCTCACTGAGGCGATCTGGCCACAAGGACAGCAGTTCTTCGTAGAGCTGGCGTGCCGCCCGTTGCGTCTGTGCGAGATCTCCCGATGCATCTACAACGCTGTCGGCGAGGGCTACACGCTCGTCATCGCTCACCTGGGCGTCCACTCGGGATCGTGCCTGTTCCTGTGTCAAACCTCTGTGCTCTGTGAGCCGAGCCACTCGGGTTTCTGCAGGAGCATCCACGACGATCACAGCATCAAACTCGGTGGTGGAGCGAGCCTCCGCCAAGAGAGGAACTGCATAGATGGTGACACGGCCAGGATTACGCAAAGCATCATTGACAGCCTGGTCATACAGGTTCTTCACTTCCGGATGGACGATCGCGTTGAGGGCTTCCCGAGCCTCGGGATCACGAAAGACGATCTCCCCCAGAGCTGACCTGTCGAGACCACCTGATTTATCGACGACAACAGGGCCGAACCGTGCAACGATCTTTTCAAAAGCCGGGGTGTCGGGCTCAACAGCCTCGCGAGCAAGAACGTCCGCGTCGATGATGTGCGCCCCCAGAGAGCTCAGCACTTCCGTCACCGTGCTCTTGCCCGCGGCAACACCACCGGTCAAAGCGACGATTGTCATGCGGGTGCCCTGCACGCAAACAACAAGCGCGGACCCACCTCAGGCAGGTCCGCGCTCATGTTTACTACTTAGTCTTCGTTTCCGACGAGCTTGTCGCGAAGCGCGGTCAGCGCCTCATCGTCTGCCAGAGTTCCGGCCTGCTCTTCTGGGACTGCGGGAGCGGACTCAGATTCGCCAGTCTCGTCCTCGGGACGCTCGACGGGCTCGATCACAATGGAAGCCATGTGGGCGACCTGTGCTTTGTGAGATTCCCAGCGAGCCTGGGCGTCGGCGTACTGCTGCTCCCACACCTTTCGCTGGTCATCGAAGCCGTCGAGCCATTCACCGGTCTCCACGTTGAATCCCTCGGGGTAGGCGTAATTACCCTTGTCGTCATACTCCGTGGGCATGCCATACAGGGCCGGGTCGAATTCCGTACCCTCGGGGTCGACACCCTCATTGGCCTGCTTGATCGAGAGGGAGATGCGACGACGCTCGAGGTCGATATCAATGATCTTGACGAAGACCTGGTCACTGGTGGACACAACCTGCTCGGCGAGCTCAATGTGCTTGTCTGACAGTTCTGAGATGTGCACGAGGCCTTCGATTCCATCGGCGACACGCACAAACGCGCCGAAAGGAACCAATTTCGTGACAGCTCCCGGGGCAATCTGGCCGATCGCGTGAGTGCGAGCGAAGACCTGCCAGGGGTCTTCCTGAGTCGCCTTCAGAGAGAGCGAGACGCGCTCGCGGTCCATATCGACCTCGAGGACCTCGACAGTGACTTCTTGTCCAACTTCCACAACTTCACTGGCGTGCTCGATGTGCTTCCAGCTGAGCTCTGAAACGTGCACGAGACCGTCCACGCCACCGAGGTCGACGAACGCTCCGAAGTTGACGATCGAGGACACAACACCCTTGCGGACCTGACCCTTGGCCAAGTTCTCGAGGAAAGAGGAGCGGTTCTCGCTCTGGCTCGCCTCGAGAAGAGCGCGGCGGGAGAGGACAACGTTGTTTCGGTTCTTGTCGAGCTCGAGGATTTTGGCTTCCACTTCCTGGCCCAGGTAGGGAGACAAATCGCGCACACGGCGAAGCTCAATCAGTGAAGCAGGGAGGAACCCACGCAATCCGATATCCACAATCAGACCACCCTTGACAACCTCGATGACCATACCGGTTACGACGCCATCGGTTTCCTTGATCTTCTCTACGTCACCCCATGCGCGCTCGTACTGCGCACGCTTCTTGGAGAGGATAAGACGGCCTTCTTTGTCTTCTTTCTGGAGGACTAGAGCCTCAATCGCATCGCCCACGGAGACGACCTCAGAAGGGTCAACATCGTGCTTGATGGAGAGTTCACGGGAGGGAATGACACCCTCTGTCTTGTACCCGACGTCAAGCAGGACCTCGTCGCGGTCGATTTTCACGACGGTTCCTTCGATGAGGTCTCCGTCGTTGAAGAATTTGAGGGTTTTCTCGACCTCTGCCAAGAAGTCATCGGCGCTGCCGATGTCGTTGATTGCGATTTGCTTTGGACCGGCGGTCGTCTTAGAAGTCATAGATTTACGGACAATGGTTTTCTACTCAGGCTCACCACACGACGTGGTTTGCATACGGACACGATAAATCGCCCGGTTGGGCGACCCCCCAGTGTATCCGGGGCCTCGGTGATTCCACAAACCCTAGTGGGCAGCTTCGTCCCAGTTAGCGCCCCAACCCAGTTGCACATCAAGGGGAACCAGCAAAGTGGCGGCACCCCCCATTCTGTTCACCACTATTTCCTCGAGCTTCGCCCGCTCGCCACCAAAGACCTCAAACACCAGCTCGTCATGGACCTGCAACACCATACGGGAGCGCAATTCCTCCCGATCGATGTCGTCGGAAATATCCCGCATGGCGATCTTGATGATGTCTGCTGCTGTTCCTTGGATGGGCGCGTTGAGTGCTTGGCGTTCCGCGGCCTCTCGAACAATCCGATTGGGTGACGCTAAGTCGGGGAAAGGGCGTCTGCGACCGAACAGCGTTTCGGTGAAACCATCCTTTTTGGCCTTCTCAACAACCGTGCGAAGGTAGTCCCTCACGTTGCCAAATCGGCGGAAGTACTCCGACATAAGCTCTTTCGCTTCGCTCGGCGTGATGGCCAGCTGCTGAGCGAGGCCATAGGCAGAAAGCCCGTAGGCCAACCCGTAACTCATGGCCTTCACTTTGGTTCGCATCAGCGGGGTGACGTCATCGGGCGAAACATCGAAGATTCGGGCCCCCACAAAACGGTGAAGGTCCTCCCCTCCCTGAAACGCCTCGATGAGGCCCTCATCCTCTGAGAGGTGGGCCATGATGCGCATCTCAATCTGGGAATAGTCAGCCGTGAGCAGCCCATCAGCTTCATCGGACGCCACAAAAGTGGAGCGGATCTGGTGACCAACTTCGGTTCTTACCGGAATGTTCTGCAAATTCGGGTCCGAGGATGATAGTCGACCAGTGCTGGTTCCGGTTTGATCGAACGTTGTGTGGATGCGTCCGTCAGGAGTTACTGACGCGATGAGCCCCTCAACAATCTGGTGCAGTTTCGTGGAATCGCGGTGCGCCAAGAGTGCGTCGAGGAAAGGATGGGGATGGGAAAGCTGAAGTTCCTGGAGTGCCTTGGCATCGGTGGTGTACCCCGTTTTCGTAGCCCTGGTCTTCGGCATGGCCAGGTCCTCGAAAAGTACTGTTTGTAGTTGTTTCGGGGATCCCAGGTTCACCTCCCGACCGATAGCCGCGTAGGCATCGGCTTGATGGGCCGCACTCTGTGCAGCGAGCTCTGTGCTGATGCGCTCTAGTTCCCCACGGTTGCTCGCGATCCCCAGCGACTCCATGGCCGCCAAGACTGAGACGAGGGGTAACTCGATGTCACGGAGAACAGAGGCAGACGAAGGGGTGAGGTCTTCGAGAACACGTAGCCAGAGAGCTCTCACGAGCCAGGCATCAACTCCCACAGGTAGGCCATCCTGCTCGGGAACGAGTTGATTGGGGTCCGGCTGCGGAATATCAAGCCCCAGAATCTCACCAACCATGCTCGCGAAGGTAGGGGTCTTCGCAGACGGCTTTCCCACCCAAAACCCCACACGAACATCACCGGCGAGCGTCAAGGCATCCACCGCAGGGGCTAGCGAGGAGATGGTCTCCTTGCCATCGAAGCAGACCCACCCAGCGTCATGTTCGCTCAGTCTTGTGAGTAGTTGTTCATGGTCGACACTGCCGGGAGTCCACGGAACTCGAATGGCTTCCGACTGAGAGGCAAGACCAACTGCCTCGACCACTCCGCAGTTCGAACGCACGCTGAGACCGAGAATGTCGGTCGAATTCCGCTGGAGCCAGGCCTGCAGTTCTTCGTCGACCAACGTTCTTTCGACCGGGAGCTCCACTTGGCCCACATCAGCCTGGCTAGTTGCGGCGGTCTTCCCCTCTGTCACTCCGGCAAGTTCGAGCACTCGGGTTTTGAGAGTCTTGAAACCCAGGTTGGTGAAAACCGTCGACACCGCCTCGGGGTTGATGCTCCCCCTCTCCAACTCCTCGAGAGTGACGTCGAGGGCAACGTCGGTGAGCAATCTGTTGAGCTCTCGGTTCCGAATCGCGCGATCTCGCTGGTCGCGAAGGTTCTGTCCCACAACCCCGCTGATTTCATCAGCGTGCTTGAGGACGCTATCGAGAGATCCGAACTGGGTAATCCATTTGACGGCGGTTTTTTCGCCCACCTTGTCAACTCCCACCAGGTTGTCACTCGTCTCTCCCACCAGCGCAGCAACATCTGGATACTTGTGGGGTGGGACCCCGTATCTCTCCTCCACAGCTGAGGGCGTGTAGCGCTTGAGTTCGGCTACCCCCCTTGCGCTCGGATAGAGCACCGTCACACGGTCGTTCACCAGCTGGAACGTGTCGCGATCTCCCGAGACAACGAGGACATCGAACCCTTTTTCCCCGGCTTGATGGGCCAGGGTCGCAAGAATGTCATCAGCTTCGTAATCTTCTTTGGTGAGTGTCACAACACCCATAGCGGCCAGTGCCTCTTGCAGCAGTGGCACCTGCCCGATGAATTCGGAGGGAGTGTCACCCCTTGTCGCCTTGTACTCCGGATATATCCGGGTTCTGAAGGAGTAGCGAGAAATGTCGAAGGCGACAGCGACGTGGGTGGGGTTTTCCTTCTTCAGGAGCCCCAAGAACATAGAGATGAAACCGTGGATCGCGTTGGTGTGCTGGCCATCTGGTGAGACGAAGCTGTCCACGGGAAGAGCATAGAAAGCCCGAAAAGCCAGCGAGTGGCCATCGATAACCATCAAGGTAGGCTTGTCACTCACAGCCACAGCCTACAAGCCGCAGGTCTGGCCAAGGAGAGACCATGATTCAGTTCCCCGAAGGTATGGATCCAGCGCTGATCGAACGACTGGTCGAGACCCAGGGTGGTGAACTTGCCCGAAAGATGGGTATCGAACTGGTGACCCTAGGCGCTGAATTGTCGATTGCCCGGATGCCAGTGGAAGGTAACCGACAGGTGGTCGGATTGCTACACGGTGGAGCCCACGTGGTCCTCGCTGAGTCGCTGGGCTCGATGTCCTCCGCCATCCACGCTGGACCCGACAAGATTGCCGTGGGAATCGAGATTAACGCGACCCATTCGCGGTCCATCACGGAGGGAACGGTCGAGGCCACGTGTGAAGCGCTGGTTTTGGGCCGAACCCTAGCCACTCACCAAATCACGATTCGGGATCAGGCGGGAAACCGACTGTCAACCGTTCGTATGACGAACTTCATTAAGGACCGCCCGGCCTAAATCTCGGGATTGTCTGATTTCTCCGCGAGCTGGTCAATGACAGTCTGCGCAACTTCTCTCATGGTCAAACGGCGGTCCATAGAGGCCTTCTGAATCCAGCGGAACGCTTCGGGCTCGGTAAGACCCATGGTGTTATTCAGGATTCCTTTAGCCCGGTCCAAAATCTTGCGGCTCTCGAGGCGCTCGGCCATGTCGGCCACCTCGTCCTCCAGAGCTTGGATTTGCGCGTAACGGCCCAGAGCAATGTCGATGGCAGGAATGAGGTCATTAGGTGTGAAGGGCTTCACCACATAGGCCAGAGCGCCCGCCTCGCTGGCTCGTTCGACCAGCTCCCTCTGGGAGAAGGCAGTCAACAGCACCACAGGAGCGATCTTCTTCTTCGTGAGGATTTCTGCGGCGGAGATACCGTCCATCAGTGGCATCTTCACATCCATCACCACAAGGTCAGGCCGTAGTTCCTCAGCTAAGGCGACGGCCTTTTCTCCGTCAGATGCCTCTGCTACGACCTCGAAACCGTGATCACGCAGGGTTTCCACGATGTCAATACGAATGAGTGACTCGTCTTCCGCGACTATGACACGCTTAGCACCGGAGGAAACAGGGGTATTTTCGCTCACAACTCGAGCCTAGGGTATGGTCATATCGCACACTGATGTGCGACAGGCCGGATTGGCGGAATGGCAGACGCGGAGCACTCAAAATGCTTTGTCCGAAAGGGCGTGTGGGTTCAAATCCCACATCCGGCACGTAACCCTAGCTCAGGGCGACAGACTCCTCTTGTCCGATGACGTGGACGCGAAGGTCATTGGTCGTTCCCACGGTTCCGGGAGGGGATCCCGAAATCACCACGACCTTGTCCCCGACTTCTGCCAAACCATTCTCAAGCAATGCTTTGTCGACCTGCGGATACATTTCATCGGTGTGCTTGACCCGGGGGGTCGCGAAAGACTCAATGCCCCAGGTGAGGGCGATGCGTCGTCTCGCATCCTCGGACGGGGTGAAAGCCAGCATGGGAATCTTGGAGCGCAGCCTGGACATGCGGCGAGCAGAGTCCCCGGACTCGGTGAACACACATAAGAATTTGGCTTCGACGAACTCTGCAACTTCAGCTGCGGCCAAGGTAATGGCGCCACCCTGCGTCCGGGGCTTTGTGCCAAGCGGTGGAATTCGGCTCAGCCCGTGCTCCTCTGAGGAGGCAAGAATTCGGGCCATCGTCGCAACGGTGATCGCGGGAAACTTCCCGACACTCGTCTCACCACTCAACATGACCGCGTCAGCTCCATCGAGCACAGCGTTGGCCACGTCGGAAGTTTCCGCTCGGGTTGGCACGGGTGCATCAATCATGGACTCGAGCATTTGGGTTGCCACGATGACGGGCTTCGCCATCTTGCGAGCGAGCTCAATCGCACGCTTTTGTACGATGGGCACTGTTTCTGGGGGAAGCTCGACCCCGAGATCACCTCGAGCAACCATGATTCCGTCAAAAGCGTCGACGATTTCCTCGAGGGCATCGACAGCTTCAGGCTTCTCGATCTTGGCGATAACGGGGCAGGACCGGCCCTCTTCTCGCATGATCTCTCGCACGCGATCGACATCCGCTGCGTTGCGAACAAAACTCAATGCGACGTAGTCGCACCCGAGACCGAGGCCCCACCGCAAATCTGACTCATCTTTGTCGGAGAGAGCAGGCGCAGATACCGCAACACCGGGAAGGTTGATGCCCTTGTTGTTGGAGACCATCCCGCCCACAATGACTTTGGTGACAACATCTTCTGCGCCTGACGAAATGGCCTCAAGGCGGACTTTCCCGTCGTCAATGAGAAGGGTGTCCCCCGGCTTAACGTCGCCCGGTAGGCCTTTGTAGGTCGTCCCGACAAGTTCCTTGGTTCCCTCCACATCACGGGTGGTGATCGTGAAGGTGTCGCCGTTCTTGAGCTCGTGAGGACCCGCAGCAAACTTCTCCAGACGAATCTTGGGCCCCTGCAGGTCGACCAGGACACCGATGGGCTTGTTTGCATCTGCTGCAGCCCGTCGGACATTCGCATAAATTTCTTCATGAACGTCTCTCGCCCCATGGGACAGGTTCATACGGAAGATGTTGGCTCCGGCTTCCATCACCGACATGATGTCGTCATAGCTGGAGGTTGCAGGCCCGAGAGTGGCCACAATTTTGGCGCGTCGCATGAAATCCTTCGGTGGTGTTAGACGTGGAGAGGTCGGTCGTGCGCCTTGACAGGTGCAGGCAACAGCGTACTGCCTTCGAGGAAACGATCCACCTCGGCCGCAACTGCGCGTCCTTCCGCAATAGCCCAGACGATCAGAGACGCTCCACGACCCGCGTCGCCCGCTACGAACATCCCGGGGATATGTGTCGCATAGGAAGCATCACGCTCGATGTTGCCGCGATCATCAACACCTAGGCCGATTTGCTGTTCCGCGGTCTGATGCTCGGCGCCCCGGTAGCCCAGCGCCAGCAGCACTAAATCTGCGGGAATTTCTCGTTCGGTACCGGGCTTGGGGAATCGTCCCCCATCCCGATACTCCGTTTCGCAGACCACAACTGCGCGGACTTCTCCCGCTTCATTGCCCACAAACTCAACGGTCGAGGCTAGATACTCGCGTGATCCGCCCTCTTCGTGAGCGCTCTGGACCTCGAAGAGTATCGGGTCCAGCGGCCATGGCTGCTCAGAGGGTCGCTCGGTGGGGGGTTGTTTTCCGATTGCCAGCATCGTGGTGGAAAGAGCGTTCTGCCGGTGTGCGGTGCCGAGGCAATCCGCGCCGGTGTCACCTCCACCAAGGATGACGACATGCTTGCCTTCAGCCTGAATGAGGTCCGCCGGAGTATCACCAGCTTGCACCTTGTTGGAGGGTGTCAGGTACTCCATAGCGTGGTGAATTCCCAAAAGGTTCCGCCCTGGAATATCAATGTCTCGGGGAACGCTCGCACCGGTCGCGATGATGACAGCGTCATAACGCTCCCTGAGGTCGTCCCAACTAATGTCAACTCCGACCTCTACGCCGGCTCGGAAGCGAGTTCCCTCGGCCTGCATTTGGGCCAGACGTTGATCGAGGTGCTTCTTCTCCATCTTGAAATCGGGGATTCCATACCGGAGGAGACCGCCAATGCGGTCGTCACGCTCAAAAACGGCGACGGTGTGACCCACTCGAGTCAGCTGTTGAGCGGCTGCCAGGCCGGCCGGTCCGCTGCCCACCACGGCTACCGTCTTGCCCGTGAGTCGCTCAGGGGTGACGGGATGGACCCACCCCTCTTCCCACGCTTTATCGATGATGGAAACTTCGACCTGTTTGATGGTGACGGGTGGTTGGTTGATTCCCAAGACACAGGATGATTCACACGGTGCGGGGCAAAGTCGTCCAGTGAACTCTGGGAAGTTGTTCGTCTCATGAAGACGTTCTATCGCGCCTCGACCATCACCCCTGCGCACCAAATCGTTCCATTCGGGAATGAGATTCCCCAGTGGGCATCCTTGATGGCAGAAGGGAACACCACAGTCCATGCATCGAGAGGCTTGCCGAGTCAGCGCGCCGGGGTCTCTAGGGCCGTAGACCTCTTTCCAGTCGCCAATTCGCACTTCTACTGGGCGTCGCTCGGGCAGTTCCCGCTCGGGGAACCTCATAAAACCTCGTGGGTCACCCACCGGTTACCTCCAAAATCCTGTTCCACACTTCGTCACCATTGGGATCTAAGCCTTCACGTTCCGCATCCTCACGAGTCCGGAGAACGGCTTGGTAATCCCGTGCTGTCACTTTCACAAAGCTCTCAACGGTTGCGCCCGTGTCGGCGAGCAACCGCTCTACCAACGGCGAGCCGGTCAGTCGATGATGTTGCTGCAAGAGGTCAACCAGTATCTCTTTGTCGGCACTACCCAGGGGACCCACTTCAAGTTCGCCAGAGTCCAATGCGTCGCGATTGATTCGCTCTGATCTCAGCTTCCAGACGTAAGCAGTTCCGCCAGACATTCCTGCACCGAGGTTGCGCCCGGTCTCCCCCATGATTACGGCCAATCCGCCGGTCATGTACTCGAGGGCGTGGTCCCCGACTCCCTCAACCACGGCGGTAGCACCGGAGTTGCGAACGAGGAACCGTTCACCCACCACACCCGAGATGAAGAGCGATCCGGATGTTGCGCCGTAACCGATGACATTGCCCGCGATGACGTTCCGTTCAGGAGGGAACAAGGAACCCTCTGAGGGGCGCACAACAACTGATCCGCCGGAGAGTCCCTTGCCGACGTAGTCGTTTGCATCCCCCCACAGCATCAGGGTGATACCACCAGGGATGAATGCACCCAAAGACTGCCCTGCGGCCCCTTTGAGGGTGATTGAGATGGTGTCTGCGGGAAGACCGTGCTCACCATGCGCCTTGGTTACCTCGTGCCCCAACATTGTCCCCACAGCACGCTCCGTGTTGCGGATGTCCTTGACAATCTGGACCTTCTCGCCTCTCAGCAGGGCGGGTTGGGAAAGCTCGATGAGCGCATTGTCAAAGTGCTGATCAATCTCGTGGTCTTGGTCTTCAACGTGGTGGGCAGGAACGCCACGCTGAAGGTGCTCAGCAGACAAAATTGGTGCGAGGTCGAGACCATCAGCCTTCCAGTGCGATACGGCGCGGTCAACGTCCAGAAGCTCAACGTGGCCAATGGCATCGTCTAGTGAGCGGAAACCCAGATCTGCGAGGTATTCACGCACTTCTTCTGCCAGGA
>Ga0181587_10004381_pt1 | contig 11667 bp, 6 predicted proteins | sample 071ome_27_FD_132463 | JGI IMG/M metagenome (GOLD analysis project Ga0181587, IMG submission 132463) | Coastal salt marsh microbial communities from the Groves Creek Marsh, Skidaway Island, Georgia - 071409AT metaG (megahit assembly) | ecosystem: Environmental > Aquatic > Marine > Intertidal zone...
AGGGTCTTGGATAAACCCAAAAACATTGGGGTAATGTTACAATCATCAGATGGGAATCACAGCCTTGATGCCGTGGGGCAGGTAACTTTTAACCGAAAATTCACCTTGGATAAGGAATGGAGTTGTAAAGTAGTACTCCGTGATTTGGATGAAGCTGATCGACCATCGGTTATGCTGGACCCAATGATTTTATCTCCTTTGCCTGATGAACCCCCAGTGGTGGAAATTTCTTCACCTGCACAGGATTTGGAACTTCCATTTGATGCCGAGCCTTTATTGATCGATCTGTTTGCAGCCGATGATCATGGTATCTCAGACTTGAGACTTCATATCTCTCACGACGGAATCAAAAAGGAGGATCTTTTGTTTGTTGATCCTGTCGAAAAGGAAAAATCAGTTACCGGCATTCTTGACCTTAGTGAATATCCATTGGCAGTTGGAGATCTTTTAACCTACATTGCATTTGCGGTGGATAACCGTGAACCGGAGGGCCAAATTGCCCGGTCTGAAGTTTATTTTATTGAAATACTTCCCCCAGAGGGAAATACCACGGAATCAGAGGAGCAGGCTGGGGGAATGGAGGGCGAATCAAAGGAAATTCCAATCCGTCAATTTATCAACCGTACTAAGCAGATTTTTCGTGATACCTATGACGCCATGATGGAGGAGGGCACGGAGCGGCAAAACCAATCACTCGCAATTTGTGCGGATTCATTAGATCTAAAACACGAAATGACGAAAACCTATGATGAGTTTGCGGGAAGGTTTCCTATCTCAAATGGGATTGATCTTGGAGAATTACTCAACGAGGCAACCTATCATATTGAACAAACTGAAATTTACACCGGGGATTATCTGTTGGAGGAATCCATTGAATCAACTGAACAAACCCTGAGGAAATTAGTTCAACTGTATGCACTGATGCAGGAGATGGAAAAGCAAAAAGCAAAGGGACAAGGTCAATCCACTGAAGGCAAACCGGAAAGTGGACAAACTCAGGAAAATAATCAAACGGTAGAAAATACTGAAGATCCATCGAAAAAACTGGAGGAACTAGCCTCTCAGCTCGATCTGCTCAGGGATTTGCAAAGTAGGCAAGATTCATTGAATGAACAAATGGGACAGGCATCTGGCCGTGGTCAAAAGGGTCAGGCAAATCAGGATCTGGCCAGTAATCAGGAAAATATACGTCAGGAACTTCAACAGTTGCGTGATCGGCGGTATGATCAAACTGGGAAACTTGGAGATGTTTCCGAATTAGAACAAGCAGGCCGGGAAATGAAGGAAGGCGCCGCTGACTTACGCCGTGACCAACCAAGACAAGCCCATCCACATGGTGAATTAGCAGCTGATGTACTTGGGCAAGCAGTTTCCAGAATTGAAAGAGAAATGGCTCAGTTGTCTGCAAAGATGGTGGACCAACTTACCCAACGGGCGAACCAGCTTGAACAGGGGCAGGGAAACCTTCGGCAAAAAACAAATCATGCGGGAGGCGGCCAGGGCGAAAAGTTGCGCCAAGAACAGGATTCACTGAACGGCGGTATGGAACAACTGCTTGATAAAATTGACCAAACTGCCCGTTCTCTTGGAAAGCACAACGAGGAAGCCATGGAACAGTTGCTTAAATCTCTGAGGGAAGCCCGTGAAAATGGAATGGAACGTTCAGGAAAACAGGCGTCAAATGCCTTGCTTTATGATGCTTTTCCCCAAGCTTCTAGCCAGCAGGAAAAAATAGAAAAGGGATTGGGTGAGCTCGGTGATAAACTGCAAGGAGTGGAAGATAAACTACTTCATGGAAACAGTGCGGAACTTGCGGAACTTGCTGAGCATTTGCAAAGTATGAGGCAGGAAACTTCGGGAATGGGAGAGGAAATATTTCGGCAGATGAATGAGGAAGCGGCCCGTCTTCTGGGAAACCTTGCAGATTCAGACTCAGATGAAAGATTGCTTAACCTTACGCGAATGTTTGAAGAATCGGCAATCACCGAAGATTCACTGAGCGGCAGGTCTATCTCAGCAGGGGCAGTGGAGAAGGCAAGCCAGTTGGTCGAACAATTTCTTTGGCATCAGGCAGTTGAGGAAAAACTTTTAAGGAATCATCATTCTACCCGTGCTCCTGTACAATATCGCAAACAAGTGGAGAAATATTTCCGCAGAATAGCTGAAGGTCAATGAGTTTGGATTCGTTTGGTTTTGAATGGCCCTTTTCCTCACTTTGGTTGTGGGCGGGTTGTATTCTTTTTGTCCTTGCTTTACTATGGCATGCACGCGGTCTTTTTATCTCCACCACCCCGAGGAATGCTCTCCGTTTTATCGCTTTACGGATTATTTTTGCGGGGATGTTATTATTTTTGATTTCACGGCCTTTTATTGAAAACGAGCAACCCGATCCCTCTTCCATTCGCGTAGTATCATTAGTTGATTTGTCTGGGAGTATGAATCAACGCGATCAATCCTTTGATCACCGCAGGCTTGATCAGGCCAGAACCTATCTCGATTTAAATCAACCCGATTCATGGATTAATCAGATGCGGAAATCCTTTGGGCTCGTGCAAAGAATGGGCTTTTCCGGGGACGATTTTTTTTCACTCAAGGAAAGTTCATGGGAATTGCCTCAATCCGGAAAACCGACTGCTTTGGGAACGGCGTTATTCGAAGTTTTGGAGGAAAAGCACCCGCTTCCACTCTCTGGCGTTACGGTGTTTTCAGATGGGCGTAATAATTTTGGCCCCTCACCCATTGCAGTGGGGCAAAAATACTTGGAGCAGGGAATTCCGGTTAATGTGATTGGAGTTGGTCAAGCCAGCAAGAGTGGAAATTTGTCAATCCGGTTTGTTGATGCACCTGTGGAAGCGAAGGCAAAAGAGGAGCTTAGTCTGGTTGTCGAAGTTACTAATTCCTATCCTCAGTCATGCAGCAGTACGGTGCGTCTCTTGGAGGATGATGATTTACATGAGGAAGTTCCGATCACAATTGCTGCGAATGAAACCCGCTTGATCAAGTTTTCCCCGTTGGTTCCAGAACGCGCTGGTCGCAGAAATTATCGGGTGATGATAGATCCCCTGGAAGGAGATGATGACCCCTCTGATGATGCTGATTTCAGAGTAGTCATGATCCGGGAACCTGATTTTTTTTCTGTTTTATACCTGTCCAATCAGGCGCGACCAATTTATCCATTTATCAAACATTCCCTGAGTGGGCAAAGTTTCCAATTAAGTGCCCTGATCCGCCTCGGAGAAGAGACCTTTCATGCTCGCGGAGAAGAGGTTTCCCCTGAGGGCTATCCATCTGATCCTGATTTTTGGATGCAGTATGATGTGGTCATTTTTGATCTTGAATGTCTGGGGGAACTTAATTCTACCCTGGTGAGTTCACTTAGGCAGTATGTCGAAAAAAGAGGAGGGGGCTTGCTTACTATTGGTTCCCCACTTGGTGCACGAGAAAAACTGGGGGGAGTTTTTCCTGCCCTACAATTTGAAAAAATCAAACCCAAACAGTCGGTATCCCTTGAAGTCGATTCGGATCCACTCTTTTCCGAAAGAAAAAGGGTAAAACAATGGAAAGCCTTTTTGCCCGGAGGCATGCCATCTTTCCTTATTTCGGAACAAAATCCAGCTTCCTTGGGAATTGTTGGATTACGATCAGACCGAAAAAGATCTACCCTTGTTGTGCAAGCCTATGGTTCCGGGAAATCTGCTTACTTGGGTTCTATCCATGACTGGAAAAGAGCTTTGCTTAATGAGGATAGGTCTGAGGAATTTACAAATTTTTGGCAGAGTTTAGTGCAGTGGCTGGGCTCGGGTACTGTAGAGAGGGTTCGTTTGCCTTCTTTGGAACAAGCAGTTCCTCGGGGTGAAATGGTTTCTTTAAACCTTGAAGTGCTCGGGTCCAATTTTGAGCCATCAATGGATGCATTAATTGATGTCAATGTATCTGGTCCTGCTGATTTTTGCCAGCAGTTGAAGTTATTTCCCCGGAGTGGTCGTGTTGGTTCTTATTCCGGAGAATTTCTTCCTTCCGTTCCCGGTTCCTATCGCATCGGCTATAACTTGCGCTTTCCCGATGGAGAAACCTTGGAGGAAACCTCTTATCTAAGAGTGGAAGAACATGGCCTGGAGGCGAGGGATTCACGTTATGCAGGGCAGGAGCTACGTATGCTGGCAAATTTAACTGGTGGTGAATTTGTGCACATATCTAGTCTGAACCCGGATTGGAAACCACAACTTTCGAATTCTTTACCTACTGTGAAAAAAAGAAATGATCTCGCCAGTTTTTGGCCGCTCGCTTTGGCTTTATTTTTAACAGCAGGTATCGAATGGATTTGGCGCCGGAAAGAAGGATTAAGATGAAGACCAGTCAAATCTTGTTTTCCCTTAGTCTTTTCTGGATCGTGTCACCCTCATGGTCTCAGATGCCTGTTCCGCTTTCAGATTCATTTCAAGCTGAGAATAATAAGTCGGGGTTACCCAAGCCTCCGCACCGTTCTACGATTGATAAGACTCTTGAAGCGGCTTCCCAAAAATTACGGTCCAAAGTGGAAAGCGATCGGGTCGGTGCCGCTAAACTCTTGGGTAAATATACGATCCGTAATTCAAGCTTACTGCTCATTGGTTCCTTAAATGACTCCAGTTCCTTAGTCCGCAGGGCAGTGCTGGTCTCTTTGGTCGAGCATTACAATAGCGGACAAATCATCTATGAGCCCGCATTGGTAGAGAAAATTTATTCCAGGCTGGGGGATCCAGATGTTGAAGTCAGGCGTGAGGTTTCCGCTCTTATCCCCAGACTGGTTCCTGGACTTTTGCAGTCCGGAATGGAGAAGTTCGAAATTAATGGCCGGATTGTCTACCGGTCAAGACCTGGAAAACTTCGTCCGGACTTGGAAGAATTAACTCAAGCCGCATTTCTTGATCCAGATTCGGTTGTCCGGCAAAACCTTTTGAGAAATCATTTTTCATTGCGTGTACAAATTCCGCCCGCGACCATGGTTAAACTTTTACAGGATCAGGATTCGCGTGTTCTATTGGTTGCTTTGGATCAGGTTAGGATATACGCACGGTTTCCGGGAATTAATAACGCGGTCGAGCAGTTGGCAAAGCACGAAGTTTTTGGCGTCCGTGCTAAGGTTGCTCAGACCGCAGGCAATCTTTCGCGTTCCTATCCCGATTACCGTGATGTTTTACGTGTTTTTCTAAAGGATAAGGACACAGGTCTTGCCGCACAATCTGCCATCGAACTCGCACGATTGGGAGAGCGCCTATCTGCGGAAAATATCAATATGATTCTGGATTATCTTCTTTCCGTTCAGGGTTTGGATGATTTTTCACAGAAGATATTTGATGGACTATCCGCCTTGGGGTCGGATGCCACCAAGATTTATGGTGCCATGACTGAACATCCAAGCAGACGACTAAGAGCAATTGCATGGCAGCGTTTTTTGATACAATCAAGAGGCTGGCTCGATGCGACATCCTGGATGCCGGCACTGACAGACAGAAACCCCGAGGTCAGGGAGTTGGTGCTGGCAACAGTTCGCGGCAGAATCAGTAAGATAGAGGAGGGTGAACTGGGCATTCTTATTGACAGTAAGTATCCGGAAGTTCGTGTTTTTGCTGCAGAATCATTTCTGCTGGCCGACATTAAAGTCGTGGAGTCCCGTTACATGGATCTTTTGATCGATGAGGATGGTTTAGTTCGATCGGTAACGCTGCGCTCCCTGGCCAAGCGTCGGGTGCCAGGTTGGATGAAGGTGCATATTCTCTCCCTTCTCGATTCGAACTATGCAATTCAGCGTGCTGCAATGGATGGCTTACTGAGCGATGCTAAAGTCGGTGTGCCTGCATTGTTAGATTTTGTGCGTGCTCATCCTACTGTTGCGATTAGTTCGCTTGCCCGCCAGGAATTAGAACGGCTAGGTTTTCGTCCATGAAGAATTTTCTTTGCCTATTACTTTGCCCTCTTTGTGTTGCATTTGCAGAGAATGAACCGGTCGAATGGATCAGTTCTTCAGATCTAGCAAGTGTTCGGGTGATGCAGTTACGCAGGGATGGAGGCAGTCGAATCCGCTACCCTGATGCACTGCCCAGTTTACTGGAATTAATGAACGAGCAGGCACGGGTTGCGTTTGATCCGGATCCTCTTTTTATCGAGTCCTTGATTGATGAGAGACTCTTTGAGAATCCAATTCTTTACATTAACTGTGATGAACTTCCCAATTTTGATTTCTCGGTTGAAGAAAACGGGGCACTTCGCCGCTACCTAACGCTTGGTGGTTTTCTTTATTTGGATGCAGGAATCAAGGCATCATTTCTGGGGAATGATTCGGGGCATAGTTATGCGGCATGGGAAGAACGGGAGGAAGTGAAGAATTGGTTTGCTCAGTTGTTTCCCGAAAATCTTTTCTCTCCTCTTCCCCGGAATCATGAAATTTTTCGGACTTTTTACAAGGGCTTACCCGATAATGAATTTTTGCGTTTGGAGAAAGACCAAAAGCGCTTGCCAGACACTGTTCTCACCTTTGTTGAGCAAGAAAAATGGCCTCAGGCAACCTACTCGTTTGTGGGCATGAAAGTGAACGGTCGTCTTGCTTGCGTGGCGTCTCCGATTTGTGCCATGGGTTGGGGGCGTGATGAATTTGGTGCGTGGGTGCCTCCTATTTCCTTCCGTATTCGAGAATCGGCAGAAGATTTTGACGAAACCCTGAGGCTCGCCTCATTTGAGGGAAAAACATATGAAGTAACCAGAGAGGACGGACTAAAGGATGTTATCTACACCATTCCGGGTAAACGTCCCTTATGGGTTCGTGAACCAACCGGCAGATGGAGAATATTCAAATACTATTCGGGGGAAGAAATTAGTGATTACGCACACTCTTTTTATGCCCGGTTGGGAATGAATGTTTTTCTTTATGCCTTGCTAAATTAAGCTATCGCGTGAAATTACTCCCAGTAAGATGAAGGAAGAAGATATATTTCCAACTCCACCTGATTTGCCTCCTCTCTCTTTGTGGCAACGAATGACCAGTTCAATTTATTTTTGGTGGATGCTTGCATTTTTACTGATGGGTTTGGCGGTAATTTTGTTTTCCTCCCAGTGTTCAACCGATGCCATGAGTTTCCCCGAGCCCAAATCCAGTAACCTTGATGATTTACCCTTTGTCAATCAGGATGAGGAACTTGTCCAACAATCAGACGGTTTATGGTATGGGGTAGGGGAGGTAACACCTTTTGAGGGACTTGCGGTTACATTTCACCCAAATGGTAAAAAGAAAACCCGCACGCAATTTAAGGAAGGATTGGCGATTGGGTTAATCGAGGAGTGGGATGCAAACGGCTCCTCTGTTGGGCCAAGGTTTAAGGGAGAATTTACTAGGTAATTCCTTCCTCTATTGAGTGTTTGATCTGGCTGCCAGAACGAACTGGGCGGATAATTATCTTTCCTTACCCAGTCGGTTATGAACTAGGGAAGCTCCTAGTAGTAGGGGGGCAATTAAGTTAATCAGGGGGAATGCCCAGAGGAAAGTTGCAAATGTACCATGTATTAAACTGCCGGACTTTTTTCTTCTTTGTTCATGTGGTATACGCATTTCGACCAATTGTCCGTATTCTTTACTGAGTAAGTATCCGCCTAGGAAAAGTTGTAAGATTAGGCCGATCGGTGGAATCAGGTATCCGATGATTAACAGAGGTGAAGTAATCAGATAAACAACCAGGCTCCAAAGAATGAAGCGTAACGAGGAAATGGTGGATTCAATTATTCCCGGTGGATTAATCCAGTCCGCATTGGGGTAGTGAACTTCCTTAACTGCATCTAGTGCACCATCTAGAAAAATTCCCAAAAAAGCTGCATATACACTGGCAAGAAAGAAATATCCGAGCACTCCAATCAAAAGAGTACCAAACAATACGCCCAGTCCTTCAATCCATCCATCTGCCCAACTCATCCAACCTGCTAGGTTGTTGGTGAGAGAGTTGAAGGCTTGGTAAAGAAAGGCACCTCCAATGATTATGCATGTAAGAAGAGCGACCGAACTTAGTATAATGGCCCACAAGACCGGTTTCCACATTCTTGAGTCGGTAATTTGTAAAAACGCTAGATAATAATCACGCAACATATTCATACCCCAGACAAATCTTTTCTGCGGTTCATTTGAATTTGCAAGGATTTTTACAGGAATTCTATTTTCATGTGGACAAAGGGGGAGTTGATTCTAATAAGTTATGAGTGGATATGGATAAGGGGAAATATGGCTGACCACAAATACACCGCGGACAGCATCAAGTCGCTCGACTGGAAAGAGCACATTCGTCTGCGTCCCGGAATGTACATTGGGAAGCTGGGTGATGGATCATCCGAAGATGACGGTATCTACGTTTTGCTCAAAGAAGTTCTCGATAATTGTATCGATGAATTTGTTATGGGTTTTGGTAAACAGATTGAAGTGGAATGTGATGGGCAGATCGTTACAGTTCGTGATTTTGGGCGCGGTATTCCCCTCGAAAAGTTGCTCGATTGTTCCAGTAAAATAAATACTGGAGCAAAGTATGATTCTGAGGCATTTAAAAAATCCGTCGGATTAAATGGAGTGGGAATTAAAGCGGTCAATGCACTTTCCACTAAATTTGATATTCAGGCATTCCGCGAAGGGGAGACCCGCAGGATTGAATTCGCCTGCGGAGATGTTCAATCCATCGATAAGAAGAACAAATCCACCAAGGAAGAAAATGGAACTGTTATTACTTATGTTCCAGACGATTCCATGTTTAAAAAATACCGCTACCGCAATGAATATGTGGAGCGAATGCTTCGTTATTACACCTATTTAAACCGTGGGCTGGTAATTCGTTACAATGGAAAACGTTTCCGTTCCAAGGATGGTTTAAAAGATCTACTAGAGGAAAATATTTCTGAAACCCCTCTTTATCCGATCATTCACATCGAAGGAAATGATATTGAAGTGGCGTTTACTCACCTTGATCAATATGGCGAGGATTACTTCTCGTTTGTCAATGGTCAGCATACCACTCAGGGAGGCACTCATCAGGCTGCCTTCCGCGAAGCCGTGGTCAAAACGATTCGTGATTTTGCCAAGAAGAATTTTGAGGCTGGGGATATCCGGGGAGGAATTGTTGCAGCCATAAGTATTAAAGTTCAGGAACCTGTCTTTGAGTCGCAGACTAAAACAAAGCTTGGTTCGCTTACGGTATCACCCGATGGGGAAACCATCCGCACTTTTGTGGGGAACTTCCTCAAAGAAAAACTCGATAACTATCTCCACCGCCATCCTGAGACTGCGGATGCGTTGCAGGATAAAATACAACGCAGTGAGCGGGAGCGCAAAGAACTTAAAGGAATCCAGAAGATTGCCCGCGAGCGGGCAAAGAAGAGCAAAGTTCACAACCGCAAGCTGCGCGACTGCCGTATCCATCTTAGCAGTAAGCACAAAGAAAAATTCAAGAGCACCCTTTTTATTACTGAGGGAGACTCCGCCAGTGGTTCCATCACCAAGGCCCGTGATGTGCAGTTTCAGGGAGTGTTCAGTCTAAAAGGAAAGCCGCTCAATACCTTTGGGCTTACCCGCAAGGTTGTGTATGAGAATGAAGAGTTTAATTTAATCCAGGCTGCCCTTGGCATTGAGGAAGACCTTGAAGATCTTCGGTATAACCAGGTGGTGATCGCCACCGATGCCGATGTTGACGGCATGCATATTCGTTTGCTGTTAATTACTTTCTTTCTGCAATTCTTTCCAGAATTGATCAGGCAGGGGCACTTGTTTGTTTTGCAGACACCATTGTTCAGGGTGCGCAACAAAAAGACCACGCTTTACTGTTATGACGACACCGAGCGGGATGCCGCGATTAAGACCTTGGGGAGAAACCCTGAGATAACACGCTTTAAGGGCTTGGGGGAAATTTCTCCGGATGAATTTAAGCATTTCATCGGTGATGATATCCGGCTTGATCCTGTAAAGATCGATGCCAATGAGTCAATCAAAGAGATGCTAAAGTTTTTCATGGGCAAAAATACGCCAACCCGTCAGGAATATATCATCCGAAACCTTCGCTTTGAGCATGATTTGGTTGATGAGGAGGGGTCGGAACCCGAAGAGCCAGATAATGCTAATGCAGATGTGGGTAAGAAAGAGGATGTCGTCGAAAGTGCGGCTGCCTAAATTTTAAACTTATGAGTGCCGGGCAGATCAATTCCAATGAAGACTCGGGTGATCCTACCGACGCGGAGCCAGAGTCTGTAGATGAAGTTTCGGCTGTTGAGGAAACAAAACGACGATTTGATCCTGAGGCACTTGCTCTCGAAGGGCCAAGCCGCGGGGATGATGATGCTCTTTATGTGGATGATATGTACGGGGACTGGTTTCTCGATTATGCATCTTATGTTATTCTGGAACGAGCCGTTCCGCACGCTGATGATGGATTAAAGCCCGTACAGCGTCGCATTCTTCACTCGATGAAGGAACTGGAGGATGGGCGGTACAACAAGGTCGCCAATGTGATTGGTAACACCATGAAGTATCACCCCCATGGGGATGCTTCCATTGGGGATGCCATCATCCAGATTGGACAGAAAGATTTATTGATTGATCCACAGGGAAATTGGGGAAATGTGTTGACGGGTGATTCAGCGGCTGCACCCCGTTACATCGAGGCCCGGCTTACTCCCTTTGCTCTGGAGGTAATCTTCAGCCCAAAAGTAACCACCTGGGCGGCCTCCTATGATGGCCGAAATAAGGAACCAGTCACATTTCCCACCAAGTTCCCCCTGCTCTTGGCCCAGGGTGCCGAGGGCATTGCGGTTGGTTTATCCACCAAGATTTTACCGCACAATTTTCTCGAAATCATTGATGCCATGATCGATGCCCTTCGTAATAATCCGGTCGACCTGCTTCCGGACTTCGCACAGGGAGGCATTGCGGATTGTACATCCTATAATGGGGGATCGCGGGGTGGTCGTATCCGGGTGCGGGCAAAGATCGAGACCGTTAAGAAACACCTTTTAAAAGTGGTGGAAATTCCTTTTGGTACCACCACCACTAGCCTGATCGATTCCGTACTCGCTGCCAACGACAAGGGAAAGATCAAGATTTCCAAGATCGAGGACAATACCGCCGAGTTTGTGGAGATTATGATCCACCTGCCCTCCACTGTATCGGCAGATGAGGCCCTGCCTGCCCTGTATGCTTTTACGGACTGTGAGGTCAGCCTCGCCCCCAATGCTTGTGTAATTAAGGATAATCACCCTCAGTTTCTCTCGGTCAATGACTTGATCAAGTCCTCTGCCGATCAGACCCGGGAACTTCTCCGCCAGGAACTTGAAATTAGACTGGGTGAGTTGAAGGAAAAATGGCACTTTGCCTCCCTCGAAAAAATCTTCATCGAGAAACGAATCTACCGGGACATTGAAAAGGAAGAAACCTGGGAGGGGGTAATTTCCGCAGTGGATAAGGGATTGAAGCCCTATGTGAAAATTTTTCACCGGGCCATAACTCAAGACGATATTCTCAGACTTCTTGAAATCCGTATCAAAAGAATTTCCAAATACGATTCCTTCCGGGCTGATGAGGTGATCAAAGGATTTGAGGAAGAGATTAAGGAAGTGGAAGGCTTCCTGGCCCAGCTTACCCGCTATGCCATTCGTTACCTCAAGGAATTAAAA
>Ga0181587_10004396_pt1 | contig 11647 bp, 12 predicted proteins | sample 071ome_27_FD_132463 | JGI IMG/M metagenome (GOLD analysis project Ga0181587, IMG submission 132463) | Coastal salt marsh microbial communities from the Groves Creek Marsh, Skidaway Island, Georgia - 071409AT metaG (megahit assembly) | ecosystem: Environmental > Aquatic > Marine > Intertidal...
GCCCTCGGAGGACAGGTCCAGCGGCGGGATGGCTCCGGCACCGGGCAGCCCGACCAGGCCGGCCGACGCCGGGGGCGCCAGGGCTATGGTCACTTCCTGGTAGGTGGGGGGGTAACACAGCACATCTTCGAGGCAGCCCTGGGAGCGCACCCGAAGCTGAAGTTCCTCCACGCCTGCCTCCACGGACGCGAGGGGCACACTGACCGTCATTTGGCGATGAAACTTCACCACTTCCTGTCCGAGCAGCGCGTCAAACTCCTTTTTTCCTTCGGGCACGATCATCTCGTCCAGCGTCACGCCCGGTGTCTTCGAGATGACCTTGAGAAACTTGTTGGCGTAGAGAAAATACCCGGGTTCGATGTCCCACCGCACTTCGACCAGGTCTTCGCTCAGTGACTTCCCTGAGATCCGGTAAACTTCCTCGTAGGGACGTATCTCGTCATATTCGACGTCCTGGCACAGCGCGGGCGCCACGCTGAAGCAAGCGGCCATCAGCACTCGATAAAAGATGTTGGGGGATTTCATCACCAGCAGAATCCTGTTTTTTCAACCCGCAGGGTGGCCAGTCACCTGGCCGGTCAACCAATCGAGGTATCCGCGCGACACGTGGCTGGCGCGCAACGCGACCACTTCGGGTACATCGTAGGGGTGGTGGTCCCTTAGCCAGGCTTCAACAGCCTGCAAGGCTTCTGGGGTGCTCTTGATGATCAACAGGACCTCCTCCTCGTCCTCAATGCGCTCCTGCCAGCGGTAAATAGACCGAATCCCCGGCAATACGTTCACGCAAGCGGCCAGTTGGTTTGACACCAGGCCCCGGGCCAGCTCCAACGCGGTCGGCGAGTCGGGACAGGTGCATAAAATGACCAGGGCCTGAGACATGGCGCGAATTTTACCCGATTTGAAGTTTGCCCCCCCAGCCTTTTCCAGGACAGGATGATTCGCGAAAGTTCGTAACCGAATGGTCACCCGGCGCGTCTACACTGTCATACATTCCGCCTACCGGTGAGTTGAAGAGTACACCCATGAACAGGATCCAGATGATCAGCGCCCAGATCGAGTCAGACCGCCTCAAGCTGCAGATGGGCCTCAGCCCTGAAGTCGATATTGACTCCTTGACGCTGCGGGCCATGTGGAACCGGCTCTGCGCCGAGCAGGCTACCGGCGAGTCCGCCGGCCACCTCGATCGCGGTTTTTCCACTCACCTGAAGGCCTGACCGCCCTGCCGAGTCAGCCCGGGAGGCCGCTTGCGGTCCGCTTCGTGTGGCATCATTAAGTACTGATGAACACACACTCGGGACAATTGCCATGACTGCGCACGTCATCGTCTGGTTTCGCAGGGATCTGCGCGTCTCTGATAATCCGGCACTGGCGGCGGCGGCGGAATGCGGACTTCCGGTGATTGCCTTGTTCACCCATGCCCCGCACGAGGAGAAACCCTGGGCGCCAGGCGGGGCATCGAGGTGGTGGCTCCACCATGCCCTGTCGGAACTCGAGGGTTGCCTGCGCGACCTCGGGCTTTCGCTGGTGATCCGGACAGGTGGGTCGCTTGAGGCACTGCAGACGCTGACCGCCGAACACGAGGTCACCCACGTTTTCTGGAACCGGCGATATGAGCCAGCCGTCATCGAGCGCGACTCGCACATCAAGTCCATGCTTCGGGAGCAGGGGGTCGATGTGCGAACGTTCAATGGCTCCCTGCTGTACGAGCCGCATGAGCTTTCCAACAAAACAGGACAGCCCTTTCGTGTGTTCACGCCTTTCTGGAAGCACCTCTACAGCCTGCCTGTCCGCGCGCCGGTGCGGGTGTCTACCGGGCAGCTAAAGGCGCCGTCACCCCAGCCGCGCAGCGAGACACTCGATTCGCTGGGTCTCTTGCCCACCATTCGATGGGATTCGGGTTTTAACGATCACTGGAACCCCAGCCCGGCCGACGCCCGGGAAGCGCTCAACCGCTTCGTCGACCACCGCGTCACGGTCTACGGAAAGGAGCGCGACTTTCCCGGCAGCAGCGGTACATCGCGGCTGTCGCCCTACCTGCATTTCGGGCAAATCAGCCCGCGGGAAATCTGGCGGGCCGTGGAATTGGCCGGGGCAGCTGAGAGCGGCGGCGGATTCAAATTTCTCAGCGAGATTGCGTGGCGGGAATTTGCCTACCACCTGCTCTACCACTTTCCTCATACGACCGATACGGCGCTCAACGAGACGTTCAGCGAGTTTCCGTGGGAGCCCAATGATCATCACCTGGCGGCCTGGCAACAAGGCAGGACCGGGTACCCCATTGTCGACGCCGGTATGCGTCAGCTGTGGAGCACAGGCTGGATGCATAACCGGGTACGAATGATCGCCGCCTCTTTCCTGGTCAAGCACCTGCTGCAACCCTGGCAGGAAGGCGCGCGGTGGTTCTGGGACACGCTGGTCGATGCCGACCTGGCCAGCAACACCATGGGCTGGCAGTGGACGGCCGGGTGCGGAGCCGACGCGGCGCCTTACTTCCGGATATTCAACCCCATGCTGCAGGGGGCTAAGTTCGACACCGATGGCGCCTACGTTAGAGCGTACGTACCCGAACTCGCCGGACTTCCCAATGCGTATATCCATCAACCCTGGGAGGCCCCGGAATCAGTGCTCAGGAGCGCCGGGGTCTCACTTGGGAGGGATTATCCCCGCCCCATTATCGACCACAGGGCAGGGCGGGAGCGCGCGCTGGCTGCCCTGGCGGCGAACAAAGCGGCACGTGCTTGACAGATGGCAGAAGCGCCGGGCATGGTCGAATTCGTGCCAGGTATCGAGGCCGGACACATCCGCATGACCACTGCCATCCAACTGCCTTTGAATGAATCCGACTGGGCGCCCATCAATGATGGCGTCATGGGTGGCGTATCCGTGGGAGCCATGATGAAGGGGCAAAAACCCGATCAGCTGGTGTTCAAAGGTGAACTGTCTCTGGAGAACAATGGCGGATTCGCCTCTGTGCGCCGCGTGATGGATGAAGATCTCTCCGGTACCGCGATGGTTCGCCTGCGCGTCAGCGGCGACGGCCGCACCTACCAGCTTCGCCTCCGCCAGGACGGGCGCTTTGACGGCATCGCCTGGCGCAGGACATTCACCACGGATGGTGATTGGCAGACCATCCACTTACCGTTGTCCGAGTTTAAGCCGGTGTTCAGGGGCCGACCGGTGGCTGAGGCGGGCGAACTGAGACCGGAAAACATCCAGCAGCTCAGCTTGATGCTGGCGGACAAAAAGCCAGGACCCTTTCTGCTGAGGGTGGATGCGATCGAGTTCCTGCCCCACCTGACAGAGACTCCGTGATGGAGATCCGCTCCGCCGTTGTCATCGGCGCCAGCCGCGGCCTTGGACTCGCCATCACCGAGGAAATCCTGTCCATGGAATCCATTCATTCCGTGACCGCAAGCTACCGGAGCGAAGACACCGCCGAGGCATTGTGCGAACTGGAAGACCCCCGGCTCAGGCGACACCCCCTGGACGTCACTGACGAAGCCAGCTTCGAGGCATTCGCTGGGAGCATTGGGCAGGGAGAAGGCCCGCCACAGCTGGTGATCCATTGCGCGGGCATCTTGCATGAGCCGGGATTGAGTCCGGAGAAATCACTGCGCCAATGCAGGGCGGAGACATTGCAACGTATATTCGCGGTCAACAGCATCGGACCCGCGCTGACGGCAAAACACCTCATACCCTTGATGCCAAAACGCGAGGCCAGCCAATTTGCGGCGCTCTCGGCCATGGTCGGCAGCATCGGCGACAATCGGCTGGGGGGCTGGTACGGTTATCGCGCTTCCAAAGCAGCGCTGAACCAGCTGTTGAAAACCGTGTCGATCGAGTGCAAGCGGACGCACCCGGGATTGTGTGTGAGCGCGATTCATCCGGGCACCACCGACACGGACCTCTCCCGGCCCTTCCAGGGCAATGTTAAGCCGGACAAACTGTATTCACCCAGGCAGAGCGCACGCAGAATTCTTCGCGTTGTCCTGGCAGGGAACCCCGAAGACTCCGGCCGCTTCGTCAACTGGGACGGAAGCCTCATCCCCTGGTAACTTGGAAGCCGGAACGACGCCCGGCCTGAAGCCTCAGTTGTACCACGTGATGTAGAGCTGCAGCGAACTGGCGATGGAAACCCATATGAAATAGGGCAGTTGAGCCAGGGCGACCCATCGATAGTATTTCCAGATGGCTGCCACCATCCAGATGATGGTGCCCCAGACAACCAGAATGTCGAGCGCAGCCAACGGCAGGTTACGCAAACCGAACTGTATGGGCGTGAACAGCCCGTTGGCCACGAGGTTGATGATGAAAGGAGCCGTTACGCCCCAGGGAATTTTTTTTCGCGCCGCCTGGACGATGACGAAGGAGAACGTGACCAGGATGACCGGATACAGAACTTGCCAGATCATCCCGATGGTCGAAGGCGCCGGCGTCCAGGACGGTTTCAGCAGGCTGTCATACCATTCCATCCACGACATCTCGGCTCCTCCCATAACCGGGGTCTAATGAACCCCGCGTTCTACTAAAACACTTTTACGAATCTGGCCTACCGCCGTCAGACTCAGCGCATTCCCTAGCGAGAGAACGCCCTCATGCGGCCAACGCCAGGCGTGACCAACGGCCAGACCTCAAAGCTGACCGATGGAGGCGAGCCGTTCCTCGGCGGTAGCGATTACAGCCGCCCTGACGGATTCATCCATCCTGTCCCAGGTGCGGTAAACCATGCCGATCCTGGGGTTGCGTTCAAAGGCTTCGCGATGGCGATGCATGAAATGCCAGTACAGGCTGTTAAAGGGACACGCGTCTTCGCCACTCCGCTCCTTTACCCGGTACCGGCAAGAGCCGCAATAAGACCCCATCTTGTTGATGTAGTTGCCTGACGAGCAATAGGGCTTGCTGGCAATGATCCCGCCATCCGCAAACTGGCTCATCCCGCGGGTATTGGGCATCTCCACCCACTCCACGGCATCGATGTAGATTCCCAGATACCATGCGTCCACCTCGTTGGGGTCGATGCCTGCCAGCAGCGCAAAATTACCGGTCACCATCAGGCGCTGTATGTGATGCGCGTAAGCGTGTTTCAACGACTGCCCAATGGCGTGACGCATACAGGCCATGTCCGTATCGCCTGTCCAGTAATACCCCGGCAATGGACGGTCATGGCCCAGAACATTGAGCTTTGCATATTCCGGCATATTGGCCCAGTAGACGCCGCGCATGTATTCACGCCAGCCCAGGATCTGGCGTATGAACCCCTCCAGCGATGCCATCGATATGGCGCCCGGTCGCGCCCGTGCCGCGGCCAGCGCCGCCTCGATCACCTCTGCCGGTGACAGCTGCTTGGTGTTGAGCGAGAACGATAACCGGCTGTGAAAGAGCAGCCAGTCACGCTCACTCATGGCATCTTGATAAGCCCCGAATAACGGTAAGGCATGCTCGGTGAAGTGACTCAGCAGCGCCAGGGATTGCTGGCGGTTGATCGGCCACTCGATCGTATCGCCGCTTTCATGACCAACGACATCGACCGCGTGCCGGGCGATATGCTGGTATATCTCTCGTGCAGGGTTTTTGAGCTTAAGCACGGGAGGTAGCTGCTGGCGCTCGGGCAAGCGCTTGCGGTTTTCCACATCATAATTCCAGCGACCGCCCTCGGGGCCGCCTTCCCCGTCGATGAGCACATGATGCCGGCGGCGCATTTTACGGTAAAAGTGCTCCATGCGGCGGGCCTTTGAGCGCTCAAATTCGCCGGCAATGTCTTCGAAGGGCAGCAGAAAGTGTTCACTGTCGACACATTCGCTGGCGACATCCAGATCCTCGGCAAGGGTTTCGAGTTGCAGCAGCAGTCGGTGCTCATCTGGCCTCTGAAACTCGAACCGCACAGCGGCGCTGGCCGCAATCAGCGCTCGAAGCAGTGACGGCAGGTTGGAAAAAGAGGTCGACTGGTCGAGATCAAGATACAGAACGCGGTGTCCGGCCTTTTCCAGGGCTCCGGCGAACTCCCGCATGGCCAGAAAGAAAGCGGCGACTTTTTGCACGTGGTGGCGAGCGTAACTGACTTCCTGGCGGAGTTCGGCAAGCACGTACAGCACATCCGGGTCCGGGGCCGCGTACCAGCTGTGACTTGAATTAAGCTGGTCGCCGAGTATCAGTCTCAGAGTTCTGCAAGCAGGAATCTTCACCTCGCGACCTTACGGCCTCTGCGGCATCGCTCTGAGCAATAGCGCACCTGCTCCCAGCTGGCCGCCCAGCGGCGGCGCCAGTGAAACGGCAAACCACAGACCGGGCATTCCTTGCTGGGCAGGATTCTGCGGTTTCGCTCCCTCGCCATGCTTCACCAGGCGGGTTTTTCCGCCACCAGGTGGACATCGCTGATGGCGCGCTCGAGAAACCCTCCTTCGCAGTAGGTCAGGTAGTACTCCCACATCCGGATAAAGCTCTCCGGGTAGTTAAGCGCGCGTACCTCGTCAATACGGCCAAAGAAGTTTTCCCGCCATATCTCCAGCGTGCGGGCATAGTCCAGGCCGATATCCTCCACGTCGGTCACCAGCAGGGGCGTCGATTCCGCAATACTGGCCGTCATGGCCGAAAGGGAGGGCAGGAATCCTCCAGGAAAAATATATCGCTGTATGAAATCCACGCTTTTTCGATAATCGTCATACTGGGCATCTGCGATCGTGATGGCCTGGATCAGCAATTTCCCCGCCGGCTTCAACAGGCTGCTGCACTGTTCGAAGTACGTGTTGAACTGCTCAGCGCCAATGGCCTCGATCATTTCGATGGAAACCAGCTTGTCAAATTGTCCCTCCAGGTCGCGATAGTCTTCCTGCAACAGCGTAATCCGGTGCTCAAGGCCGGCCTCGCGCACCTTCTTCTGAGCCCAGTCATGCTGCTGGCGGGAGATGGTCGTGGTCGTTACCCGGCAGCCAAACTCCCGCGCGGCATGGATGGCAAGGCCGCCCCAGCCGGTGCCGATTTCCAGGAGATGATCCGTCGACTGCAAATCAAGCTTGCGACAGATCACGTCCAGCCGATGCGTTTGTGCCTCTGCCAGGGTCATGTCTGCTCGCTCGAACATGGCGGCGGAATACATCATGGACTCATCCAGCCAGATGGAGAAGAAGTCGTTACCCAGGTCGTAGTGCGCCGAGATATTCCGCCGCGACCCTGCCCGAGTGTTTCGATTAACCCAGTGGAAAAGTTTCTGGAGTGGTTTGGTCAAACTCGCGAAACCGGTGTCCATTTCATCGAGCACCTGCCGGTTCCGCAACAGGATTCTGACCAGGCTGACAAGGTCATCGCATTGCCAACTGCCCTGCATATAGGCTTCACCCGCGCCGATGGACCCACCAAAAGCGACGTCTGCGTAAAACGCCGAATCCAAAACCCGAATTTCCGCATGCAGTTCGGCTTCATGACGTGGCTGTCCCAGCATGAGCACCCGGTCCCCATGCACCAGCCTCACGCTGCCGTGCTCAAGCTTCTGGAGTTGGCGCAGCACCAGTCGGCAGGCCAGGTCGGCAAACATGCCAGGCTTTGGGGTCCCGGCCAGGTGATTGCTCGATGCGAGACTGATTGATTTCATGTTTTGGATTCCTTTACCTGAATGTGCTTTTCGGGGTGAGCGATGAATGGCACACGCTTCAGCCACAACCTGAGTGCTTGCCAGTGGATGGACCACATCACCTGAAAGGTCATCAGCGGGTACTGAATCAGCACCCGCGCCAGTGACGCGCCGGTAATCTCTCTCCGTCTCAGCCGGAGCGTGGCATCGAACAGCTTCTCGCCTTTCCGATGGTTCTCGATATGCACATTCAAACGCGCTCCTGGCGAATTGAATCGCCATTCATAATCGATATCCATCGGCATGAATGGAGACACGTGCATCATCTTTTGGGGTGAATGCCGCCATGGCTGTTGCCCGCCGGGCTGGCCCTTCGTGTCCAGCACGTAGCAGTGCCGCTCGCCCCAGGGTGTGTTGTTCACCTCGGCTACAATGGCTGAGAGCGCTTCACCGTCGGCGTGATAGCAGTAATAGAAACTGACCGGATTGAAGCAGTACCCGAAATAGCGCAAATGGGTCAGCAGGCGAACAGGGCCCTCTGGCCTCCGGCCCGTTTGCTCCCGAACCAGCTCGCGCACGGCCTCGTCCAGCGGCTGATCCGGATCACCCATGTGATCCTCCCGATCAAAACGGGCCAGCGCCCGCTTTCGAGCCGACCAGAGCCACCGCCCTTTGAACACCTTGTCCAACTCGGCAAGATCGAGATACATCATGAACAACCCGTACTCGAACGCATGTTCGGCCGGTTTTTGACGGCGGTGACTAACCCGCCCTTCGAAAATCGCGCTGTGCATACGTTTCTGCCTGTTGGAAGTGCTCCAGCGCCGCAAGCGCGCTGACCACGCCGTCTTCATGAAAGCCGTATCGCCAATAGGCCCCGCAGAACCAGGTTCTGCCTGAACCGTTGACGCAGCTGCCATTCACCTCGGCATGCCGCTGTTGGGCGGCGACCGCATCCGGAGTGAATATCGGATGGTCGTATTCGATCACTTCAATGATCTTCTCGGGATTGATCGCCTCGGTGTTGTTCAGCGTGACACAGAAATCCGCCGGCGACTCGATGCCCTGAAGGATATTCATGTTGTAGGTCAGCGCGACGCGCTCCTGCTCGCGCTTGAGAATATGGTAATTCCAGGCTGCCCAGGCCAGGCGCCGCGACGGCATCAGGCCAGCATCGGTATGCAGCACAGCCTCATTCTTCTGGTATCCAATAGCGCCCAGGACTTCCTGCTCCAGGGGGCTGGCGTCACCCAGCATGGCCAGGGCCTGGTCGCTGTGGCTAGCGATGAAGACATGGTCGAAGCGCTCTGCCGCAGCACCATGCGCTTTCACCAGGACGTGGTCTTGATATCGCTGTATGGACTGCACCGGGCATCCCAGCCGGATATCCTCGCGATGTCCGGCTGTCAGTTTCTCCACGTAGCGGTGGGAGCCACCCGTGATGACTTTCCATACCGGCCGGTCGCTCACCGTCAGCAATCCATGATTGGCGAAAAAGCGGACGAAAAACCGGGCGGGCATTCGCCCCATCACCTCGGGCTTGGCCGACCATATCGCGGCGCCCATGGGCATGATGTACTGATCGATGAAACCCGGAGAGTAGCCATTGGCCGAAAGGTAACCGTCCAGGGTGATATTCTCGGCGTCGGCTTCCAGCAGCGCCGGCGCCTCGCGATTGAAGCGCAGGATGTCACGGATCATGCGGATAAAGCGTGGGCTGATCAGGTTTCGGCGCTGGGCGAACAAGGCGTTGATCGAGGTGCCGTTGTATTCAAGGCCACTGCGCTCGTCCTTGACGCTGAAACTCATGTTGCTGTCCTGGTAAGCAACGCCAAGTTCTTCCAGCAGGGCAATGAAGTTGGGGTAAGTCCGGTTGTTGAAGACGATAAAGCCGGTATCGACGGCATGGGTTTGGCCGTCGTGATCAACCTGGACCGTGTTGGTGTGGCCGCCTATGCGGTCAGCCGCCTCAAACACGGTGATGTCGTGGTCTCGCGCCAGGTGATAGGCAGCCACGTTGCCGGCGATCCCGGTGCCTATGACCGCGACCTTCATCGGTGGTCACCCCGCAGGCAAAGCCACGCGCAGAAATGGCCCCTGGTCACCATTGCTGCGGCACCTGCTGGATACCGCTGGTGTCATAGCCCATCTCGCCGATCAGCCTGACGATTTGATCGTAGCGATAGGCTTCAATGGCCGGCTCACGCGCCATGATCCACACGTAATCTCGCTTGTTTCGGCCGATCACAGTCACCGAGTAGTCTTCATCGAGATAAACGATGCGGTAGTCTGCCTTGATCGGCCAAATGAACTGCATTCCCCAGACCGCGTTGGACTCTGCACTGACCCAGGCACGCGGGTTGTACTGCTTTTTCTCCCCGTCGAAAGATCCGTCACGAAAGGTAAAGGTCGTGCCGATGGTGCCATCGCCATTGAGCCGGTAAGACTCCACGGCGTTATGAGCGTCTCGCTCCAACGCGGTGGGAATGTTCGCGATGACATACCAGTCGCCCATGAATCGCTCAAGGTCAACGCTGTCCACAGGGCGCAGTGGCTCTTTTGCGCTACACCCGAACAGGCTCAGCACAAGGAAAAGGGCGGCAGGTAGTAACGTGCTCTTTCTTCGCATTGCTCTCTCCCGATACTCGCTTGAAGCTCAAACGCGACGGGGGCCCGGAAAAAACGCGTTTGTGCTGCGGATGTACTCGGCATACGCCGGACGGCGCCCGCCGATGTCTTTTTCCAGCATCGCCACACCGGAAACCTTGAGCAGCAGGAAGGACATGAGTAAGGGCGAAACCACCGTCCAGGCGCCACCGGCAGACAGCGCGATCAGGAAGAAGCCCCACCACATCGTGAAGTTTCCAAAATAGTTCGGGTGTCGTGTAAAACGCCATAAGCCCGTGTCCATCACCGCGCCCTGGTTGTTTGCGTCCGCCTTGAACCGGGCCAGCTGGAAATCTCCAACCGCCTCGAACAGGAAACCGATCAGCCACAGCGCGACACCCACCATGTCCAGCCAGCCCAGCGCCGTCTCCCCGCTGATGGCAACCAGCAGAGGCAGGCTGATGATCCAGGCCAGCAGGCCTTGCAGGCCGAACACGATGTAGAAGCTTTTGAATCGAAAGCCGGGCTCGTTGTTGCGGCGGATTTGCTGGTAGCGATAATCCTCCGGTTCACCATGATTGCGCCAGGTGATGTAGCCTGAGAGCCTGACGGCCCAGGCGCCCACCAGTATCAGCACCAAGGTGGTACGCGGGCCCGTTCCGGAGGCGGCCGCTGCGTAGACACCGGCCGAGAGCAGGAACATCAGCGACCAGAGTGAGTCGACAATACTGACGTCGTCCTTGACCAGGCTGACCACCCAGAAAACGGTCGAAAAGGCCAGGATCGCGCCACCGGCCCACCACCATGCCGCTGTCTCGATCACGACGCGCCCCGCTCGAACAGGTAGTGGCTGACAAACCACTCAGCGCCGTCGGCATGGCCAAACAGCTCGGCGCAGGCCATAAAGAAGATTCGCCACCTTTGGAACCACCGGGCCGCATCCGCTTTGCCGTATGTGCCTTCGAGCACGGACATGATGTCCTCGCGCTCCCGGTCCATATTTTCCAGCCACGCGTTGGAGGTTCGCTCATAATGGCGCCCGTTCCACTTCCACTGCCGCACCAGGTCAAGATCCTGTTGAAAATGCAATGGCAGGTCCGAGGAGGGCATCATGCCGCCCGAGAAAAAGTGGCGGCTCATCCAGTCTGACGGCCCGCGGTCCTCAAAGGGATACACACAAACGCGATGCGTGAAGATGTGCATGAAAAAGCGGCCGCCCGGCCGTAACCAATCAGACACACGCCGAAACATCTCCCGGTAGTTGCGCATGTGCTCGAACATTTCGATGGAGACCACCCTGTCGAACCGGCGGCCAGGGTCGAATGCGTTCATGTCGCAGGTGCGCACCTCGATGTTGTCCAGTCCGCGTTGAGCCGCCTGCTCTTGGATGTATTCGCGCTGACTGTTGGAATTTGAAACCACCAGCAGCCGGCTGTTGGGATAGTGCGCGGCCATCCACAGGCTCAGCGAGCCCCA
>Ga0181587_10004398_pt1 | contig 11643 bp, 7 predicted proteins | sample 071ome_27_FD_132463 | JGI IMG/M metagenome (GOLD analysis project Ga0181587, IMG submission 132463) | Coastal salt marsh microbial communities from the Groves Creek Marsh, Skidaway Island, Georgia - 071409AT metaG (megahit assembly) | ecosystem: Environmental > Aquatic > Marine > Intertidal zone...
ACTCCGGCAGCCGCCAGGATGATGATGTCCACTGCGTCCACTGCGCGCGGACGCTACCAGCAGCGCGGGACGGTCAGGCGCCCGGGGTCACCCGGTAGGCGTCAAACACCGAGTCCACGTTACGGAGTTGGCTCGTGAGGCCCCGCAGGGTGTCGACGTCGGCCATCTCCAGCACGAAGCGATGGCGCGCCATCTGGTCGTCCACCTGGCAGTTCGCCGCAACGATGTTCACCCCGTTCTCGGCGATGGTGCGCGAGATGTCCTCGAGCAGCCGGTGCCGGTCCCATGCCTCCACGGCGAGCTCCACGCGGAACGACTGCCTGCTCTCCCCTCCCCACGCCACGGGCGTGAAGCGCTCGGGGCTGCGCATCAACGCGCGGGCATTCGGGCAGTCCTCCCGATGGATCGTGATGCCGCGCCCCAGCGAGATGTACCCGACGATGTCGTCGCCGGGCACGGGCTTGCAGCACTTGGCCAGGCGCACCATCACATCGGCCACGCCCTCGATCTCGATGCCGAGGTCGCTCGACGGGGCCGACTGCCGGGCGCGGCCCTCGCGCGCGTCGGGCAGGGCAGGGGCCGCCTGCACCTCGGCGTCGTCGTGCTTGATGCCCGCGATGACCTTGTTGACCACGACCTGCACGGACGTCTTGCCCGATCCGAGCGAGATGTAGAAGTCCTCGGCGCGCTTGAACCCCATCTCCTGGATGACCTCGGCGAACAGTGGCGACCCGACGATGCGCTGTGATGGCAACCCCGCCTTGCGCAGGGCATCCTGCAGCAGCTCACGCCCGTGGTGCTCGGCATCCTCACGCTGTTCGCGGCTGAAGAAGGAGCGGATCTTCGACCGGGCCTTGGAGGTCTGCACCACCGACAGCCAGTCCCGCGAGGGCCCGCGCGGCGCCTTGGACGTGAGGATCTCCACGAAGTCGCCCGACTCGAGCGTGTGGGTGAGCGGCACGATGCGGCCGTTTACCTTGGCCCCCACGCAACGGTGCCCCACGTCCGTGTGCACGTCGTAGGCGAAATCGAGGGGCGTCGCCCCGGCCTGCAGCGCGCGGACCTCGCCCTTCGGGGTGAAGACGTACACCTCCTGCGAGTACAGGTCGCTGCGCAGGCTCTCCATGAACTCGCCGGGGTCCGTCGTGTCCTGCTGCCAGTCCATCATCTGCGAGAGCCATTCGAGCCCGCCACCCGAACCGCCGCTGCCGCGACCCTCGGCCTTGTACATCCAGTGGGCCGCCACGCCGTATTCCGCGGTGTGGTGCATCTCGGGGGTGCGGATCTGGATCTCCAGCGGCGTTCCCTGCGGCCCGATCACCGTGGTGTGCAGCGACTGGTACATGTTCAGCCGCGGCATGGCGATGTAGTCCTTGAACCGCCCGGGCATGGGCTTCCAGAGCGAGTGGATGATCCCCACCGCGCCGTAGCAGTCCTTCACCGACTCCACGATCACCCGCATCGCGGTGAGGTCGTAGATCTCGTTGAACTCCTTGCCCTTGCGGGTCATCTTCTCGTAGATCGAGTAGAAGTGCTTCGCGCGCCCGGTGATCTCCACGGGCTCGATCCCCACCTCGCGCAACTCCGCCCGCAGGATCTCGCCTGCGTCGTGCACGTAGTCCTCGCGGTCACCGCGCCGCTGGTTGACCATCTGCTGGATCTCGGCGTAGCGCTTCGGATGCAACGCGGCGAACGAGAGGTCCTCCAGTTCCCACTTGAGTGACTGGATACCCAGGCGATGGGCCAGCGGCGCGTAGACCTCCAGCGTCTCGCGCGCCTTCTGTATCTGCTTGGACTTGCTCATGTACGACAGCGTGCGCATGTTGTGCAGGCGGTCGGCAAGCTTGACCAGCAGCACGCGGATGTCCGACGACATCGAGATGATGAGCTTGCGGTAGTTCTCGGCCTGCCGCTCCTCCTGGCTCTCGAAGTGGATGCGCGTGAGCTTGGTGACGCCGTTGACCATGGCCGCTACCTGGGGACCGAACGCCGCCTCCACGTCGTCCAGCGTGGCGCCGGTGTCCTCGACCACGTCGTGGAGCAACGCTGCCTGGATGGTCTCGGCATCCAGCCCAAGGCCCGCGGCGATGCGCGCCACGCCCAGAGGGTGCGTGATGTACGGCTCGCCGGAGTGCCGCTGCTGGCCGCCGTGCCGTTCCTCCGCGAAGGCATACGCGCGACGGATGGCGTCACGGTCGCAATCGGGGTGGTGCGCCTCGACTTCGCGCACGAGGCCCTCCAGGTCGGCGTCGCCGGTGGGCGACGTGAGTCCGAGGTCTGCGAGGGGAGTGCCCATGGCCCCTACGATAACGCGCCGGTCATGCCATGCAGCGCATCCGGCACGGCCCCGAACAGGTCGGTGGTCATGGCGCGGCCCGCCATGGCGGCGGCCTCGTCGGCCAGGGCACGGGCACGACGCCCGACTGCCCCGGCCGCGAGGTCCGCGCGGGGGGCGCCCGCCACCACGCGCACCCCGTCGTCACCCACCATCACCAGGCCCGCCTCGGCAAGGGCCGCGAGGGCCACCGCCACCGCGCGGGGCGCGCGGACGACCGGGCCGGCGCCGGCGAGCGCCGCATCGGCAGCCGGCCCCCAGGGCAGCAGCGCCCCGTCCGCGGGCAGGCCCGGCCAGATGCCGGCGGCTACGTCCCGCACGGCGAGGTCGGCCTGCATCACGCGCAGGGCGAGGTCGACCTCGTCGGGACCCCACGCCAGGTGCACGGTGCGCCCGGCGGCGGCTGCCCGCAGCCAGCCCGCATCGACATCGGTCACGGGCGGGTCGATCACCACCAGGTGCACGCCCGTGGGCAGGTCCACCTCGCGCAGTGCGCGGTAGTCGAGCAGGGCGAGCACGCGCCCGCCGCGCGCGAGCGCGAGGCGGTCGCGGATGGCGGCCGCATCGCAGCGGTCCCCCCCGATCACCGCGGCATCCACCCCGAGCCGGCCGGGGGCGAGAACATCGCGCAGGGCCGCGCGACGGCGGGGAATGTCCGCGACCACCGTGGCCACACCGGCATCGGCGTATGCCAGCGCGCACACCAGGGCGAGGCCACGCCCCTCGCCGCGGCGGTCCCGGACCATGGCCGGGGGCGCGATTCCCGCGACGGGTGCGGTGGGGCCGAACGGGTCGGCCACCATGTCGGGCAGGTGTGCAGGGTCCAGCCGCCACGCGCATGCGGTGCTGCAGGCCGCGGCGCAGGCACCGGGCGGATCCGGACCCGAGGGCAGCGGGGCGAGCGCGTCGAGGGAGACCCGCGGGCCCGTGGTGTCCTGCCAGCGCTCCACCTGCAGGCGCGCGATGGCGTCAAAGCGCGTGTCGGCGCCCGCCTCCTCCAGAGCGACCGCATCACGGCCCATCGAGAAACCGATCGCGGGCGCCGTCACGCCGCCCGACACCAGGCGCGCGCGCAGGTGACGGCCCTCGCCGACGCGGCTGACCCCGGTCACCGCGCACCCCGGGACCACCAGCTCGGGCTCGGGGTTGCCGCGCCCGAACGGGGCAAGCGCCTCGAGCGCCTCCGCCGTCGCGAGCGTGAGGTCGGCGCCGGCCACGACGGCATCCACCGCCCGGGTGCGGGCCCGGCGCAGGTCTGCCCGCCTGCCCGCCGCGGCGGACTGCAACTCCTCGCGGAACGCGGGGATGTCATCGGCGGCAAGGGACACGCCCACCGCACCCGCATGTCCGCCCCACCTCGTGAGGCGCCCCGCGGCCTCGGACACCATCGCGTGCAGGTCGAGGCCCGGCAGGCTGCGGCCCGAGCCCTTGGCGGTCGCGCCATCGGTGGCCAGCACGATCGCGGGGCGGCCGAAGCGCTCCACCAGGCGCGACGCCACGATGCCCACGACGCCCTCATGCCAGCCATCACCCGCGACCACGGTGACGGCCGACCCGGCATCCGCCCCCGGCGCCGCCTCGACCATCGCGATGGCCTCGGCGGTAACCTGCCGTTCCACCTCGCGCCTGCGCGCATTCATGGCCCACAACTCATCGGCGCGCGCCCGTGCCGCGACGGGGTCGTCCTCGAGCAGCAGGTCAAGGGCCAGGCCGGCATCGCCGAGGCGACCGGCGGCGTTGATGGCGGGCGCGATCGTGAACGACAGGCCGCGTGGCGTGATCCCCCGGTGCCCCTGCCCGGCCGCCGCCAGGAGGGCCACGATACCCGGGCGCTCGCCGCGACGGATCGAGCGCAGTGCGCGATGCACCAGCCGGCGGTTGCCGCCCACCAGGGGTACCGCGTCCGCCACCGTCGCGATACCCGCCAGGTCGACGCCGTCGTCGGCCCCTGGGCCGAGCAGGCCCTCATCTCCCTGCGCGAGCACGCGGGCGACGTCGAACACCACGCCGGCGGCGGCGGGCAGGGCGTCCATGCCGCGGCCGAGCGCGGGGTTCGCGAGGATCCCGGGGGGGCGCGCGCCCGCGGCGAGGTGATGATCGAGGACGATCACGTCCATGCCGAGTTCGTCCGCCCGCCGCAGTTCCTCCACGCTGGAGGTGCCGCAGTCCACGCACGCGAGCACCGTGGCACCCCTCGCTGCGAGGTCCTCCACGGCCTGCTCCGACACCCCATAGCCGTCGGTGAAGCGGCTTGGGATGAAGGTGCTCACCGTCGCCCCGCGTGCACGGAGCGCCCCGGCGAGTATGGCCGTGGAGCACACGCCGTCGCAGTCGTAGTCGCCGTGGACGGCGACGTGCTCGCCGCGCGCGATGGCCTCGCGCAAGCGCGCGGCCGCCTCACCCACCCCCGCGATCGCTTGCGGGTCCCCCAGCGGGCCGTCCGCAGCGAGGAAGTCCCGCGCCTCCGCGGGATCCGACAGGCCGCGGCGCGCAAGCACCCAGGCAACGGGCTCCGGGCACCCGAGGGCGTCTTCCAGCCGGACGACATCCCGGTACGCCACGCGCTCCGCGCGCCATGCGGGCGGAGCATCCTCCGCGGTAGCCGGGCTGTCGCCGTGCGCGCTCAACCCGGCCGATCGTAATGCGGCGACCGGATGCCGCTACCAGTGGCCGCTTCGCACCATCCCGAGCACCAGCCACCCGAAGAGGACCAGCCCGGCGACGAACCCCGGCACGCCGATCAGGGCGAGCCCGAACAGGCGCGGGCCCTCGGTGACGAACGTGCCGATGATGCCCGATGCCAGGATGACCGCGGCGGAGACCAGGGCGATCGCCAGCCGGTTTGCCGCGGTCAGCGCCTTGTCGCTGGCCTCCTTCAGCTCCTCGAGATCGATGGCGACATGCACCTCGCCATCCTTGAACTCGTCGAGGAGCTCACCCAGCTGCAGCGGGTACTCGAGGAGGGCGCTCGCATAGCGGCCCACGTCCGTCTGCACCCTCTGCGAGATGCGCTCGGGGCTGTACTTCGCGAACATGAGCCGGCGCGCGTACGGCCGGGCCGTCTCGAACACATTGAAGTCCGGGGAGATCTCGAGGGCCACGCCCGCCAGCGTCGCGAGCGCCTTGTCGAGAAGGATCCACCGCGACGGCAACGTGATGTCCAGCGCGTAGATGACGCCGAACAGCTCGTGCAGGATCTCGCGCACGTCGAGCTCGTCCATCGACATGCCCACGTAGCGGGCCATCATGTCCTCGAGCCGGCGCGCGAATTCGTCCTCGAGGTCCTTCGGGTACCGGATGCCGAGCGCCTTCAGGTCGCGTGGCAGCCGCTGGGTCTCCTGCCCGAGGACGTCGGTGAACAGGCGGATGGCCGACTCCCGGTCGGACTGCGAGAGCACCCCCACCATCCCGAAGTCGATGAGGCCGATCTCATCGGGGCCGAGCACGATGATGTTCGCCGGGTGCGGATCGGCATGGAAGAGGCCGTCGCCGAAGATCATCTGCATCCACGTCTCGGCGATGCGCGCCGCGAGCGTGCGCCGCTCCTCCTGGCTCATCACGTCAAGGTCGACGTGCGCGAGGGTTGGCCCATGCAGGCGCTCCTGGGTGAGGACCCGCCCGGTGGTCTGCCGCCAGTGCACCCGGGGCACGCGCACGTGGGGATTGCCATCGAAGTTGCGCCGTACGGCCTCGTCGTTGCGGGCCTCGTTGCGGTAGTCGAGCTCCTGCCGCACGGTGCGGGCGAACTCATCCACCAGGCCCTCGAGGTCGATGAACGACAAGCGCTTCACGCGGTCCTTCGCGAGCCCGGCCAGGCGATAGAGCAGATCGATGTCGGCGTTCAGGGTCCGCGAGGCATCGGGGCGCTGGACCTTGACGACGACCTCCTGCCCGCCGGGAAGGCGCGCGGCGTGGACCTGCCCCACGGAGGCGCTTCCAAGCGGAGTCGGGTCGAAGTACTCGAACGCCTGCTCGAGGGTGAGGCCCAGCTCCTGCTCCACGACCTCGCGGACGGCCTCGAGCGACTCGGGGCGTGCTTCGTCCTGCAGCTTGCGCAATTCGGCGATGACGTCCGGGGGGACCACGTCGGGCCGGGTGGACAGCAGCTGCCCGAACTTGACGAAGGTCGGCCCGAGTTCCTCGAGCATCTCCCGCAGCCGGCGCCCACGGGTTGCCCGCTCCTCCGGCGAGTCGCCCGACGGATCGCCGGGGTCCCCCGCCCCACGGCGCGAGAAGACGTATCCGAAGCCATGCCGGGTCGCGACCTGCGCGATCTCGCGCAGCCGGGCCAGCGTCCTCCTGCGCTCGCCGTGGCCCATCGGCGCGCCCGCCGCTACCCGGTGGGGGGCGCGTCGCCCACGGAGGGCGCCGTGCCGGCGGCCTCCTCGAGCAGGCGGATGCGGTGCTCGAGCTCGGCGATGCGCTGGTCCACGTCGGCGATGTCGTCGCGCTGGGCGATGCCGAGCTCGCGGAGCAGGCCGTGCACGCCGCCCTCGATCTTCCCGACGAGGCCCTGCTGCTCGCCGCTGGCGCGGACGCGATCCATGAGCCCTTCGACCGTGCGCCGCCCCTCCTCGTCGGTCATCTGCCCTCGGCGGACGAGGTCATCCACGATGCCCTGTGCACGCTCCCGGGTGAGTGACGCCGCGCCGACGGCGACGAAGATGGCCTGCTCCACCGCTTCGCGCGGGCTGATCATTGGCGCTTCCTCCTCTTGACGCGGCCATGGCGACGCTCCCGCTGCGGGGGCGCCGGGGTCCGGGGACCCTCTGCATCATCCCCCTTGGGGGCATCGGATGCCTCAGCCTCACCCTTCGGTCCGGGCTCGGGCTCGGGCTCGGGCTCGGGCTCGGGCTCGGGCTCGGGCTCGGGCTCGGGCTCGGGACGATCATCGTCGTCGTCCTGCATCAGCGCCGGGAGAGGCGGTTCCTCCGCCAGCGCGGCCTCGGCGCGCGCCAGCACCTCCATGTCCCCCACATCGCTGTCGTGTCGGCTGGCTTCGCGCGATGCGCGCTTGCGCGCCTTCGCGGTGCGCTTGCGGCCCTCCGGCTCGTGCTCCTTCCAGATCGCGGCCAGGGGCCCGGCGATCAGCAGGGACGAGATACCGCCGGTCAGCAGGCCCACGAGCAGCGCGAAGGCGAAGTCGCGGAGCGTCTCGCCGCCGAAGAAGAACAGGGCCAGCACCGGCACGATGGTGGTGAAGCTGGTGATGAGCGACCGCGTCAGGGTCTCGTGCACCGAACGGTTGACGATGTCCTTGTAGCGCGCATTGCGCATGAGGGGCACGTTCTCGCGGATGCGGTCGAACACCACCACCACGTCATACAGCGAGTAGCCGAGGATCGTGAGCAGCGCGGCGATCGTGGCGCTGGTCACCTCCCTGCCGGTGATGGAGTACACGGCAAGCGACAACCACACGTCGTGCACCACCGAGAGCAGCGCCGGCAGCGCGAGCCGGTACTCGAACCGGATGCTCAGGTAGATGATGACGAGCAGGAACGACAGGCCGATGGCCCACCCGGCGCGTTCCACCACCTGGCGGCCGAAGGTCGGCCCCACCGTCTCCACCTGGTAGGAGCGCTCGTCGATGCCGCCGAGGTCCTGGTCGAGCGCGGTCTTCAGCTCGGTCAGCTGGCGCGGCTGCAGCGTGGGCGTCTGCACCTGGAATCCGCGTGCGCCCGTGGCCGGATCGGTGGTCTCCTGGATCTTGGCCTCGGGGTAGCCCACGGACGACACCACCTGGCGCACCTGGCCCTCGGTGGGGGTCCCCCCCTCGAATGCCACCACCACGCGGGTGCCGCTCTTGAAGTCGAGGCCCAGGTTCAGCCCGTTGATGCCGATGAAAACCGCCCCGATCGCCACGGGCACGAACGAGATCGCGAGCCACAGGCGCCACTTGCCGACGAAGTCGAACTTCCAGCGGGGCTCGCGCACCTCGAGCCCGAGCACCTTCGGGTCAGAGAACGCCTTCGTGCCCGAGATGCCCTCGATGATCAGGCGGGTCACCACGACCGCGGTGAAGAACGACAGCAGCACACCCACCATCAGCGTGAAGGCGAAGCCCTTCGGCCCAGCCGTGCTGAACAGGAACAGCACCGCCGCGGTGAGGAACGTCACCACGTTGGCGTCGATGATCGCGCTCAGGCCCTTGGTGTACCCCGTGAGCAGCGCCGATTTCGTGCTGCGCCCGGCCCGGGTCTCCTCGCGCATGCGTTCGAAGATGACCACGTTGGCATCGGAGGCCACGCCGATGGTGAGGATGACGCCCGCGATGCCCGGCAGCGTGAGGGTGATCGGCACCGCCACGATGACCGCCGCGAAGAACAGGGCGTACATCAGCAGGGCCCCGGCGGCGATGAGGCCCAGCAACCTGAAGTACGCGATGAGGAACAGGACGACGAGGACGAGGCCGATCACGCCGGCGATCAGCCCCTGCTGAAGCGACTCCGCGCCGAGTGTCGCCGACACCTGCTTTTGGCTGATCACATCCAGGCGGATTGGGATGGCGCCCGAGTTCAGCTGGTCGGCCAGCGTGCGCGCGGTGTCGGTGGTGAAGTTGCCCGAGATCTGCGCGCCGTTGTTGCCGCTGATGCCGTTCGGGTACTGGCGGTAGTCCACCGTGGGATTGCTGATGATGCGCCCGTCGAGGACGATCGCGAAGCTCTGCAGCTCCTGCCGCAGGGCGCCCCGCTGCGCCAGGTCGCGCGTGACGCCCTGGAACGCCTGCGCGCCGTCGTCGGTGAACTGCATCGTGACGATGGGCTCCTGGTTCCCCCCCTGGGAGCCCGAGTCGAAGCTCTGCGCGGCGGACGTGATGTCACGGCCGGTGAGCGCGGGCTTGTCCTGCATGAGCACGTGGACGGTGCGCGACGGACCATCCTCGCGGGTGGGGTCGAGCTGCTGCACGTCGGAGTAGATGACGAGCCCCGCAGGAACGGTCTTGATCTCCATCCCGTCCGGCACCGAACCGCCGTACTCGCGCAGCAGGTCGGCCCTCTCGTACTCGGGGCCGGCAACCAGTTCGTGCGCCGCGTTCTTCTTGAACAGGTAGTAGGAGGCCTGGCCCTCCACGGGCGGACGCGGCGTGGTGGACTGCGCGCGCTGGATCATCTTCCACAGGCTGGGGTCCTGCGCCACGAAGTTCGCCTGGTAGTCGGTGAACACCAGCTGCGCGGGCTTGATCAGGTCCTCGACCACCTGCTCGGGATTCCGCGCACCCGGCAGGGAGACCACGATCTGATCGTCGCCCTGCGTCTGGATCTCCGGCTCGGCAACGCCGAATGCGTCCACGCGGCTCCGGATGACCTCGACCGAGCGATCGATGGCCTCCTGGTTCACCTCGGAGTCGCGCGTGGCCTTGCCCTGCAGGATCACCTCCACCCCGCCCTGCAGGTCGAGCCCGAGCACGGCGGGGCGCAGAGCGATGGCCACGGCCGACGCGGCCACCAGGCCGATCACGACCAGAAGGAAGAGCAGCGAACGGCGGCCGGTGCTCACCGGGCCCCCGCGGTCAGGCGCGCGTTGATGGCGATGTGCCTACTCGGCGGCCGGCTGGTCGACCACGCCCGCGGCGTCCGACTCCGGCGAGGCCTTACGTGCCACCGCGCCCTGGGCGATGCGGATGTCGACGTCCTCGGCGACCTGGAGGATGATCGTGCCGCCGTCCTCGACCTCGGAGACGATTCCGTAGATCCCCGACGTGGTCACGACCTCGTCCCCAGTACGGAGGGACTTCGACAGCTCCTCCATCTCGCGCCGTCGCCGCTGCTGGGGACGGATGCCCACGAAGTAGATGAGGGCGACGAAGATGATGATGTAGATGGGCAGAAGGACCGCCGACGACATGCGGAATCTGGCCTCCGTGACGGGGTTCGGGACGCGCGCAGGCTAGCAGCGCCGGTGGCGGCCCGGGGCGGCCCGGGGCCGCCGTCACCCGTGGTACGGTGGCCGCCCGTGAGGCCCCTGTCGATCGCGATGGTCACCGAGTACGCGTACCCCATCCTGGGGGGTGTCAGCGAACACGTGCACTTCCTGTCACGGGAACTCGCGGAGCGCGGCCACGACGTGACCGTGGTGACCGGCAACATCGGCGAGGCGCGCGAGGCCGCCGAGCTCGACCGCGAGGCGCACCGCCTCCACGGGTACCGCACCACGCGGATCGGCCGGTCCGTGCCGGTCGTGGCGAACGGCTCGATCGCCCGCCTGACCGTCGGCCTCGGCATCAAGCACCAGATCGCCACGGCGGTGCGGGGCATGGACGTCGTCCACGCGCAGGGGCTGGCGTCCCCCACGCTGCCGATGGGTGTGCTGCGGGTATCCACGGCGCCGTGCACCGTCGGCACGTTCCACACCTACTTCGACGAGGGGCACTGGCTGTACGACCGCATCGGCCGCTACGTGCGCAACTCGCTCGCCCGGCTGGACCGCCGCATCGCCGTGTCGGAGGCGTGCATCACGGCCCTCGCCCCCTACTTCCCGGGGGACTGGGACATCGTCCCGAATGGCATCGACTGCTCGCTCTACACCCCGCTCCCCGCCGATGCGCCCCGCCCCGCGGGGCCGCCCCGCATCCTCTTCGTCGGACGGTTCGACCCGCGCAACGCCCTCGGCGACCTCCTGGAGGCGGCGGCCATCCTCATGGCGGAGGGGCGCGACTTCGTGATCCAGGTGATCGGCGACGGCCCGGCGCGCCCGGTGTACGAACGCAAGGCGCGCGCGCTCGGCATCTGGGACCGGGTGGAGTGGCTGGGACTCCTGAACGAGGAGCGCCCGCGCTTCTACCGCGAGGCGGACGTCATGGCCGCCCCCTGCGTGCTGGCCTCGTTCGGGGTGGTATTGCTCGAGGCCCTGGCGTCCGGGACCCCGGTGGTGGCCGCGGACAACGTGGGGTTCCGGCAGGTCATCCGCGGCGACGTGCCCGGGCGCTTCGTGCCGCCTCACGACCCCGCAGAGCTCGCCCGGGGCATTGCCGAGGTGCTCGATGACCCCGCCGCCGCCGAGGACATCTCCCGCCGGGGGCGAACAGCCGTGGAGCGGGAGTTCGACTGGCCACGGGTGACCGACCAGGTGGAGCGCATCTACCGCGAGGTACTCGAGGCCAAGCGACCCGCCGTCAGCATCCCCGCCATCCCCGCATCCGGAGGAACCGAATGAACCGCCCCGTCATCCTCACCGCCCTCGCCGCGGGCGCCGCCGCAGCAACCCTCGCCTTGGCGGGATGTGGCAGCTCGGATGATGCCGCCACCACTGCGGCGTCCACGACAGCAACGACATCGACGTCCGCAGCGGCGCCGATCGAGTGCGTCGGG
>Ga0181587_10004399_pt1 | contig 11643 bp, 12 predicted proteins | sample 071ome_27_FD_132463 | JGI IMG/M metagenome (GOLD analysis project Ga0181587, IMG submission 132463) | Coastal salt marsh microbial communities from the Groves Creek Marsh, Skidaway Island, Georgia - 071409AT metaG (megahit assembly) | ecosystem: Environmental > Aquatic > Marine > Intertidal...
CGTGCGAAGCGAATGGATGCTTGCCGCAGCGCGCTGGATGCGGGTGTTCTATTAGCAATTCACTCGGACGCACCAGTCACGCCCATGGGGCCCCTGTTCACCGCTTGGTGTGCCGTTAATCGCCGGACCATGTCTGGAAGGACCTTGGGTGAGGCGCAAAAGATTTCGGTCCATGAAGCTTTGTATGCGATCACTTTGGGGGCGGCGGCGACCCTGAAAATGGACCGCGAAATCGGGTCAATTGAAACGGGAAAACGAGCAGATTTCGCGGTTTTGGGCGATGACCCAACGGCGGTTGATCCGATGGCCTTGAAAGACGTCCCAGTATTAGGGACGGTTCTCGGCGGGAGAGTAAATCTAGTATGAGCCTTCCCCCTCTGCCAATGACCGTCATTGCCGGTTATTTGGGTGCCGGCAAGACGACCCTGATAAACCGACTGCTGGCCGAAAATCACGGGCTACGCCTTTTGGTCATGGTCAACGATTTCGGAGCGATCAACATAGACGAGAAGCTGCTGACCTCGGCCGACGAAGATACTTTGACCTTAACCAACGGCTGTGTCTGCTGCACCATGGGCGCGGATCTTTTCATGGCCATCGGGGATGCCTTGGATAGACGCCCTCGGCCCGATCAACTGATTATAGAAGCAAGCGGCATTGCTGATCCGGCCCGCATTGCCAACGCAGCAAAGGCAGAGCCGGACTTGTCTTACGGTGGGGTCGTTACAGTTGTGGACGGAAATATATTCAAGTCCCTTGCAAACGATCCGATGATTGGCCCCCAGATAATAGGACAGGTCAAATGTGCGCATGCGATTGCCGTCAGTAAGTCGAGCGCAAAAGAAAAAGCGCTATCAAGTTTTCTGCAGACCCATACCCCTGCTCCCATTGTTACACTCAGTGAAGTACCAAGTGTCGCCCCACTCATACTGGAGCCTAAAGACAAATTGGAACCGCAACTCTCCTCGGTACCACATCCGAGCTATGTGTCCTGGTCTTACACCGGCGATGCCTACCTGACCCACACCAGAATCGACGAACTTTTAGAAAAGCTCCCACAGGGAATATTTCGATTAAAAGGCGTCGTAAAAAATCCAGATGGCACGTCACGGACAGTACAGGTTGTTGGTAATGAAATTGAAATAAAGTCCTCTCAAGCCGTATCGGAAACTACTTTGGTCGCAATCGGGCTGAAAGATCGTATTACGGCTGCGGAAATTGAAGCGTGGTGGCAACAAAAATAGGTGTTCACCTATTGAGCGACCTCAAAAATATCAAAGGCCGAAACCGGAATAGGGAAGATACCGCACAGGCGTTCCAGGCGTAACGTCGATCGCTTCGTCAGGCAGTTCAACCAGTCCGGTTGCCCAGCTTAGGCCGCTAATCAACCCCGAGCCTTCAGAGCGAAAGACGTCAATAGTTCCGTCTTCCAACACCCGGGCGCGCAAATATTCACGGCGACCAGCTTTTTTGCGTTTCGAAAAGGCGGCGGGAGCAACATGGGCTTCTGGTTCGCGCCACCCTGCCCCGGCCAAGAGTGACAATGCAGGACGCCCCGCAATCAGTGCGCAGACTAATGCGGCTACAGGATTTCCCGGCAACCCCAAAACCGGCGTGCCCTGCCACATGGCCATCGCCAGAGGCCGACCAGGTTTTATGGCAATCCGCCAGCTGTAAAGGGTCCCGCTATCCTTTAGCAGTCGGGATACATGATCTTCATCGCCAGCAGATGCACCACCCGAAGTAAAGATCACATCGGCTTGCTTGCTACCCTCATCCAGCGCAAACTTTATCAAATCAGGATCGTCTCTGACATGACCCAGATCGACCGGTTCATACCCCCAACAACGGGCAATAGATAGAAGCATGGGACGGTTCGCATCAAAAATCTGATGTGGCAACACATCCTGACCCGGAGCATTGATGATCTCGTCGCCGGTCGAAAGAACCCCAACACGTAAAGGTTTGTGGACGCTCACCTCGGCAATGTTCAGCGCAGATAAGAGAGCCAGATCTGGCGCCCGAAGCTGATGACCGGCACGCAGAGCGGCCGTGCCTTTGACGACGTCCTCTCCTTCTTTTCGGGTGTTGGCATTGGGTTTGATCGGCCCATCAAAAACAATAGCCGCGTTATCAAGGGCAACGTCTTCCTCTAACACAACCGTATCCACACCCTCGGGCAGAATGGCTCCCGTCAAAATGCGAACAGCTGCTCCTACGGGCACATTACCCTCAAATGGCTGCCCGGCGGCGGCCCGCCCTTCAACAAGCGGTAATCTTTGGACACCGGGACCCGTCGCTTTATGCGCAAATCCATAGCCATCAACGGCCGAGTTTGCCCTAGGGGGATTGGACCGGTTTGCAAAGCAATCTTCTGCCAAAACTCGGCCCAGGGCGTCGTGGGTTCGGCACGCTTGTTTGGGTACCACAGGCGTAAGAGCCTGCCGCAATTGATCCAAGGCATCATCCAGAGGTATCCAGTCAACACCCTGTGGCATAGCGAAACAATCGTTACGCAAACGGGGCGGCTGAACTACTGCAGGCAATGCCGAACGCAATGTGATCTCGTTTCCTTCTCCCAAGAAATGCCCGCCGGCATCGAACAAAAGTGCTAAGCCCCGCGTTGCCGACAACGCAAACAAAGCTTGCGCCATCAGTTTTGACGCAACTTCAATCGCGCTGTTTTGAGTGCACTCTGTCAGATTTGCATTGACCTCAGAAGACAAGATCTCTGTCGAAATCGGCGCTACGACAATCGGACCCAATTTGTCATCAACAGGCCAGAAGGATGCAGTTATTGCATCCAGGCCCAACAAGCGACTTGCAACCAGCCTATCATTTAAAACCGCCCAGACATTATTGGACAGGCCAAGCAAAACCCGCCCGCTGTCAGCAGCGGTTTTTTCAATCTCTGAGCGGATAAATGTACAAGCGAACTCTAAAGATGCAAATTTTTGAGTCTCAGCTCTTCCGGTTCGAAGTGATGTCACCGCTAGCACATGGGTGCCACTGACTTCACCCGAACAGAGGGTGACGATGTGGTCAAACATCTTGTGAGTCATTTGCCACTCCTGCGTTTCAGTCCCTTGGATGACAGCACTTTCGGCAAATCTCAACAACGATAATCTATGGGGCGGCGGACAAGATGGAACAATTTCTGTTGTTTTTGGGATTTCAAAGGCCGTGAATATCCTTCAAATGGTCGATATCGTCGATACGGGGTGACCGTGGATGTTTACAACCGTCGTACTAAAGTAAATTCTGTTCAAAGCACAAAATAGGTAACGGTTTGAATACGATAGGAGAAGCATTTACTCTTGCGCTTGAGTTGATCGTTTCAGGCGACAAAAATCTGTATTCAATCGTTTTACTTTCCCTTCGCGTCAGCATTAGCGCGACACTGGTTGCCTGTTTGATTGGCCTTCCAATTGGCGCGCTTGTCGCGATCAGCAAATTTCGGGGCAGACAAATCGTGCTGGTGGTTATGAATGCTCTTATGGGATTGCCGCCTGTGGTGATCGGGTTGCTGGTTTATATGCAACTGTCTCGGTCTGGACCGCTTGGATTTCTACAGTTGCTGTACACGCCGACCGCTATGATCATGGCGCAGACAGTGTTAATTACCCCCATCGTGGCCGCCCTGTCCCGTCAAACAATTGAGACCGTCTATGAAGAATACGCTGAGCAATTTCGTTCATTCTGCCTGACCAGACGACAAGTCATTGCAGCGCTTTTTTGGGATGCTCGTCAGGCGCTGATGACAATTTCCCTTGCGGGCTTTGGTCGCGCCGTTGCTGAGGTGGGGGCCGTGATTATCGTCGGCGGGAACATCGACCATGTGACGCGCGTCATGACAACTGCCATCGCGTTAGAGACGTCCAAAGGGGAACTCAGCCTTGCCTTAGCTTTGGGCATGATCCTTCTGGTTATTGCCTTGTCAGTAAACGCGGCGGTTCAAACGGTGCGGTTGACTGGAAAGGATCGGTCTCTTGCCTAGAGGGGTATTGAATGATCCTGATACCCCCACAAGCGGCACAATGCAGTCGCTTTCTTTGCGCCATGTCTCACTTTCATTTGGCGACAAGACGGTCATTGATGATATCAGCCTTGATCTTTCGCCAATCGGGTGCACCGTGATTTTGGGTCCGAACGGAGCTGGTAAAAGTATGTTGCTGCGCATGCTTCACGGCTTGGTACAACCGACAAGCGGACGGATACGCTGGGCGGGCCAACCACCAAATCAAGTTATGAAACGGCAGGCTATGGTTTTCCAGAAACCGGTTCTGTTGCGGCGGTCTGTCGAAGCCAACCTTCGGTTCGTCCTTAAGGCCAGAAATCAAAGCTACGAAACTTGTGGGGAATTGCTCGAGCGCGTTGGCTTGGCAGACAAGGCAACATTACCGGCCCGCCTGTTATCAGGCGGCGAGGCCCAGAGGTTGACGATAGCACGGGCGCTGGCGACAGGGCCGGAACTCTTGTTCATGGACGAGCCAACAGCCAGTCTGGACCCTGTATCAGTTCTAGCCATTGAAACGCTTGTTGCCGAATTGAAAAATGAAGGCGTCAAAATCATTTTTGTGACGCATGACATCGATCAGGCAAAGCGAATTTCCGATGACATCCTGTTTATGCATCAGGGACGCATCCTAGAGCACGGCCCATCAAGCGCATTCTTTTCTAACCCCCAAAGTCAGCCTGCGCGAAACCTGTTAGCAGGCAAGGTCACAATTTAATCCTACGAAGGAAAGCACTAAATGATACAAATCAGACGGCTTGCATCGCTGTTGGCTTTCGCGCTGCCGGTTTATGCATCTGCTACGCAACAGCCAGTAATCGTACAATCCACGACGTCCACGGCGAATTCCGGGCTTTACGAATACTTGTTGCCACTTTTCAAGGAGCAGACGGGTGTAGAGGTTCGAGTTGTCGCGGTCGGCACAGGACAGGCGATTAAAAACGCACAGAACTGTGACGGAGATTTGTTGTTAGTCCACGCAAAACCTGCCGAATTACAGTTTGTCGAAGCAGGCTTCGGAACCGATCGCGCTGATTTGATGTACAACGATTTCATTCTGGTCGGTCCGCCGGATGACCCTGCAAGCTTGGCAGAAGAAGAAAATATTGTTGGAGCGTTTACGGCAATTTCAAGTGCGGGTGCGCGATTTGCGTCGCGGGGGGATGACTCGGGTACGCATAAAAAGGAAAGGTCCTATTGGGCGGCATCCGGTATCAACCCACAATCAGCCTCGGGAGACTGGTATCTTGAAACCGGATCAGGCATGGGCGCGACGCTTAATACCGGCATAGGTCTGGGCGCCTATGTGCTAACTGACCGTGCCACATGGATCAGCTTTGGAAACAAGCAGGATTACGTGGTTGTTTTTGAAGGAGACGATGCGCTGTTCAATCAATATGGCGTCATTCCAGTTAATCCGGAGAATTGCTCAAGCGTAAACTACGACGGCGCAAGGGCGTTTGCAGACTGGCTACTGTCCGAGACAGGCCAAGCCGCAATAGCAGCGTACACGGTGCAAGGGCAGCAACTGTTTTTCCCAAATGCAAAAGTGAAATGATTGAGCTACTCCCCAATGATTGGACAGTTTCGCCCTTTGCTATTTCGTTGATGAGGCAAATGGGGGCTGGTTCCCGAAGATCGGCAAAAACAACCAGCACAGCCAATCCCAGTTCATTGGCAAGCCGGACTAAATCACTGGTTGCAGGTCGTCTTGTTACGGCTTGCCGAAAGGGCATCGCACTTTAGTGCAAGACTGGGGAAAGCCCGACATTCGTGTTCTGATGGAAAATTGCATTAATGGTCATGCCCCTCATAGGGACGACAAAAATTCTGTTAGGGCGCTGATTTCCGCCTCTGACAATCCCAGCGGCACCAGCTCGGACAGGCTAGGCAAACCCACCAAGGCACCATGCGGACCTGTAGGAGCGGCATTGTAATGGCGGATCATCTCTTCGATAGATGAGATTTGTCCGACATGACCCAAAACAGCGTAGTCGATCAAAACTGCCGCAGCCACCGATGGTCCAATCTGTTTGTCGGTGATGCAAGTGTGTTCCCATCAAGTGGCGGCGGAGAGTCGCCGGGGCTTACTATTCAAGCACTGGCTTTGCGGGCAATGGATAGGTTGATCAAAAAAGGGGTCGGCACGTGAACGCCCGCGCAAAGTCAGCAATGTCCAAACCGTTCTTAAGCGCGCAAGCCATAACGACTCCGCGTTTCGATCTGATCGCGACCTCGGGTCTTTCGATATTCGTGATGATTGGGTTGTTGATTTATTACATCGTTGCTGATCCGGCCAGAAGCGATGCCGGCGAGCATATCCTACCCAAGCTGCTTGTTTTGCAGGTTTTACTTAACTGGCCGCATTTTCTGGTGTCATACAGATTGCTGTATGGACGCAAAGACAACTTCAAAGACTACCCAGCCGCGACCAAGTATGTTCCCGCCATCCTTCTGGCGATTTGCGTACTTGGCATGCTTCCCCTAACCGGTGGCGCCGGCCCTCTTCAATACAGCATATCGCTGGCCTATCCAATGTGGGTATTCGCAGCGCTCTATTTGGCATGGCATTACACTGGGCAAACCTGGGGCGTTATGATGAGCTTTGCTCGCCTCTCGGGTCTGAAGCTGTCTGAAACCGAACGCCTACTTCTTCGCTATGGCTTGCGAATTATGATTGCGTGGCATGTTGTCTGGGGACTACAGACCCTGCCACAGCAGCCGTTTCTTAGCTTGCTGCAATCTGTTGAAGCGATGAATATCATCAACATCGCAGCCATTCTGGCGTTTGCAGTAGGCGCGGCAACACTGGGGCGACGCTTTGTGCTGGACGGCGGCATGGATCTGCGCGTCATTGGCGCATGGTGCGTTTTGTATTTGTGGTATCTGGTTCTGTTTTTGATGCCAGATGCATTTATGTTTATCCAACTGTCTCATTCACTTCAGTATATGATTTTTCCAGCCCGCGTAGAACTGAACGAGCATGCGGATTCCGCAAAGACCGTGCCTGCCCAAGCCAAAAGGCTTGGATTGATTTATGGCTTGGCCGTTTTGGGTGGTTTGGTTATTTTTTATCTGCCGGATTTTATGTTCGCCTCACCAACAGGCGCACCAACGCTTGCCGCGCTGCTGGGCATTTCAGTAAATATTCACCACTATTATGCGGACAGTGCGATATGGAAGCTGCGCACCAAGCGCGTTCAGGGAAGTTTGTTTTCGCATTTGTCGAAATAGCCGGTACCTACATTTAATGAATACCTTCAATGACCTCGACGCCGCGTATGGCAAGTTTTCGGGCCATTCCGTCTAGCTCTGATGCGTTCGCGCCTGCCGCTGTTCCCAAAGCCACGCGGTCTGCGATGCCCACCCAGATGACCGAGAAGCGGAACAAGGCGAACGCTTTGTGGAACGTCGTGAGAGGAGCGCTGCCGGGATTTCGGGTCATGTAACGCGCAACAAATTCTTCCTCGGTGGGCAAACCCAAGGCCGAGAGGTCCAGCCCCAGAACCCCGCCGTATTCCTCCGGTGCTGTGTGCCACGCCAATACGCAGAACCCGAGATCGGCAAGCGGATGGCCGAGCGTGGATAGTTCCCAATCCAGGATTGCCGCCACCTGCGGCACAGTCGGATAGAAAATCACATTTCCCATGCGGAAATCGCCATGCGCCAAGCTAACGGCTCCGTCATCTTCCGGTTGATTGGCGATCACCCAATCGCGCAGTCGGTCCAGTTCTGGAATTGGGTCATGCGGACTTTCTTCCCACTGTCGGGACCAGCGGGTGATCTGACGTTCGAAGTAATTTCCGGGCCTGCCGTAATCACCCAGTCCGACTTCGTTGGGATTGACCGAATGCATCGCGGCCATCGCGTCCGCCAAACCCATCCAAAGGTTTTTACGCTCGGATGGGTCAGCTTCGAGAAGGGCACAGTTTTCAAAAACGCGACCCTCGATCCGCTCCATCAAATAGAAAGGCGTACCAATTACATTTGCATCGTCGTGGTACAGGATCGGACGTGCGATGGGGGCTGCCGTCGGATAAAGTGCGCTTTGCACGCGAAATTCGCGATCTACTGCATGAGCTCCTCGCAAGATCGGGCCATTCGGTTGTTTGCGCAGGACCATTTCCTGATCGCCGTAGGTTAGGAAGTAGGTCGGATTTGACTGACCACCCGAGATGCGATCCAGCTTAAATAAGTCCGAAGGTCCAAACTTTGTGTTCAAAAACCCCCGCAGTTTTTGAGGATCAAAGTCCAATTCAGTACCTGTGTCCATCATTCTTCAGATTGCCATTTCCAAAAATCACGGCCTTCTTTCTCGACGTTACGGTGCAGCACCATCTTATGAACTTCGTCCGCACCGTCCACCAGACGCGCCTGGCGGGCATAGCGGTAGATCCACTCAAGTGGCGTGTCCTTGGAATAACCCCGCGCCCCGTTGATCTGAATGGCGGTATCTGCTGCCTTGTGCAGCAGATTGGCGACATGAACTTTCGCCATCGACACTTCTTTGCGGGCATAACTGCCGCGATCCAGCTCCCACGCGGCCTTCATCACCAGCAAGCGACCGATCTCGATCTGCATTGCCAGATCACCGATCATCATCTGGACGCTTTCCCGTTTCGACAGGCGCTCGCCAAAAGCAAAGCGGTTCTGAGCGTATTCGGTGGCGATTTCGACACAGCGCTTGGACAGGCCTAGCCACCGCATGCAGTGGGTCAGACGTGCAGGCCCCAAGCGGATTTGAGTAAGCTTCAGCCCATCGCCTTCTTCCATCAAAAGGTTCTCGGCCGGAATTTCCATATCCTCATAGGCCACTTCACAATGGCCGCCATGCTCTTCGGGGCCCATGATGGGGATGCGGCGATCGATACGAAAGCCAGGTTCATCCTTGGTATGTAGGAAAGCGGACAGACCTTTGCGTGGATCATCCGAGGTACGCGCAATCAAAATAAAGTGGTCGCTGTCTTCAGCACCTGTGATGAACCACTTGCGACCGCGAATGACATATTTGTCTCCTTTCCTGGTCGCCTTCGTCAGCATCATTCCCCCTGGATCCGAACCCGATCCGGGGGCCGGTTCCGTCATCACAAAGGCTGATCTCACATCACCTCGCACAATTGGCTGCAACCATTTCTCTTTCTGAGCTGCGGTCGCAACCTTTTCGAGAACCATCATGTTGCCGTCATCAGGGGCGGCCGAATTGAATGCCACCGGTCCAAATATCGAGCGATTCATCTCTTCATAGCAAACCGCCATGCCCACTTTGCCAAGCCCCTGCCCGCCAGTTTCCTTTTGAAGCTGAAGACACCAGAGACCCTCTGCGCGGGCTTTATCGCGCAAATGCCCCAGAACATCCGTGCGAATGTTTTCATGGGGGTCATAGTTCGCACGATCCGCTTCCAAAGGAATGATTTCGTCTTCAACAAACCGAGCAATGCGCGCGCGGTAGTCTTCGATTTCGGGGGAAATGGTAAAGTCCATGAGACCCTCCTACAGTGATGATACAAGGTGGCCTTGGTCGACCACTATTTCGGTTGCGGTCACAGGTTCACTGTCATCCGATGCCAAAAGCAAGCGCGAACCGTCCAGATGAACCATCTGCCCCAACCGACGTTGCGGCACTTATATTTTGGATTACTTCACAAAAGAACTCTCAAACTGCAGACGACAACGCTTGTCTATACGCACGTATCCCATGCTTCCCATCACTAGTTTACGCTCCCTCAGAAGGATCGCGTTCATGTGGCCTCCAGCCAACGGTTCAACGCTGCATTGGATTCGTCCGGTTAAGTTTACGGTCACGCCGGAAAAAATTCAGGTATTGAACCGGGTTTATGGGGTTCCCACTTCAATAACCATGTCGGAATACAGAGATTTTTGAATTCGGATTAGCTATCTATTGGTCTGATTGATTGCTCATATAGATATAAGTTCCATTCAAAAGTTTGGGGTAACTACAAATAAATGAGGTGATTTCGCGCTTTCAAAAGCCAGCGCTAGGGCGTTTGAAGTGTTTTGATGCCCTGCCGCGGTCAATCTTCGGAACGGTCGGTAGTGCCAATACGATACTGCTCTTTTCATCGACGATGCAGTGATTGCCTCAAAGTTTGGGCCAAGACATCTAAAAGCCTCGAAACGCGGTAGCAATCGACAAATAAGCCTGAAGAAGTACTTATTTTGCTACGCATCAACTCGCTCAGTTTAAGAAGACACTCCCCTACGCTCTATAAGTGTGATTTCACGGAAAAAAGGGGATCAACTTTGCATACCGGCTCTCAGAACTGCCGCCACGCATCATTGCAGTTGCTGAATGCTTTCGTTTTTTGGTAAGAACGAAAATAAGGGTGATGAAATGAGACTGACTGGCAACACTGCTTCGCGGCAAACATCTATACTCAAACATCTTCAGGAGCATGGTCGTGCAACTGTAGATGAGTTGGTCGAGTTGCTTCACGCGACACCCCAAACAATCAGAAAAGATCTAACATCTCTTGAGAAAAGTAACCAACTGTCCAGGTTCCACGGCGGAGCTTCCCTTTTGGGAGGTTCGGAGTATACCGGCTTCTCGGCTCGGCAAGAGATCGCTCGTGAAGAGAAAGAGGCCATTGGACGAAAGGTTTCTTCACTTATCCCCAACAATTCGTCGCTGATTATCAACTCAGGCACAACAACGTTGGCCGCTGCCCGGTATCTTGAGCATCATGTCGGCCTGAAGATCGTTACAGATTCAGTCTCATTATCCAATGAAATAAAAGGATTTATTGGTGCCGAGGTCATGGTTCCCGGAGGGGTCGTGAGAAAGTCTGATGGTGCAATACTTGGAGAAGCGGCCGTTGATTTCATCCGTCAGTTTCGTGTGGACACTGCAATAATCGGCGCTGCTGCGATTGCTTCTGATGGTTCGTTTCTTGATTTTGACCTTCGTGAAGTGTCGATCGTGAGGGCAATCATCGAGAATGCGCGGACGGTGATTCTGGCGGTGGATAGCATGAAGTTCGGCAGGGCTGCTCCGGTTTGTGTGGGGAACATTGATCAGGTTGACGTCTTAGTGACAGATTCGGCCTGCCCAGAAGCATTGGAAAAGCTTTGTAAAACAGCAGGCGTCAGACTTTTAAAAGCCTAATTATGCAGGAGTCTATTGACTTATTGGTTCGCAAAAACACTATTAAGAAAATAACGAAACTATAAGCGCAATTTCAGACAGTATGGATGCACAAGGGAGGAATCCTATGTTGACGCCGTTACGCCCCTTGAGGGGGGCGGACTTTCTTCTGTTTCAGTGCAATTCGAACGGACAAGACTGGCGTCTGGATATGACATTGAGCCGACCATCTTCACGGATCGAGAAGTGAGCGAAATTGTGGCATTCTTTCAAGCCTTGACCGGAACGCAGCCGATCAAAGGGCGGTTGGGCCGTCCTGCATTGGTGTTCAGTGGATTAGAGGTTAATTGATGACCAGAATTCTCGTTGTCGGTAGTGCTGTCGTTGATTTTGTTTTTGCCACGGATCAACTGCCCACAGAGGCGCGGAAATACCGCGCTTCTAAAGCCGATGTTGTCGGCGGTGGATGCGCAGCAAATGCGGCGGTCGCCATAGCGAGGCTTGGGGGCAAAGCCATATTGGGCGC
>Ga0181587_10004419_pt1 | contig 11613 bp, 9 predicted proteins | sample 071ome_27_FD_132463 | JGI IMG/M metagenome (GOLD analysis project Ga0181587, IMG submission 132463) | Coastal salt marsh microbial communities from the Groves Creek Marsh, Skidaway Island, Georgia - 071409AT metaG (megahit assembly) | ecosystem: Environmental > Aquatic > Marine > Intertidal zone...
CGAACAGGGGGGCTCCCCTGACAACCGTGCCGACGGGGGTGATGGAATTGCGGAGAAAGAGAGTGTTGGGCCATTTGAGTACCGATTTGAGAGCGTGTTGGGAGCAGTGTTTATTCGCCCTGCCTCGGCTTTTGTCTCTCTCAACAATGCCTCTGAGGAAGAGCTATTCACAACCCTTGTCGCACTGGGGCAGGCAGAGCCGGGTGATGCGATTGGTATGATGCAAGGAATTATCGACTATCGAAATCAGGTTTCTCCCGTCACGCGCGAAATGACGGATTTCAGAGGATACCGCTTCAAAGAGGAATTGCTCACCACGGTTGGCATGACCCGCTCGGTTTATGACAGGGTCAAAGACTTTGTGCACGTTTACAGAACCATGGGTTTGAATTCCAGCGTTGCGCCCCCGGAGTTGGCTTCGATATTTACGGGCGAGCGGGGCGGAGCTGGTTCGACTCGAGCCGTTAACAACGGGGGGAATTCGGAGCTCAGTACCAAAGCCTCGGTTCCCCTGGGCGCCGGTCCCGTTAGCTTCGATGCTATTTACGAGCGTAGGTTGGTAGCGCGCAATCCAGAGGTCGATGTAAAGGCAATAACGGTCGAGCTTGCTTTCGATAATGGGTTCCGTTCCCGATATTTGGTCTGGATGTCAGGTTCTGGTGGGGCGGTTTTGCGAGCTGAGCGACTATCGCCGGCACAGCGGGAAGCAACCTAGTATGGCGAGCGCGGGTGAGAGCGCCAGTCAGTGGTCGCTTTTTGGGTTGGACCTCGAGAGGTATTTCCGAAGTATCGTTTTGGGGGTGCATCAGTTGTTCTGGGGATCTGAGTCTGGATTACAGAAACTGTTCTTGCCCCAGTCACGGTTATTGGGCGAAACACAGTCTCTGGACATGAAAGACGCTGAGAATTTCTGTCTGTCGATTGATTCATCGGCGAATTTAGATTCGACCTCGGTGTTGTTGCCCGGTAGCGTGGTGCTGACCAAGCGTATCGAACTCCCATTAATTGCCGAGCCTGATCTCGAGTCGATAGTGCGGTTTGAGGCAGAGCTTAATTCGCCGTTCCCGGTCGAGGATACTCGTTGCGGGTACCGGATCCTGGTGAGGGATGAATTGCAGTTAACGTTGATTCTTGCCATCGCCTCTCGGCAAGCGATCGAATCTCATCTCGACGCGATGCGAGCAGAGGTCCGCATTGACGCTCGGCTCTCGGAAGTGTGGGCAAGCCACGAGGGCAAACTCGTGCAGTTCGCGGGGTTTGGGGAGGCTAAACGGAAAACAGATTACCTTTCGAAAGTGTCGCGGTCCGCTATAAAAATCGGTCTATTTTCGATGGCAATGGCGGTGATTGTATGGTGGCCAGAAGGGGCGCTATCTATCAAACAACAGCAGCTTCAGGAACTGCTGGCTGAGACCGAGATGAGGGCGGGTACCGCAACCGCGGCGAGGAATTCGCTCCTCGATATGGAGGATCGGCTGACGGCGGCGTCAGCGTTTTACGCCGACCGTCTACTCTACGACCGGTGGCTGGATCATGTCGCAGCCCTTACGCCAGATTCGGCCTACTTGACCAGTATGAGTTTTGATAAGGATCGGCTGACGATATCGGGGCAAGCGGCTAATGCTGCGGAGTTGCAGACTACTTTGGCTAATGCGGAGATCCTGAGTGAGGTTACGGCTCCGTCGGCATTTACGCGAGACCGCCGCACGGATAAGGAGCGTTTTACTCTCACCATGCAGCTTGTGACGGTGCAGCAGTGATGATCGCCGAAGCTAAAGTCTGGTTGTTCGGCCTCCCCCGAGAAGCGAGGCGGGTGGTTTTAGCGGCTGGTGCTACGGTTTTAACCATTGTTGTCGTGTTCTGTTTTTATTCCTGGTCTGCCGCGTACCAGAGCTGGAGAGAGATTGATCGTAGTGCTCCCAGAATTGCCCGGCTTAAAGGATATGAGTTGGCGCGAGATGACATCGATAAAGCGACCGGTGCGGTTAAGGTAGCATTGCAAGAGCTCGCTTTCAGCGACGACAGTGACGAGACCCAAGTTGGCGCGCGATTGCAGCAAATTCTGCGCGGTTTCGCCGAAGAGACTGGGCTCACCGTCCGTGGCAGTCAGCTCATACCGTCTCGAGATGGCGATAAAGCGCCCGAGGGTTTCACCCTTATGAAAGTGCAGCTCAACATGACGGGATTGCCCGACGCATTGACCGCTTTTTTGCGTGAAGTCTACCAGCACTCGCCGGTGCTCGATGTCACTCGGCTAAACGTCGGAAAGGAAAAGCAGCGTAATAACCGGCGCTCACAAGAGGCGTCCCCTGATGAGCTCCAGGCCCTGAGACTCGATGTTTACGTGTCTGCCCTGTTGGTGGCGCAATGAGGGCCCCGTTCGTTTTTTTTGGGTCTGTTGATCAGGCGTTGCGAATTGTTTGGACGCTTGTTGCGGCCGGTGGGCTCGGATTGCTGGCGCTGTATTTGTGGTCCCCCGAGATCGCGCCATTGCCCCCTGGGGAGCTGAGTCACACAGGTCCGTCGCAGCTGAATGATGGAATGTCGGAGGCCGGGCAAGGAGACGACTTCGTGAGTCGACCGCTTTTTATGCAAGGTAGACGACCGCTGGCGGCAGTTATGGCACCGGTGACGAAAGTGGTTAACGAGCCAGCGCCGCCGCCCAAGGTGCTCGAGAATGTAAAGCTGTTGGGAGTATTCTCATCTGGCGATGCCAAGGGGATTATTCTGCAAGAGAACGGGGGTGATCGGCGTCGTTTGTTAGTGGGAGACAAAACGGGTGCATGGACGCTATCTGCGGTCGAGCCAAGGGAGGCCGTGTTCAAGAGTGGAGGCGCAGAGAGTCGGGTATCAATGGGTCTGCTAGCCACGGGGTTACCTAAAGCAAGGCGTGCGCCAAATGTACCGGTCACGCGCGAGGGAGGAGCTGAGGTGGCGACCGAAGAAGGGGTGAAGCAACCCAAGAATTGGACGCCCAGTTTCAGCACCCTTTACGAAAAGAGACGGCAGCCCAAGAGGGCTGAAGAAGATGTAGCGGCCGATCGCAACGCGGCAAACACCGAAAAAAGAGACTGACTATGATCATTGATGAAACTAACCGTTTGCGCGTCTCTAGAGTGTATCCACTGGCGCTGTGTGCAGCCGCATTGGTCTTGGTGTCCTGCGCGTCGCCCAATAGCACGCACATGGTTGAGGAGAATACCGCTCAAGGCGCGGGCAATGTGGCCTCGGTCGCACCTGCCGATGAGGAAGTTGAGTCCGGGTCGAATCCACCGCCCGCGTTAGAGCCGGATGTTTATTCGGGCACTGGCCAATTTGTGGCGTTGCCTTTACCGCGGCCACCTATCAGGTTGGATGGTGACGCGGTAATGGTCAACTTTGAGCAGGCACCGCTGGCGGAGGTTGTACATTCCGTTCTTGGCGAAACATTGGGTTTGGATTACGTGATTGAACATCCTATTAATGGTGAGATCACGCTGCGGACGCGCTCCCCCATCCCGCAGGACCAATTGTTACCCATTTTGGAGTCATTGCTCCTGAACAATGGCGTTGTCATGATCAGGGGGCCAGAAGATCGTTTCTATGTCAGCGGGTCCGACACGGCGCGTAAGACGGTGCCTCGCTATGACTCACAGCCCTCGGCCGGCTTCGGTAATGTCATTGTTAAATTACAGTACATCAGCGCAACAGAGATGGCCGATATTCTCGGGCCGGTCGCGCCGCCTGAAGCTTTTGTGCGCATCGATAATCGCCGCAATCTACTCATACTTGCGGGAACCCAGATTCAGCTCGAGGGCTGGCTCGATATCGTGTCAACCTTCGATATTGATCAGCTCGCGGGGGTCTCGGTCGGTATTTTCCCGGTGAAGAGCGCCGCGGTAGAAGAGATTTTCGTGGAATTGCAAGAGATATTGGGCAATGCCAGTGCCGAGGGCGAAGAGGGAGGTATTGCCTCTATGGTAAGGGTGATCCCCGTCGAGCGCTTGAGCAGCCTTCTGGTGATTTCCCCCCGGAAGCATTATTTGAACACCGTCGGGAAGTGGATCGCGTCGTTGGACAATATCGAGCGGCAGGGTTCTGAGTCCCAGATAAATGTGTATAAAGTGCGTAACGGTAATGCCGCGCAGCTGGCCGGCCTTTTAAGCACCATTTACGGAGGTTCGGGTGGCATCTCGGGAGGCGCTCAGCGCCAGGGCGTGGCGCCCGGGATGAAGCAAGGCAGAGCGGGGGCTACAGGTTCTTTGGAGGCAGGCATCATTCGCGATGGAGCCGAGTCGGGAGGCGCGGCTGGATCGGGTGGTGGTCAGTTTGAGCTCGAGGGTGGTGTGCGGGTGGTGGCAGATGAGTACAACAATTCACTGTTGGTACTGGCAACGCCCTATGAGTACGAGCGAATCGAAAAATCCTTGATCAAGCTCGACGTCGTGGCCACCCAGGTGTTGATCGAGGCCAGCATTATTGAAGTTACGTTAACCGATGATCTCCAGTATGGGCTTGAGTGGGCCTTCAATAACAATTTGGGTGGTGGCGATACCGGTACGGGCTTACTCGATCTTGGCGGCGGGTTGGGCGCTCAGGTGCCCGGTTTTTCATATACTGTCTCTGACAGTGCCGGTGCAGTGAAGGCGGTTGTTAATGCCCTGGCGGAAAAGTCTCTTATTAACGTGATTTCCACGCCGTCCGTCATGGTTTTGGACAACCACACGGCATCGATTCACGTCGGTGATCAGCAGCCCATTCGCAGTGCCTCTACCGTGACTACGGGCGGTAACGTGCAGCAATCTATCCAGTACAAAGATACCGGCGTCAAACTTAGGGTCACGCCCTCAGTAAATGATGGCCGGTTGGTGACACTGCAGATAGATCAGTCGATCACAGATGTCGGATCTGTGGATGCCGCCACTGGTCAAAGAAGTTTTCTAGAGCGTAACGTGAGTTCAACAGTGGCCGTTCGTTCCGGCGAATCGGTGGTGCTGGGCGGCTTGATCAGAGACAACGAAAGTCAGGGGCGCAGTGGTGTCCCCTTGTTGATGGATATCCCGGTACTGGGGTCATTGTTCAGCACAAAGACCAAGGATAATTCGCGTACCGAACTCCTGATTTTTATTTCTCCTCGGGTTGTAGAGGGTGAGGACGAGCTGCGCGATCTGAATCTGGAAATGCGGCGCCGTATGAAGGGTCTAGAGGATTTCAGTGATCTGCCTGTGAAGTTTGATGAAGACGGGGCTTAGGATGCGCGCGCAAGTCGTTTCGAGATGGGCCTCTTTGTTTTTCGCGGCTGTCCTTGTGTCAGGATGCGCCACAACCGCGTCCGATAGCCCCGAGGTGGCCGTGCGCGTCCGCGCTCAGGCGTGGCTGGATGCTCTGATGGCATTTGATATTGAGGGCATCTACAGTTTTACCAGCCCTGCCTATCAATCCGCGCACTCGGCAAGCTATTACTCTCGAAATTACGCGGGGCGAAGTATGTGGAAAACCGCGAACTTGGGAGTCATTAGCTGTGATGGCGCAGAAGAGTATGGCGTCTGCAAGGTTCGATTGGTAATCACTTTCCGCGGCTTTATGATGGAAAAAGACATGACGACAGAGCTGACAGAGACCTGGATAGACATTGGCGGCGTCTGGTATACGCAACCACGCCTATAATCGAGGGCAAATCTGCTTTTCTTTTCTGTCCGCGCATTAACCAAGCTGCTTTACTGGGGCGCATGCGGCAGGAACTGCGTGCCTTGATCGTTGACTCAATCTATCTGGCTCACACGTAAATCTAACCCAGGTTCAAGGATCTCTAAAAGTTTTGGTAGTCGGGGAATAAAATCCAGGCTCCGTCCGTCGTAGCTCCAGTGCGGAGTAAGATCCTCACAATCCATCAGGAAACCGTTCTTGGCAACACACTTGGCAAAGCCAAAAAGGGTGTAAAAAAAACAGTTTCTGGGTGGTTGAGGCGGGTAGTGGGGTATGCTACTTTCCCCTAAGTTGGTAAGTCTGAGGAGCTTCGGTCCTGCGTTTGCTGTGGCCACGCGACTCGTAAGACCGACGAGCTGGGCAGAATACAATGTTATGTGCCTAGAGTTGCTGGACTTAGCAGCGTTATTCAAACGTTTGAAATACTTTTTAGGAGTGATTCATGAAAAAGAACATACTGTCGCTAGCAGTGGCGGCCAGTGCAGCTGGGATGACAGGTCTCGCGACTGCTCAGATGTACGTCAACACTGAGCACACGGGAGAGGCTTTGATTTTCCCGTTTTATTCCGCCCAAAACGGCAACAGCTCGTTGATCAGCATTGTCAACACCACGAGCGATTTTAAGGCGGTCAAAGTTCGAATTATCGAGGGCATGGAGTCCGAAGAGACGCTTGACTTTAACCTCTATATGTCACCTCAGGATCATTTCTCGTTTGCCGTTGCGGAAGACGGGGAGGGCGCCAAGCTGATAACGAGCGACACGTCTTGTACTGTGCCTGAAATTACGGATGGCGAGCAGGAGTTCACTGACTTGCTTTGGGTAGAAGAAGATGATGACGGTAACCCCTTGGTGGGAACCGCGCAGGGCCGTGAGCAAGCCGGTTACATTGAAGTTATTGAGATGGGTCAGATAATTCGTACCGATCTTACCGAGGCTATTATTCACGTAGACGGTGAACCGACGGGTTGCGAGACCATACGTAATGCCTGGTCGGTTGTAGACGACGTAGAGGGTGCATGGTATGTAGATGCAAACGCTGAAGACGTTGGCGTAGATGGTGGTGACAATAGCGTTGGAACTACCGGTATGGGGCTCACTTGGAATGGTGGCGGCCTGTACGGTGTTGCGACAGTTATCAATGTCGCTGAAGGCACTGCTTTTGGCTACGACGCGGTAGCAATTGAGAACCTGGTCGATGACGATGAAGGTCACAGCGGAGCGGTATTGCACTATGCCCCCGGTGATACCCGGCCTGATTTTGGTGACCCTGCCATCAGCAACACCGCTACGGTTGCGATCAATGGTCAGCAAGTAACTTACACAAACCCAGACGCTCTAGGTCTCAATCTCACGTCTTACCACACAGTCTCAGCGGTGATGATGTCAGAATCGATTAGCAACGATTACGTGGTCGATGCCGATATTAACGCGCTGACTGACTGGGTTGTGACGATGCCCACCAAGAGCCACTATGAAAGCGTCACCCTTGGTTGGACAGAGCCCTTCACCTTTAGTTATGTAGGTGGCGAGAGTGGAACGGCATTCGATTACCCCAACGATTGTCAGCCGTTTTCTCTGGCGGTTTACGATCGTGAGGAAGGCACTCTCGAGCCACCACCCATTCCTGACCCCGATGCAGTGTCTGATACACCTCAGTTCTCGCCTTACATCAGGCCTGAAGTTGAAGTAACGGCGACCCCTGACGGTATAGACCCCGTACTGTGTAGTGAGTCAACGATCGTTCATTTTGGCGCGGCCAGCGCGACTAACAGTGGTCATACTAGCGATGCGAATCGCACGCTGACCAGCGTTAACGGCTTGCTGTCAGACGAAGATCAGTCGTTCGATGCGGGCTGGGCGGTAATGGATCTGTCCGGCGCTGCGTTGAATAACCCGGTAGACAACGACCGGCTGTTGCCTGGCACGCTTGAAGACGGTGGCCAATTGGTAGGTCTGCCAGTTACTGGTTTTGCGGTGGTTGAGTACACCAACGGCACCCTTGGGTCCGCAATGGCTAACTACCAGTCATCGTGGGAGCACAAGACTAGCGTTGCGACTTCCTCATCTGGCAATTGATCTAGGTACCTAGTAGTCTAGAGAAGGAGCCCTCGGGCTCCTTTTTTTTTTGTCCAGAAATACCGCCGTTTGACGTGGAATTAATCGGGTTTACGCAACGTCTTGATGATATGCTCAAAACATAGTGGAAAAGGAATTCCGGAGGGTACTTATGTTGTCTGTGATCAGTGTTTTATTGAGGATTTGGCCGGCGCGTTTTCGCGTGCTTCTGGTTAGTGGGCTTTGCTTGACCACTGGCCTATCAGCAGCGACTCTTACGGTCAAAGATGAAGCTGGCGAAGTGGCAGTGGAAATTGAAAGCGACAATAGCATCGGATTTCTCGTAGGATCAAATGGCGATGTAACTTTGACCTTGAATGGTTACTACGTGACGATCAGCGACAATCCTAGCACTGTGGATGCCGATGCCGATGTCGATGCAGATGCAGATGCTGATGCTGATGCTGATGCTGATGCCGATGCCGATGCTGATGCCGATGCCGATGCCGATGCCGATGCCGATGCCGATGCGGATGCGGATGCCAGCGAACTTGATACCTCCGTCTACTGTGCGGGTAACGACGATGACTTGGCGGATTGCAGGTCGGATGGTGTTTTCGATCCTTGGATCGCCTCGACTGGAGAGGTGCCGATCTGGATCAGAGATAAGAAGACCGAGGTCTTCGCCTTTACGTTGCCTGCGCGTAGCGACGCGGAGGACGTGAGGTTCGGTTATCTACAGTTGACGACCCCTGAGCGCAGTAGAGATCCGGTCACAGAAGATATTTTTCGTATGTGGTGGTCCGAGACCCCAAACGGGGCGCCTCTGAGCGGAGACAAGTGTGAAATTTGGGATGCTCAGGCAAGGATAAATATGGTGCCATGGAGCCAGGACCCGACGCTCGCCGAAGCCGCTTGTTATCTGGGTGCCGAATCGCGCGTGCTGTATTTGAACTTTGAAACTCGCTGCTATGCACCGCGGTACAAAGGAACGTGTGATAGTGACAATCTTCACAAGTCTCGCGCTGTTTATCAGTTCGATGTTGCCCGATATGTGAGGGGTTACTAGTAGTATTTCCGCCAGGGGCGCCACCGGGCGCCCCTGATATTTTCTACACGTGTAAATGATATGACGATCAAGCATTGTGTTTCAGCCCTCGTGGCGCTGCTGATGCTCGCTCTGCCCCCTCTAACGGTAGCGCGTGCCGACGAGATGATCCTGTCCCACGAGGGGGTGGAGATCTCTTTTAACGAGGCCTTTGCATATTCACTCCGGCACACCAACCCCGATGCTTATGCGGTGTCAATGTCAAAGCCGCAAGCCACGTTCCGGATCCTGGAAAACCTCTACATCTTTAAGCGTGTGGCCCGCACGATGGAAGCGTCCCCCACTTTTTCGGCAATAGAGCTTAAGTACCTAACCAATGATTTTTACTACCGAAAATTATTAGCGCGTTATCTCGGCGACGCCGTCGCCGAGCGTATGGATGCGATTGACTGGCAGGGTCTGGCCAAGGCTGAGTACGCGCAGCGCAAGGCGCAGCTTATATCCCCCGAGGAAGTGCGGGCAGAACACCTCCTGATATCGATGGAGGATGTGCCATTCGATGACTTTGTGAACAAAGTCAGAGCCGTTCAAGAGCAGTTATCCTTGGGCACTGACTTCGCTGGTCTTGTGACGCAGTATTCCGATGACCCGTCAGCGGTGAACAATGGTGGTGACCTGGGGTTTTTTTCGCGTAAGCGCATGCAACCCTCTTTTTCAGAGGCTGCGTTTGCGCTCACGGAGCCCGGCGAAATTGCGGGGCCTGTTATGACGCGTTTTGGCGCGCATTTTATTCGTTTTATAGACCGCCAGCCGGAGCAGATCCTGACTTTTGATGAGGTCGAGTCGCGCTTGATCGAAGAAATCAAAAAGGAGACCGAGGCCCGCTTGCGCGAGGAGCTGTTGGCCGAGGTGAGGGACGAGATTGAAGCTGACCTTCTCCTTATTGACGAGCGAGCCCTGCTAGCGCAATTTTTGCAAGCCTATGAAGCGCACAAGGATACGGTGCCCAATTAAAGTCGCGCTGAACTCGGCGGTGAAGTGAACGTGCCTAGTGCGCTCAATCGCCGCACGCTAATTTGTGTTTTCACCGGATTTGCGTCTGGTCTACCGCTCTACATCCTGATCCAGCTCATTCCCGCTTGGTTGCGCTCATCCAATGTCTCGCTGGTTGAGATTGGCCTGTTTTCCCTGGTGAGCCTACCCTACGCTTGGAAGTTCGTATGGGCCCCCATGCTCGACCGTTGGACGTTACCGCTGGGTTTGCGCCGCGGCTGGATGCTGCTCACCCAGCTGCTGTTAATCGGCTGCATTGCCGCTTTGGGTTATATCGATCCGGGTCAAAATCTGCAGACAGTCGTGGTGCTGGCGGTGGCCATTGCCCTGTTTAGTGCTACACAAGACATTGCGATTGACGCCTACCGACGGGAACTTTTGCCCGATGAAGAGCTGGGCCTGGGTAATTCGGTGCACGTGCAGGCCTATCGCATCGCCTCGTTGGTCCCAGGCTCGCTCTCATTAATCCTTGCTGATCAGTTGCCGTGGATCTGGGTGTTCTGGATCACCACCGCGTTCATGTTGGTCGGGGTATTGCTGTCGTTTTCGATTACCGAGCCCGAGCGGGCATCGCCCACCCATCGCGGCCTCAGAGCAACCGTGTTGGAGCCTTTTCAGGAGTACGCCGCTCGGCGTGGTTGGCGCGATCTCGCCCTGATTTTGTTCTTTATGGTGGCCTTCAAACTGGGCGATAACATGGCCACCGCACTGGCCATGCCCTTTTATCTGGATCTCGGTTTTACCATGACCCAGATCGGCTTGGTGGCCAAGCACGCGGCGCTATGGCCCTCTATTATTGGCGGGTTACTGGGCGGGTTATGGATGCTCAAGCTGGGAATCAATCGCTCGCTGTGGATCTTTGGCGTGATCCAGATGATCAGTATTCCGGGGTTTGCGGTGCTCGCGGCGGTCGGGCCCGAGCTTTGGTTGTTGGCGGTGGTGATCGCCTTTGAGTACCTGGGCGTGGGTCTCGGTACCGCCGCGCTGACGGCCTTCATAGCCCGGGAATCCAGCAAGACCTTTGCTGCTACCCAGTTTGCCTTGTTTACGGCACTCACCGCCGTTCCCCGCAGTGTGGCCAACGCCTCCACGGGGTGGATGGTGGAGGAGTTGGGCTGGGTGGTGTTTTTCTTGCTGTGTACCGCGCTGGCGGTGCCAGGGCTGCTGTTACTGCGATGGATCGCTCCCTGGCGTGAGCCGAGCCCAGAGGGTGATAGGGATGCCTGATTCCACGGAGTATGGCGCGGTATCTAGGGTGAGGCGGGATGTCCCGGCCCTAAGCACCAGAGAAATACTTTGCCCGCCCGATCACTGGACCTCGCAGCAAGACGCCACCCCACACAAGGGAGATCTGTGGTGAAGTGGTTGCTCTTTCTGTATCCCTGGCTCGAGCTGTGGAGCTTGATTGAGCTGGGCGGCCAGACAGCCCCACTAGCGTCCCTCGCGTGGGTGCTGGCCATGGTGATGCTGGGCGGTGCGATGATCCGCTGGGCGGGCCGCAATAGCCTGCAGCGGCTGGTTCAGGCCAGCGCCGGTGGCACGCTGCCCCAGCAGCTACTGCTGGCAGATTTTGCTGTGATACTGTCTGGGCTGTTACTGGCCATCCCGGGCTTGGTGTCAGACCTGCTGGCCCTACTCATTTTGATCACGCCTCTCAGGCGGCTCACGGCGGCGCTGTTGACACCTCACGTGAGGGCCTCGACGTTTGATGCCGGCTCACCCGGAGGTCGAGAAGACATCATCGAGGGGGAGTTTTCGGTGAGAGAGGCCA
>Ga0181587_10004434_pt1 | contig 11585 bp, 31 predicted proteins | sample 071ome_27_FD_132463 | JGI IMG/M metagenome (GOLD analysis project Ga0181587, IMG submission 132463) | Coastal salt marsh microbial communities from the Groves Creek Marsh, Skidaway Island, Georgia - 071409AT metaG (megahit assembly) | ecosystem: Environmental > Aquatic > Marine > Intertidal...
ACTTTAGTCTCAAAGACAATCTTCAGAAATGGATTAATGATGGGACTATTGATGAAATCGAGCAATATTTTGATAAAGATGAAATGAGAAAAGATTTTGTTAAACGTTTTGAGGAGGAAGAATAATGAGTATTGAAATTAACGACGATAATTTCGATCTAGAGGTCGAGCGATTGGTGATTCATTACCGGAACACTAAATCGTTCAATCCTAGGATGTACAACGAGGCTATGTGGCAATATGCTGATATGGCAAACGGCGGTAATGGCGGCTTGATTGATTCGAGTGGCACCAAGTCTATTCGTAGTGAATATTATGCTGCACACCCAGACCGATTCTTCTTTGAGGTTCTTTCTTGTTTGGGTGAATTCGAGAGATACATTAAGTCTCAAGGCACAACAATCGGCATCCCCTAATGAAAAAGAAACCAAAATCTAAAAAGATTGCACAAAGAAATTGGACAGCTGTTAGTGCTTGGTTTCAATCCGGTGGTGGTAAACATCATAATCGTACAAAAGCTGTCTCTAAGGGACAATCTCGCAAGGTTAAGCATAAAGGATTAAAAGACTATGGGTGAGGTAATTCAATTTCCATTGGTTGATACCTGGTATTACAATTCAGACCGACTACATCGATATGCAGGTTCAATGATGGATAAGCAAGAATGGGGTATATTCGAAGCAGTCATGACTATGATGGAATTGTATGACGAAGGGCTTATTGATGTGTCTTGGGATCCTGCTACTGGAGAACCTATTGCAATTTCTTTAACTTAGTTTAAAATTTACGGTGAATACAAAATCCAGCCGGACAAAAACGTTTATACTTAAAAATGTTCTTTCTAAATCACATCCCGAGCGAGATAATGCGATGAAAAATTCCGGCTATCTATTGGCAAATGTTGCCCAAAACGCAGGCTTATCAATCTTAAAAGTTTGCGGTGCACTTATTGGTGTAGTTTTTATTTCAATCATTATCACGTTTATGTTTGTGGCTTACGATTTTAATCCGTTCGGCCCAAAAGATGAAAACATACGTTATCGAGAACGCAATGAACCCAGGTGACCTTGTCAAGGTAATGGGTTCACCTACACAATATGCAGTTGGAATTCTCTTATCAAGAGACACAGACAAAGGGTATATTGGCGTTTGGAACGTCTACATTGAAGCAGGTGTAATACAGTGGCCGGAAACATCTCTGGAAAAAATCGTCAAATAGAAAAAGGCGACTTGGTCAAAATGATAAGAGCTCAGTATTCTGAAGCTTCGAAGTCACCTGTCTATAAATTTCTAAACCAGACAATGCTGGTAATTGATGCACATAAAGGTGCTGTTAAGATTTTATTTCCTGACGGGACAATTAAATCTGATCTGGCAGAACACTTTATTGTCGTGAGTAAACATGCAAATCGGTGATATTGTGAAGCTGAATAATTGGACCGATCTAGATGGTAAGTACGGGATCGTCGTGGGAGTACATTATATTGATACCTCTGACTTCGCTTACACTATTGACGATTTAGAAGTTCTTGTAGACGGGGATGTGTACACATTCCTCGAGGATGATATCATTAAAATAAACAAAGACTAGGAGACTTAAGCTCTACCGGCATTTAGTAAATGAAAAAAGAACATTTAGACTATTGTCCGGGCAAGAAAGAATCTAAAAATGTGTGCAAGCACCTAACTGATCGTGTTACTATTAGTTCATACTTTACTTTAGCCCACTAGGAGATATGAAAAATCGTTTTATAATAATTGCTTCTCTATTTTTATCAACTTCTTCTTTAGCAGATGAAACTCAAAAAAGCACCCCTGAGTCTTCTGTGGTTTCGATATGGAACAAGCACTGCAAAAAGTGTCATGGATCCGATGGTTATCCAACAAAAATTGGAAAAAGGCTGGGTATTGATTCAAACATATTTGATTATCCCAAAAATCAAAAGTCTGATCTGACACAGCTTTTTACTGTGATTAACGAAGGTTCAGGAAAGATGCCTGGATTTTCAAAAAAGTTAAGCACTGACGATATCAAAACTGTTGTTGAATTCATTGAGTATTCTCGTCTTATTTTCAAAATTAAAGACAGAGAAAAACAAATAGATGCTGTTCTAGAAAAAATTGGTGAAGATTACAACAATCTTCCTGAATGCAATTCAGTCACTAACTAAAGGAGAATTATCATTATGTTTATCGTACGATCTTTATTTCTGTTTCTACTTTTGTCTTCTTCTTCTTCATACGCTGAGGAGAAATTAAACTATGTCATCAATATTGTTGGCGTTGAATTTGGTAACGCCACAATGTATACATCCAAAGGAAAGCTTTATGGCGAGATGTCTACAAATGAAAAATGGGGTGGAGTTTACAAGGTCGACAATAAGATGGCGTCCAAAACTAGAAAAAACGGAATTCCATACAAGTCAGAAATAGAATACAACACCACAAAAGTTAACAGCAATTATCAGTTCAACTTTTCTAGAAACAAGGTAAAAATTGTCCGAACTTCAAAAGAAAAAAAGAGATCCTTTACTAAGAAAAGAAACACCCGAGTCTACGACTTTTTGTCAATGATGCAATTGGTCAGAAAAAAAGTAAAGGACATGAAACCTCTTTCATATTCTGTAATTACTGGACGAAAAATATACGATATTAATTTTGTTCCTATCGGAAAAGAAAGTCTGACTACACTTCTTGGCGTAAAAGAAACATTCACTTACGATGTAATCGTTACTAGGCCTGGTGGGTTTAAGCAAAAAATGAAAGTCTGGTTTGAAGACAATGTGCTTTCAACACCAATCCGCCTAGACGGAAGAACAAAGCTAGGGTCTTTTGAGATAATGCTTACGCATAAATCTTTAAAATAGTTTCTTATGGTGTGTGCAAAAGCTGTTCATTCTATGGTATGATTTTTATATACAAAACATCTTAAATCACCCCAAGAAAGGAGGTCAAAGATGACCAAAAAAATCAAAATTGGAGATAGAGTCTATTACCGAGCTCCTCGATTAGCAGATCGAAAAAAAGGCTCTAAGCCAGACTTAACAGTAATTGAAATTTATGACGGCGGCACAATGGCTAACGTCAAGCACGACGATGGTTACATCTTTACCGGCTACATCGTAGACCGAATGACTAAGTACGAAGGATGACAACTCATAAATTGATAGATGAAATCGCAAAAGGTGTAATCCTCTCCGGAGGATACGCCTTTCTTCTTTCAATGATGTCAAATTATCTAGAGACGGGTAGTCCCTACCCCCATCTTGAAGAGGATGATGATGTTTAGAAACCTCCCCTCAAATCCATCGCAATATCAAGGCGATATTAAAGCAGGCGACTTGATTAAGCTTAAAGATGGAATGATGTTAAATGACCCACACGGGCCTGTTTTAGTTTTATGTGCACACAAAGATGAAAATGTTGGAGAAGACTTTTGTTGGGATGTGTCTTACCTTAGTTATCAATATATCACAACAGTCGATCGTTGGGATATCGAAGAGGTAATAAGTGAAAGTCAGTGATCTTGTTGACGTTGTTGAAAAGCTAGGCTGTACCGGTGAGCACACTCGAAGACACGGCCTAGGAATAATTGTCAGCATCGAAGAATACGAACCCCTCAGATGGGGTAAAGATTTGATTGGTATAGGAAGACAGGTAACTGTCATGACATACAAAGGAGTTAAGAAATTTCATGAAAGTGATGTTCATTTGGTGCCTAAGGATTTAGAATGAAAGCAGGAGATGTTGTCATGTTTACTGATGAAGGTGAATACTCAAAATGGTTTTATGGTCAAATCGGTACCGTAATATCATGCACGCTAAATACATGGACTGGCAGATCATATGCAAAAGTTAGATGGTTGCAATGCATCAAATATTTTGATTGGGATGTAAATGTCTCATCATTTGATACAAAACATTTTGAGGTTATTTCATGAAAGTCGGCGATGTCGTTAAAGTTGAGCTAGGTAATGATAAATCATATAAGGGCATCATTATGAGTGTTCTTCCAACTTGGAAAGAAACAGATTGGATAGAACACAAATGGGACTTTGAAATAATGTCAGAGCACGGTGATATGATTTTTGTCGATAAGGATGAAGTCACACTTGTTTATGAACTAAGCAGTAACAATGAGCAAAGAGGATAACATTAAAAAAGGAGACTTAGTTGTTTTCTTTTCAACATATCCAAGATTTCAGAAAGATTATGTTTCACGTAATCCTGGATTAGTCATAAACTACAGAAGACTATCAACTTTGCATGACTCTGTAACGATCCTGTGGTCTGACGGTTCGATCACTGACGAGCATGCAGCTTTTATACAACATGCAAAAAAGGAGAAGTGAATTGCGTGAAGGTGACATGGTTAGATTTGCGAAGTGGGAAGAACTTTCTACAGAACAAATAAGAAATTCTAGAAACTGGAGCAAGACACCTAAAAATCATATTGGTGTACTGATTGAATACGATAAGCTTATGGGAACAGCTCATGTTTTGTACGAAGGAGAAGTACATAAGCTTAGATCTGTTTTTGTTGAAAAAGCAGGAAAGAAAGATTGGGCATCTAAGGAAGAATTAGAAAATGTGGCAAATCATCGGTGACTTATTTTTATGTTTTCTGATTGTAGGGGCACTTTTTTTGATTACGTACGTTAACGCAAATTATTTGCCCAATTCAGGAGATGATAATGACAAAACAGTTCCATGAAGGTGACTTAATAAAAGTCAGGCCTGATTTTCCCTGTCGCAATAAAATTGATCCGGGTGGTAGAATACACAGTGTTTGCACATGTGTCTATTGTGTATATCAAATTGCAAAAAACAAAGAGCTTATTGGGATTGTTACTTCTTCTTGGACTGATATCGATGATGAAGAATCAACAATTGTAGATTTTACAGAAGACTCTTTGCAGTGGGTTTTTCGAGGAGCAGATCATATGTCGATTGAGCTAGTAAGTCGTCTAGGAGATGACTACGAATCGAGTAACAGCAATGAATGAGAAAATTAAATTTTTGATCATGGAGTCTTTGCCAACAAATGGTACACATGTCGATATCGAAACTTTAAGAAATAATGTATCGCTAGACGCCCAAGATTTAAGCGTGTGCTATTCCCGCAAACTGTTTGATAATATACTTGATCAACTAGTTAAAGACCAATACGTTGTAAATCTCGGAGGAAGAATTATAGCTACGTACATGGGTTTAGTCAAATCAAATATTATGTGAAACTGTGTGCAAGTCATGACTAACTGTGTTACTATATAAATGTGGCCAAAATCATAGGAGATAAAAATGGCAAGACGCAGTAAATTCGCGATTGACTTCAATCAGAATATCAACAAAGTAGCAGAATTAGTTTTGGCCGATCTCGTCCGGAAGTATCCTCGTGGAGCAAACGGAAAGCTTAGTAGCAAAGATTATGCCTACTATCACAAAAATCCTTTAAAGTGTTTTAAAGAATCTGCATCAAGAGAAAATGTAGGAATCTGGTGTGGCTATACTACACAGCAAATAGTTTCTCTATTCTTAGGAGAAGACGCTCCTTTTAGTCGTTACCGGGGTCTTCGAGATGCTATTGAAAAATCCTGGTATCGTGAGCGCCATCCTCACAAGTCTGATGAAGAAGTTGCTAGCAGCTATTATTATGCACCCGAAGCTACTGTAACGCGCCGAATGAATAGAATCAACGAGCGCGTTGACGCAGTCAAAAGACATATACGTGAAGCAGGCATGCCAGGTGTATACAGATTCAACACAGGATATCAAACAGCTTTTAGAAATGTCAACTTTTATGTTTGGGCAAAAAACAAGTCTGATGCATGTGGACAATTTAACACATTGACGCGTCCTCTTATTGCAGCTGCTGACCCTGGTTTTAGCATTGACGATCATGTCGAATGCAAGCAAAGTTTTGAGCACATCAACGAACCTGAAAACGCTATGTCATCTTATAATCAATTGACTATTGAAGGCATGAATGATTTGGAAAATGATCTTCAAAGAAGAATTCAGAACTTAGAAAAAGAATTAGAAGGACTAAGGGGCATTAAGGGTATGATTACGGAAATGGCAATTAACTCAATTACACAAGGGTAATATTTATCATTATGATTGAGTCTATGCTAATATTATGCAGTCTTCTTTTAGATTGGGCTATTCGAGCTGAAACTGTATTTGATACTATAGTATTGACCGGAGTTGCAATTGCTTTGGTTGCATCTTTTGCTTTCAATACTACTTCTCTAGGTGTGGAATGTCTTTACAACAGTACAGCAAAAAGTTTGTTTTCAAAATAGGCGATTTAGTAAAATACGTTAGAATTGAATCGCTTAATGATATACCCAAACATTGGTCCCGAATATCAGGAACTGGAATCGTTACCGGCAAAAGAAAAGGTAAAAATATGTCTAGCATCATTTATACAGTTCTGACCGTTGGCGGACTATTTGAATGCTTAGAGGTCTATCCGGTAACAACCTGCATAGACAAGTTAGATGCATATGAAGTCGAATAACAAACAACAAACTGATATTTGCGAAGGTGATTTGGTTACACTAGACCTAAGATGGGTAAGTAATAATACGCGCAGATATCTAAACTCTAAAAATCAGCCACTAGTAGGAATCGTAACATCGATTATACCCTGTGCAGGAATGTATGAAAGTATTCAGAAGTTTGAAGTTCTTTGGGAAAATAACAAGAAAGCTGACCATTGGGCATCGAATCTGATTAAACTCGAACATTATGTATCCAGGTGATCTAGTAACATTTAGATACACAAAAAGCAATTGGGTAGGTTTGGTACTTTCGTTGGACACTGAAAACTATGATGCTATTGTAATGTGGACAACAGAAAATGGATTTAAAATTTGGACTCATGACATCGAAGATCTTTGCTTAGTCGAATTCTAATCATACACGTGCAATTATCCTTTCAATGTGCTATAATAAAAATGTGGCCAGGTTAGGAGAAATTATGGAACAAAAAGAAACAATATGGGCTTATACTTTCCTCTTTTTTGGAGGAACTCTTGGTTTTCACAAATTTTATTTGGGTAACGTCTATATGGGCATCATGTATGCATTCACATTTGGACTTTTTGGTTTTGGTCTAGTTTACGACATCTTTACTTTACCTGCTCAAGTATATGCAGCTAATAAAAACATAATGCACACAACCGAGTTTTACTGTCCAAACTGCGAAAAAAAATAAAAAAAATTACCTCTAGGGGGTTTTCGCTTAAAAAACGGTGATTAAGTTAACACTGCAAACGATGAGATCAAAGTGGTCTCTGGCTCATTAACTAAAAACAAGGAGAAAACATATATGAGCAATCTATTTCCTGCAACGATTCGAAACGGATTTGATCGAGAATTCGACACACTCATTAACTCATTCTTTGGGCACCCTGCATTTAATAGTCGTAACACACGTTTTACAAATGTTGCCACTACACCCAGAGCAAACGTAATTAAACAAGCTGAAGGCTTTACAATTGAACTTGCAGCTCCTGGTTTTAGTCGTGATGAGTTTGAAATTGGTGTCGACAACGGTGTCCTTTCTATTCATGTTGGAACTTCAGACTCAGCTGAGTACATTGAACAACTCACTTCTCAAGAGTTTGCATACTCATCTTTTACCCGGTCCTGGACTCTCCCTAAGGATGCCGCTCCGGAAGCTATTTCCGCTCGGTATGAAGCTGGAATTTTATACGTAACCGTTCCTACAAACAGCAATACAAACAATAAGATTGTAATTGATGTAGAATAATTAGATAAAAAGCGGTTCACGTCTGGAAAGAGGCTTTCATCAGAGAGCCTCTTTTTTTTATTCAGCATAGTTATTCACTCATTAAATCAACATTAGGAGGATGTAATGAAACTCAAAAACAAAGAACCATTTTTTATTGAAGAAAGCAAAGTACCTGTTTGGTTGTCACACTTTGCGCCTATTGAGATTTGGGCCATCAGTTTTGGTCTATGGGTTTGGTGTCGAGGAATTATGTCAGACGTTACCAAGAGACATGAAACCATACACTTTCAACAGCAACTAGAATTGCTTTTTGTGGGTCAGTGGATTTTGTACGGTGTATTTTGGTTAGTCGGTTTAATTCGATATCGCGACGCAAAAAAAGCTTATTATGAAAATCCTTTTGAAAGAGAAGCTTATAGACATGATTCTGACCCGGAATATCTTCATGAAAGATCCCGTTTTAAGTGGGTCGAATACATCATAAAATAGGAATATTCTTTGACAGCGTAATAAATAACGTTTGAATGTTTAACAACAAAGGTACGATTACGTGTTTGAAATTTCCGCATTTTTTAAACTAATTGGTATTTGTGTTGCTGCTATTTCTTTGTCAGCCACGACGTATGAGGATGTCAATAAAACTGATTTAGAATCGCTGCACACAAAACCTATTTACAATTCTGCATCAAATCATAAAAACCAATCTGCTTATTACAAGCCGGTCTATTACACGTCAGACAAGAAGTCACCAAACCAAGTCGACTATATTTTCGTTCAGAAAATTTCTACTCTTCCCAAGTATTCAAAGTAATCTCTGCATGCCATATTTAAAAATATGAGCAGACAAAAAAGCAGTGAAGAATTTGACCGTGAGCTTTTAGAAATAAAGGCATGCCTTAAAAAGCTTTCACAAATTGAAAGAAATGACAGAAGAAATGGAAAAGACAATAGGTCTGCAATTTTAAGAATTGTCATATCCCAACTAAAAAGAGCACAAAGGTCAAAATGAAAGTCACAGAAAAGCAACTAAGAAAATTAATAAGAGAAGAAATTGGAAGAAGCTTTAGTACACACGCTGACGGCCCTATTCCCTATTGGAAGACAATTTCTGATGATATTCAGGTGACTATCATGCCCATAGAAGCTGGTACAAAATACGCGTGTGAAATTGAAGTTGTTGCAAATCCGAAACTCTCATCCCCGCTTCGATACTTTCCTACTGAAGCAGAAGCCCAGCATTTTGCTCGTGAATACACAGAGAAAATTAAAAGACATTTGATGAATGAACAATAGGCGACTTCTTTGCTACACTTTTTCCTATGAGAAAAAGAAAGCTTAAGAAAAAGGAAGATCCCGACAAAATAAAGAGCATGGACGGATACGTCCTCGAACAGTTTGTTTATTGTGAGCGTTTTCCAGATAACAAGCTATCCTATGGACGTATTGAAAGCTTTCATCCAGAATCATCAGAAGGGCCTCTAATTACAATTGTAGATTATGTTTCAAATACATATAGAATCGCATTGATGTCTAAGATTATTGATGAACCTACAAAGCAACAGATTAGTGAATGTCAAGTTGCTATTGCACAAAGAACAGGATCAAAAAAGAAGCAGAAATAATATTAAAGTCTGTGCTTAAAATTTTCTATTGTTACATCCAAGACAGGCTTGGGTTTAGCAGGTTCCGGAATTGTTTTAATAATGTCTCTTATTGCTTGAGCACTTGTCGATATCGTAACATGCTCAAATCCTATTACAGCTCTCTGAACCATTCCAATGATTTTACAATCTTTTGTTAGAATAGGCGAGCCCGAACTTCCTGGCCTGGCTGGTATTGTGTAATGATAAAATCCGTTCGGAGCTCTTCCGGAGTAATATCCTTTCATCATCAATACCATCTTAGGTGACCATATCCTTAAAGGGGCTGCAACATTATAAAACATCTCACCAATGACCGGATTACGATCAGATACGTCAATCGGTGTCGCCCATGTTCCTTTTGTTTTTACTATGCATAAGTCATTAGGAACATCTCGTCGATATACTTTTGCTTTTCTATTGACTCCAAAATAGTCAGTTACAGAAAGTCGTACAACTTTATTTTCTATTGTTATAATTTCTTTTCCGTCTCTACTGATTGCAGTTTCTGTGGTTGCATCAACTGAGCAAACGTGATCGGCTGTCAAGACATATGTTTCATTATTTCTATGAGCAACTACAATGCTCGATCCGACAGAAGATGCTTTTTTGGGTGGAAGTACTGTTATGTCATTTTTGCAGTCTGTACCGTCTTTTTGAATACAACTAATTGGTTTCATTTGAATGGTTACATTAACCAAACCAAAAGATTCTTGGGGTTTGAGTGACCAAGGCATTTCAATTTCAGGTTCTGATTTGTTTACGTTGCATCCTATGCAACTAAATGAGGAGACGCATGATAACAACATAGCTGTCATTGTTGTAATAAGTGAGATGTTTGCAATCTTTCGAATCATACAAAGAGAACTCCCTATTCTATAGGTATATTGTGTAAAGATCACTCGATATAATAGTGAGAGAGGTTTATCATGAAGACATTGGTTTTATTTGATATGGACGGAACTTTGACTCCTGCTAGAAAGTCAGTTACGAAAGACATCACAGAGACGTTAGCACATCTACAAAGTCACGCAACTGTCGGGATAGTTTCGGGTAGCCCGATGAACTACATTAATCAGCAAATGTCTTCAAGTTGGCTAGAAGGAAACGTTAATTCTGACACCTTGTTGTTTTATCCTTGCAACGGTACACAAGAATACTCAGTTACCCCAGAGGATAATTTTGTTCCTTGTCGAATTTCTCATGTCGACATGATAGATGAAATGGGAAAAGAAAATTATAGAATTCTGATTTCAATTCTTACTGATCTTCAAAATTTTGTAATTGAAACTACGAAAGACATGCCTGTTTCTGGTAATTTTATTTCTTTTAGAGAAAGCATGGTAAACTGGTGTATGATTGGCAGAGATGCTTCAAATGATATGAGAAAAAAATTTGAAGATATAGAAAAAAGTTATGCCATAAGAAAAAATTTAAAAAGAATGTTGGACTCAAATCTTAAGACAGCTAACATTGATAATATACACACAGCACTTGGTGGCTCTACATCAATCGATATCTTTCCAATTGGCTGGGATAAGACATACTGTCTCAATCATGTTCGAAAGAAAAACTTTGATAGAGTTTATTTTGTAGGCGATAAATGTCAACCAGGACAAAATGACAGAGAAATATATGTTCACCCTGAAACGATATCGTTTGAATCATCAGGACCTTCAAATACAATTGAAATTATTAGATCAATTATTGAGGACTTATAGTTGAAAAAATGGGAAACCGTTACTAGTGATATGTTTGACCCAGAGTACAATGTAACTGCTCGTCTCATCAAACATTCTGATACTGTTCATCGCAAAAATAAAAATTTTGCATATGATGGTCTGTCATCCAGTAAATTTTCAAACATTATCTGTAGAATCCTTGCAGTTTCAAACAGACAAATTTGTGATCAGATTGTAGGGTCTGCTATTTTACCCAAAAATAGCGAAAAATGTTTTGCTCAAGCTTTTCTAAATACAAATTGTAGATATTACGTGTCATATCATGATGATGTTAGATGTACAGTTGAGTTTACATGTAAGTTTGATGCGCAGTTAAAAGATATTGTAAAGCTAGGTGAAGAATTAGTAAGTCATCTTCATTTAGAAATTCATACTCCACTAGGATCTGTACAGGTTTAAAATGTTTTCAAATGTTCCCGCAAAAGAAGAAGGGGCTTGGTAT
>Ga0181587_10004440_pt1 | contig 11577 bp, 3 predicted proteins | sample 071ome_27_FD_132463 | JGI IMG/M metagenome (GOLD analysis project Ga0181587, IMG submission 132463) | Coastal salt marsh microbial communities from the Groves Creek Marsh, Skidaway Island, Georgia - 071409AT metaG (megahit assembly) | ecosystem: Environmental > Aquatic > Marine > Intertidal zone...
GTAAGCAGTGAAACAATAGGGCTTGTCACCCAACTCATAAATCCTGCCAAAAGCACGGTTTTAAATCTTCTTCCAAATGCCAAAATCAGACAGCTGGATAACAAGAAAAAGTTACCATGGCTCTTTTGTGCATCGTTTATTTTAGGATTAACTCCATTACCTTGGTTGATTAACCTATATGGCACAGAAATGTATTTGAGTAAGGAGTTGGACTCATTAAGTAGCCTGGCAAGAGAAACCAGATCAGAATTAGAAAAAACAAAATCAGCCAACAAGAACCTAGACTTATTGGCGGAGGTTTGTGCGAGTGCTAGTCAAAATATAAATATACGAGAAAAGCTATCACCCCATGTATATTCCGTTCAAAAATTTTTAAATAGCCTGCAAGCCGTTATCGATCCTAAAGTAAGTGAAAACACCTGGATCGATTCTATGCAATTTATTCCGAATCATGTTCTGCCAATAACTCAAGAAATAGAATCAGGTCAGATTGGCACGCAGAATATTAATCTTACCGGAAGGTATTTGGTAAAAGCCAATATTAAGAAGCCATCTCCATCCTCGGATGAAAGAAAACTATTACTCATTGAGGAAAGTGGCCGCATGCAAGAAGAACTAACTCAAGCAATCACTGGGATAAAACAGGTAGTTAAAATCAATAAAAAAGTGTTTTCTATCGAAGGAAAAGGAGATCTTTACAAGCGTCAGTTTACGCATTTTGAATTCGAATTAGTTCTAGATTTATCGAAATGAAAAAAATATTCATACTTTTTTCGATACCAATTATCACATTCATAGTAATTTTGCTCATATCTTTCTCGAAGCAAAATGCAGTACAAGAAAAACTTGATAAACTAAAGAGCTTGAATCAGTCGATTAACCAATCCTCTACAGATTTAAAAATAGAAAAACTCTTCGCAAATGAACTAAATTTAGTTACTGCGGATTTGGTTGATCTATCACTAAGAGCAAAATCACAAAAGAAATTTTGGGATGAATTCATTAGCACAGATTTGAATATTGTAAGCAATCATACCTCCCAAAGTTCATCCTCGGTCAACACTGAAATTACAAAATTGCTTTCTTTTCTGAATAGATCTTTTGAGAATAGGAAAATCAAATTAGGTCCCAATAAAATAAACAATCTAAATATGTTTGCTGCAGAAAGCCCGAAACCAACTCGTTATGGTTTTGGTTTTGCTGCATATGATGGTTTTTGGCCTAGCTTTGATAGGGAAGAGGCAAATAATCTCATTAAGCAGGCCAAGGTTATTAAAGAAATATGCGAGTTTTTGCTCGATTCTTACGAAACAAATGAAAACTTCAACCTGCTTTCCATTAAAAGAGAATCAGCAGGAGACGAAGATAGTAAGCACATTGGTGAGAACCAATATCTCGCAAACCCAGAGATAAAACTGCTTCGAGATAGTGGCCTGATCGATTCCTACATTTTTGAGGTAGTGTTTACCGGAAAGACCCAGAACATCCGTTCCTTTATTAATCAACTTAGGCCACCTTACAGTCTTAGGTCGATTAAAGTAGAAAGACCGACAGCTGTAGACAACGAAACAGGCATGAACTTTTTTGAGGACTCTCCAAACTCAGGCCAAACCGACATCTTGCCTATCATTCGTGATATTACATCTACATTTACAATTATTGTTGAGTATATTTTCGCTGTTCCGAGCGATCTAATTACTCAAATTCAAGAAGATTTATCTGAAGAGTTTGATCGCGATGAGCTAGAAGTAGTCCTGCAGGAATTCAAATAATATGAAAATTCCACATTTAGAAAAAGTATTTCTTTTTATTTCTATCATTATATTTGTGGTACTCATCTCTGTTTTTACAACTAATAAAAATAATATTATTATTGAAGAAATTGATCACAGTAGATTTGAAATAAAATCAAAATCTGGTGAATCTTATTTTTTGTTTAGTCAACCACTTTCGATAGTGCCAGGAGAATTTCTACATATCTATAACCAAGATAATGATTTGCAGGATAAGTATATGGTGGAAAGTATATTAATTCCATCAAGAAAAGAGATAACTGTTTTTACAGAAAATGAAACCATCACTGGTACAACTAGGCAGGAAGTTATACTTGAAAAAAACTGGCAGGACTCACCATCTATCTTAGCTTTGCGAAATGGTAGAGAAACATCTCAGATAAGATTTGCAGATATTAAAAGAGTTAAAGGTATACTTTATCTCAAAATTAACGCTGATATAAAAACCCTAAATAATTCTGAATATAACATCTCTTTCTATCAAAAGACTCCATCTAGCAATAATACAACCTTTGATAAAATTAAATGGACCAATGGATTGTCGGATAAAAACCAAACAATTTATGACATGTTTACTCCCCCGATCATTTTTATACACGACGGTCAACTCACTACAAAATTGCCCGAGAAAGAGAAAGAAGCAGAAGAGATAGAGCCTTTCGGGTTAAGCTTGGTTGAGGTAACCAAGGCAGAATACCCATTTAGGCTTAAAAGTTGGGTTGGCCAAACTCCATATTTTGAGGATTTAACTGTGGCAGAAGCGAGTGGGGCTGGTGTTCGCAACCGCATTGAAGTTGGAAAATCATACAAACGAACCCCTAACCGGAAGCCTGGTCAACCGAGTCTCGAGATTTGTGATAACAATGATAGTGAGAAGATATTTGTTGTACAGTACTTTGCAGTTCAGCAATACCGCAATCCAGATACTGGTGGACTTAAACCTGTTGGCCGTGCGATGATAAAAGATTTCCGAATCGAAGGAGCTCCGTTTGAGATCAATTCGTTGATGAAAAAGGTTTATGCGGGTAGTTTACAAATTAAATTCAGGGCCAGTCTACCCGGCCTTACGCCCAAGGAATTCATCTTCGAAAGTTCGGATGAAGAAAGAGTTTTTGATTTTGGGGGTAGAAGATACCAAATTTCAAACATTGATTTTGAAAACAAGATGATCACAGTTGCAAAACAGGATCCTAGGTCCGCTGAAGATACCTTCCAATCATTTTCTTTTTAAATCCCTCCACTGCACACCATTACAGATTGACCCTTGAGTTATTTCTGTATGAAATTTGAGGGTAGTGCCTAAATGATGAATCCCATGTCCTCCAGCTGATTTGTAATGTCCCATTACATCAAACAGATTTCGAGTGTTGTCGGCTCTTTTCTTCTAGCACCAATTATGGTGCATATTTGCTGTGCCCCAAACTTACATTCTCAAGGATTGCCTCGTATTGATCTTCCTGCACAAGACCCACCGCCTCCCTTAAAGACGCCTCAAACTTTTCTTCCAGCCAGTAACATTGGCCCCAATACCAACCTTGTCATATTATTAGACAAGATTCGAAATCTTAGTAGCGAGGGTAGGTTGGTAGAGGCACAAAAGATTGCAACTACAGCACTAGACAACCTCAATGAGAGTGAACAAAACGAGTTTTACCTCAGGCAAATAAAAGCCGAAGAAACCAAACTCTATTTCAAATTGGCCAATCAGGCCATGTTGCAAAAAAAGTATTCGCAAGCTAGTCGTTACATAGAAAGGTACCGCGAAAATGTAGCCGAGGAACTGGAGAATAGGAAGTTAAGGCGTGAAATAAAGACAGAACTTGGTGAAAGAAAGGATGTCAGTTTGGTTGGCAGGCTCGTAGAAGAACTGGACCAAGCAAAAAAAGACCTTGCACAACTTAGGGCTAAGAGTGGATTACCAAAGGACGATGCTCAACCAGATTTGGACAGATTAGTGGAGGAAGAGAAGGGCAAGCTAGACCGATCTTTGATGAGTGCCGAAAATCTTCTTCGAAAAGGTAGATTTGATGCTTCGCAAGGAAGATATGATTTTGCTGATCAATATTTTAATGAAGCCCTGAACTCCCTCACGCCCAATTCTGGTACAATTGCCATGATCAGTGATTTGTATAAAGCAAAGCAACAAGTAATTTGGTATCGAGTTGGAGAGGCGATGCTCAAGGGCAAAGTCGCAGAAGTTCAAGAACTAACCCTTAATTACCGTGAAATCGAAGAATCTAGGAGAAAGGTAGAGACCCAAACCCTTGGTGTTTCCTCAGAGATTGATTTTGATGCAGAGATTCGAAAGGCAAACGAGAAGAACAAAGAGCAAGCCAAGTTTGCCCAAGAAATGTTGGATGAATCCAAAGATCTTATCGAAGAAAAAGAATACGAACGTGCAGAGAAGATTCTTTTAAAAATCTCAAATTTCTTGGAGCCTAGCACTTTAACCTGGCCAATCATTCTTGAAGCATCCCTTGTTAAAAATCGCATTAATTTGGCCAAGGCAGATGATGCTAGACAAGATAAAGATTGGGAAAAAGCCCAAGAATTATTGGATGAATTTCGAACAGGATTTTACACAGATCGAAATATTCAGGGAGATACTCTTACCTATGGAAGACCAGGACTCAAAGAAACGGAAGGAGAGGACGCTATTGAAGAAGAGCTTGCATTGGCGGATAAAGAACTAGAAAAAATTAGAAAAGATCAGAGAGATCCATTTAAGCGTGATATCAGTGAATTCTCTCCAGAATGGAAAGAACAACAAGACCAACTAAGCGAATTACTCATGCGTGCTAAGGTTCAATTTATTAATGGGGACTTAACAGGTGCCACTGAAACCTATCGAGTGATTGAAACTAGGTTTAGTGACAATTTTGAAGCGAAAGAAATGCTCAAGAGAATATCCCAAATGAGACAACAGGAAAGTTACCTTGGATATATTAAAACTCGACAAGAAATGCTTGAAGAAATTGAGAGAGAATGGGAGCGACCCAAAGTGTTTGACCGCCAAATTGAGGAAACCAAAGAAGTTGAAGAAGGTCCCAGTAACATTGAGTCCAAGCTGAAGCTAATCGAAATTCCCGGAGTTGACTTCTTCAATTCACCATTATCGGAAGCAATGACCGAATTACAGAGGCAGGCTAGACTGTTTGATCTTACAGAACCTGATCCCGCAAAGAAAGGTCTCAATATCATACCCCTCATAGGCGAAGAAGAGGAACCAACCGTGAATATTAAACTTAATGCGATGCCTCTTGGGAAAATGATAGAATTTATAGCAGAAATGGTAGGTTGGACCTTTGATGTTCGCTCCGATGCAGTAGTCATACAAAAAACTGGCGGAACATTTAAGGGCAGGCCACTTGAAACAGAATTTTATCAGATGAACCCAGGCACGGTTCAGCGTCTAACTGGTAGCAGTGGAGGGGGAGGAGCGGATGCCGACCCATTTGCTGCTCCTGCCGGAGGGGGAGATGGGGGAGGCGATGAGGGAATCAAAATTCGGGCATTTTTGGAAAACACGGGAATACCATTTATCGATGCGAAGGGTCACAAGTTTGCATTCGACGGTTTTCAAATGATCATAACTCATGAGCGTCGATATTTGGATTTGATTGAAAGAATTCTTTCCAAGCTTGATGAAGAATCTAGTAAGCAGGTAGAAATCGAAGCGAAATTTCTTGAAGTCCAAGAAGGAGCTTTGGATGAAATTAGCTTTGATTGGCAGTACTCTTGGGGTAATGCCAATTTGTTATACGACCCCGAAACCTTTATGCCTCAGGTAGACAGCCGAGGAAACCTTTCAAGAAGCTACGAACGAGTGGTTACTGGTAATACGCGCACCCTTGCAACAGCACACTCTCCCTCTGGAACCACTAGGGATACAGTTATCAGTATGCCGGATAATCCAGATGCGAGTATGAATATTGCAAACCCAGTGCCAAATTTGCCCGGGAAAATAGGTATAGGAGCAGGTGTTTCACCCCTTGGAACTTTTTCTTCAAATCGGGATGGATCGATTGAGACTGTTGGACAAAATGAAATGATTATTGGGAGTAGCCAGGCTGCGCTCATGATTAGTGCCCTAAAGAGAAAACAAGGCACGGACCTTCTTAGTGCGCCAAGAGTAACAGTTATGGACGGACAATCGGCGACCATTACGGTTGCCCAAGAGTTTATTTACCCCACGGAGTACGAACCTGCCCCTGCACCAACTATTGGAGGAGGTGGCGGAAATAATGAAGGCGGCGGATTGGGAGGGGCTATACAGATTCAGTCTGCCATTCCACAATTCGAAACGGTTGCTCCATTAGATGAGCAACCTGGCTTTCGTGAGGTTGGAGTTGTTCTTAATGTAACGCCAACCATTGAAAAATATAATTCTATCAATCTACGACTCACTCCAAAGGTCACTGAATTTGATGGCTTTATTGAGTATGGTGGCAACTCGGCTATGATAGGAACATCCCAAGTAGGATCTCCACCTATGATGATTCAACCTTCCGGTATACTGATGCCTATTTTCTCCGTACGAAAAGTGGATACCCAAGTTAGTATTTTCGATGGCGCCACAGTAATAATAGGTGGCTTAACCAGAGAGGAAGTTAAGACGGTTAATGACAAAATTCCAGTGCTTGGCAATATTCCCATTATTGGAAAACTATTCCAGTCCAATGCAGAAAGTTATCAAAAAAGAAATCTACTTATATTTGTCAGTGCCAGTATAGTATCTAAGGGCGGATCACCGGTTCGTGAAGTTATTCAAAACATTAGCCCTCAATCTATATTTAAGGATCCTGTGATTATGACACCGACGGGTACTATTCGAAGAACTTTTAAGGAAGATGAACCAAGTAAAAATTAAAATTTCTGAGAATTATGAAAAATGTTATAATTTATATTAATTTTATAACAAATTGATAATTGACTGCTTATTTGGTAATTTAGAAAATGCCCCCATTAAACAAGGAAATGCCAATGCGTTTTCGTAAATCTCGGACAAGTCACTTGTTTATTCTCGGGGCAGTTTTACTTTTCTTTAGCTCCTTCATTTATCTGCAAACCAGAGAAAGAATTAACCTTGTCCAAAAAGATTTTGACTCCAACAAGCAACAACTTTCAGACCAAATCCCCCTGGAGAGTCCTACTGATAAAAAATTAGAGGATACAATCATAAAAACGAATCCACCCAAAGTGGTAGAAAATGATCGAGAAAGAGAGATATGGTGTGAGCAAAGAGATTATGAAGATCTTTCAAGCCATCCTATTTTCAGTAAATTTAACGAGTGGAGTGAGCAATTTATTTCATTACAATGTACTGATCCCCTCAGTTGTCAGGATCATGATCCAAGATTTGTTAGCCATCTTATACATAAGGGAAAGAAACTTGCCCAAGAGAGATCAACCATCCTACATAAAATTATCCGCGGTGATCCTAGAAAAGCCTTGGAGCTGGCTTTTTCTCAAGAACTTTTAGACTTTCTCCCACCTGAAATTTCCGAACATATGGAAGTTTGGGAAACAGATTTTGTTGATATTGTTTCCATTCATCGTTGTTTTGATCCATTGCATCCCAATGGCTGGATCTCCAGACATGCTAAGTTTTCGGATGGCAGGGAATTACGTGCCTGGACTTATGGAAGACGCAAGAACTTACCAAGTGCAAAAGGCATTTCTGTTTGGGGAATTGTGTTAGGGGAAGATTTTGCAGTTTCAGAAAATGATGCACAAGTTATCAACTATTCAGCGCAGAGCGGAATCGTAAGAATTGCAAAAAAAGATATAAGCTATGAAACCCTGGCTGAAAGAAACTTCGTACTGGACCGACTTCAACCAGGAAAGCGGCGCGTCAAAGGAATAACATCTTACCATTACCCTCTTATTATGGGCTCTGGAATGACAGCGGAAAAAATGCTGGAGATGAAATACGAATTAAATTCTACCAGGGTGACCTTTCAGGATGCCCTCAATGCCGCCATGGCCAAAAATGGCAAACTTCTTCAAATAGATGATGCAGATGAATCTGAACTGCTCACTGAATATCTGAAAAACAAATATGAAGAGGGCAATTTAACTCTTGGCCTGACTGGTTCTGGCGATCCAGTAACCTTTCTTTGGCTAGGGGCTACAGATAATGAAGATACCAATGGGACCCTTTTTGATGTGGATCAAAATTTAACCACTCAAACTTTGGAAATTAATGCGAGCGAGGGAGATTGGAAGTGGTTGAGTGGAGATCCTTGGAATAGTAGCTATGCCCCATGGATGGCAGACAGCACACCTTCTGATAATGCCACCAAAGATTTTGCCGCATTTGATTGGAACCATTCTGAAGGTGCTGGTTCATGGACAGACATGAATGAAAATGCAACCCTTCCTTTTATCATAGAGTATGACACCCAAATGGCTTCCCAGCAAAGTGATCTCAAGGGGATACGAAAAATATTGGTTATACCCGCTCGTTTTTTGGATGAATCGACCCATTATTTATCTGCCCTTGGTGGATCTAATCAGCTCATTACCAACGAGCTTGGAGAAATTATTTTAGAAGAGTACCAACAGGATTCATACGAACCCATTACTCAAGATGCGATTGATGAGGCAATGGCAGAAATTGTCAGCTTTTACTCCCGAAACACAGATGGTGAGCTTCAACTTGTGCCTGTCGTCTCCCCAGTTGTAACCCTTCCACTTAACAGGTATTCTGCAACCACTGGAGGAGGAGGACCCAGTCCGTATGATTCAGAAGGTTCCTTGACTGGAATAGCTGAAGTAGACCATACCGAGCTAGGTGAACTGGATGACCAAGCAATTGATGCCTATGCCCTACTTTTGGCAGCGAACCTTGGCGAAAAATGGAATAGAGACGGATGGGCTTTTATGGGGCTCGAATCGATTGAAATCAATTCTTCTTCCGGTGTACTGGACGGTGATTTTAAGAGCCCCCCAACCGTAGAACTCAAAGGGGGTGAAGCATTGATGGAAAATGGGTCGCCTTACCCAGACTTTGTACCTGCTTCCGTGGAAGCTCTTACCAATCATCTTGGCCAGGTAACCGGCTTTAATATCACCGAACCTGGTTCATTTTATGACAGTGATCGTGCACCAAAATTATATTTGAATGGACAGCACTTTCCTGATGTGCAGGTAAGGATTTCATACTTGCTGGTTTCCTATGTAATTCTTTCCAATTATTCAAAAGGAGCCTTAGGTCTTGGGTATGTAGGTGGACCCGGCTCTCATGTAATGCTTGCATCAGGAACTTTATCAAGGAGTACGACTGCTCATGAAGTGGGACATAATTTCGGCCTTCAACATGCACAAAGATATAACACTAAATCCGAAATAGTTTTAAGTGATGATGCTGATCAAACTGAGTATGGAAATAAATACTCAGTTATGGGGACTGCTGATGATCTTGTTACAAGTGGTGATATAACAGTACCCGGTAAAGTCATGATGAACCTTCTCTTTGAAGGAACTACGGGTTATGTCAAAGGCAAGAGCATTGGAGTAGATGTTGCCGAATTGGATCAATCTAATTTGTTTGGTGTTAATGAATTTCGGGAACAAAACGCGGACCGAAATAACACTTTCCGAATATACAGGAGTAATCAAGGTACCCCGCCAGCCAGTTTGCGCACTGAAAGTTTTCAAGTAAGACTCCCTCCAATGGAGTACAATTTGTTGGAGGAATTAAATGTTTCCACACTGGCTGTTAAATTTGAAGGCACGGGGGAAGAAGCGAATGCCACCTTTGATTTTGTAGACCCGCTATGGAGTTTAAATATATTTCAGGCAGGTAGGGGATATGCATCTGAGCCTGTGGTTCAGTTAGTCCATCCTGTCGATGGAGATGTCTTCCTAAGTCTCGCCCCTGAATGGATCGAGGAGGCCGCGGGCACCGATTATAACCAAACCGCGAAATTATTGGATAATGAGAAGAGGTGGGTAAGGGGTATTTGTGTAAAACCCAATGCACCCCAGGTGAAGCCTTTTAGTTTTTTTAGTGGGTATGACTTAATGGACTATTATCTGTCCTATCGTACAGATATTTCCGAATATGGGATTGCATTAAATATAGCAACAGACCCGGCCTTGTCTAAAGGGGTATTGGAACCCTTTTTGTTAGATAGTACACCTCAAACACCTCAGGATTATTCTGATGCAGCTTTACTGATCGGCTCAACTTATTCTGATTACGATTCAGATTTACATTTCACTCCCGTGAAGGTTGGTGGAGTGGATCCAATGACTTACGTGGAAGTGGTTATTCATTCCGGAACCATTGAGGATGACCTTGCGAAAGTGCCAGATTTTGAACTAGTGAGCAGTGAAACAAATCCTGCCTTAGGCGAACAGGTGAGATTCTCAATTGTATCTGGAAATGCTACAAAAAACTATGCTTATTCATGGTTTCTGAATGAGCAGGCACTGAATGACCCTGTTTATTTAAACCAATCGTCCATATTGCTAAATTTTACTAAAGCAGGGAATCAGGTACTTAGAGTGGTTGTGTCTGACATGAAAGGGGGCGTGTCATCACGAAGCCTTCTCATCGAAGTAGGTGATAATTACCTTACAAACCTATCAAGTATTTCAGGAACCGTTCTTTCAAAACAAAGTGCAGTTCAGGGTGCTCGGGTGATTTTAGAAAAAGCTTCTGTTATTGAGCATAATGTATCCATTACGGGGAACATTCGTGACAGTTTTTACAGCATTAGTACAGGGAACCCTGCAAAGTTTCTGATTGATGGAGAAACTGCACCTGAACTTAATTTTCGCCGTGGCGAAATTCACCGGTTTAACTTCAAACCATCAGCGGATGGTTTGGATATGTCGTTCCTGGAACAGCCTGAAAACAGACCCCCAAAAGTCTTAATTAATATGTTATCAGACGCCAGGGTAGATTTGGAGCAAGGAGATGGGTATTTCCGAAACCCATCGATTAAATATAATCTCAGTTCAAGCTTTTCTCCGTACAAGTCCAAATATGTTGGTAGCTATTTAGATATGCTTAAGTTCTTGTTCGATAAAAATGGAACGATTCCCAGCTTAGAAGATGATAATGGTACTCACTTGGAGGTGCTGGAGTATTTAAGGAACTCGAATCCAGTAATCTCTGAATTCAGCACCAGTAATTTGGTGACTCGCCCTTTTGCGAGGACCTTAATGCTAGAAGGCAATATCAGTAGCGGAAGGGTAGGTCCGCGTGAAATTACTGAAATAGGATATTATGCCTACGGAGGAAAGGGGTATGATCGAGACCAAACTCCAATAGTAGAAGTGCGTAGATCAAGCATATGGGAAGATTATTTAAGTAAAAATGCGAATGCGACGGCTTTTGTGGATGGTGTTGGAACCATAACGCCGGTTATTTCAACGGAGTTTATGGGTAATACCTGGGAAACACGCCCTGGTGATTCTGTTGTTCCCAGTTTGGTTGTCTGGGGAAGTGGGGGTAATGATGCGACCGATCCAAACTCTGAAGTGAATACCACAATTACACGTTGGTCGGTTAATGAGGGAAATGTACTTAAGCAAATGGGCACAATCTCCATTCTGAATCAAGGAAAAGGTTTTGAACCTAACAGTACTATGGCAGTACTGCATTACCCTCTGGATCCTGTTGCTTATTGGAGTTTCGATCGCCATGAAAGTCTGTTTGAAGATTCCAATCGGGCCAGACACCAACCCTCTCCAGCTTGGAATTTAGAGCCGGATCAATTTAATCTTAAGCATTATTGGAAGCTAGATGAAAACCAATCCGGAAAAGCAA
>Ga0181587_10004446_pt1 | contig 11569 bp, 5 predicted proteins | sample 071ome_27_FD_132463 | JGI IMG/M metagenome (GOLD analysis project Ga0181587, IMG submission 132463) | Coastal salt marsh microbial communities from the Groves Creek Marsh, Skidaway Island, Georgia - 071409AT metaG (megahit assembly) | ecosystem: Environmental > Aquatic > Marine > Intertidal zone...
GCACCCGTTCGAGCATCGTACCGCAGAACGCCAGCCGTTCGGAGATCTCGACCTTCTCGCCATCGACGTAGAGGGGAACGCCACCGCCGGCAGCCGCCTCGTTCCCGGTCGCCTTGATGATCACGTCGCACTCCACGAAGGTGCCGTCCTGCATGGTCAGGCCCTTCGGCTCGATCCGCGCGACCTCGCCGGTCTGAACGCTCACTGTATCCATCCTCAGAGCCCTGAACATGTCGCCGTCCGGTGCCGCGCACAGCCGCTGGTCCCATGGGCGGTACCGGGGCTTGAAGTGAGAGAACAGCTCACCCCGCCGACTCCCGAGCAAGACCCACACCTGGAACAGCAGCAGCGCCCGGATCACGCGAGGAACGGCGCGAGCGGCGTAGTAGAACCCGTGACGGGTCAGCTGCCATTTCAGTCGGATCAGCGGATTCGACCACCGCAGCGGGAGAGCACGAGACAGGAGCACGTCCACGGGGTCGCGTCGGGGCCAGGCGAGGATGTACCCGGGTGACCGCTGAACCAGCGTCAGAGCCTCGCTCGTCTCCGCGACCGGGGGAATGAGCGTGACGGCCGCTGCCCCACTGCCGATGACGGCCACCTTGCGGCCCGAACAGTCGAAGCCCTCGGGCCAGAGGTTGGCGTGGAAGATCTCGCCCTCGAAGCTGCTCTCGTTGTCGAAGTGAGGATCGTTCATCCTCGTAACCGACAGATAACCGGCCGCATTGATCAGATGGGAGGCCGTGACCTCGCGGTCCGTGTGGTCGCCCGATCGGTACCGAATCGTCCACACCTCTCCCGCCGAATCCCAGTGGCAGCTGAGAACCCTGGCGTGGAAGCGAATCTGTTCGTGAATCCCGGACTCTTCAGCGTACTCTCGCAGATACGTCTGGAAGTCCTCACCCGAGATGAAGGTGCTGTCACCCGTGTACGGCTTGAAGCCGAAGCACATGGTGTAGGCATCCGAGTCGGACCGTATCCCCGGGTACCGCGTCTTCAACCACGTTCCCCCGACGTCACCTTCTCCCTCGAGCACGACGTACGTGAAGGGAATCTCCGTGTCACCGATGTACTTCAGGTAGCCCAGGGCCGTCACGCTGGCGCCGACCACGGCGATATCGACATGCTCCATTTCGAACGCTCCGTAACCGCCTTCGAGGCAATCAGGCCATGCAGCCCGGTTGGATTGCAGGAACACCGTCCGACACCTGCTCCATCCGCGGCGACACTCGCCGCTGTCGATGCCGACCACGCACCACGGAGGAACACGGGGCGGCCCCGCTCGCGGTCGGCGACATCACGACCCGACGCCCTCCAGCGGTCCGAGTTCGGCAGCCTCGACGGCCGCACGGTAGGCGACCCACTCCCCTGCGAACCACTCGTCGATGCGTTCACCGAAGGCACTCACCGCTGCCTCGGCACGTTCGAGCGTCCGCATCGCCGCTTGACTCGGCTCCTGCCAGCGGCCTGAAAGCAGGGCGCGGGACGCCGCCCGGATCCGGGACGTCAGGCGCGAAGGATCATTGCGACTACGCTGTCCGCTCTCGCCCGCGATCTCGGTATAGAACGCTTCGAGTTCCTCGTCGAGTCGGTCACTGTGCGACGTGAGAGAGTCTGCAACCTCGCCCTCGCGCTCATCGAGGAGGTCCTCGACGCGGCCAATCGCCTCTCGTGCGTCACGAATACGGTCCGCGTTCGCCGTCGCTCGACGCTCCGCATCCAGAAGGCGATCGTGGAGAGCTGAGACCTGCAGAGCGGTCGCCCGATCGAAGTAGATGCGGGGGTCGGGCAAGACGCGGCCGCGGACTTCGGCCGTGTCGGCCGCGAGGATGACGCGTACGGTGTAGTCACCCGGCAACGCCAGGGGACCGCCAGGCTCGGATGCCGTCTCCGGTTCGCTTGGCTCAGGCCGGCTCGCCGAGCGTACTCCGGCCCGCTCCATGCCCCACTGCACCTGATGAATTCCCGGCGACGCCGGCCCGCTCAACCGACGGATCACCTCGCCGTTCGAGAGCAGCTGAATGGTCGTCTCCGCCTCGTCTCCCACGGCGCTGGAATCCGACGGCTCGGGCACCCAGTACCGGATCCGTGCGCCGAAGGGGCGGTTCTCCCCCTGATACAGGAAATCACCGGGAAAGATTGCGCCCGGTTGTTGGGCGACTTCCACCTGAGGGGCATCGATCATCGGAAAGAGGTGAAGCCCAGGCGGCGGACCTTCATTCCGGGCGAGGACGCGCAGGGGCCGGATGTCGTCCAGGACGAGGAACGACCGTCCGAACGTACCCATCACCAGATCGTGCTCACGGGTCTGAATCACCATGTCACGTACCGGCGTGGCAGGCACGCCGTGGGTCCACCTCTGCCACGCGCTACCGGCGTCGACGCTGAACCAGAGTCCTCGATCGGTCCCCACGAACAGTAACTCAGCCACCTCCGGATCCTGAACCACCGAGAGTGCGTAACCGTCGACAGTGTCCGCGATCCTTCGCCATGACGCGCCAAAATCGCGAGTATGAAACACGTACGGCGTCCAGTCGTCTCGACGGTGATCCTCGATCACGACGAACGCCTCTCCGGCGGAGTGACTGGATGCGTGGATCTGCGGTACCCATGCACCCGCGGGCGCGCCCGGCATCTCGTCGATCAGATTGGTCCAGTTCGCGCCGCCATCCCTGGTGAGTTGCACGTTCCCGTCGTCGGTGCCGACCCAGATCACTCCATCCTGCACCGGACTTGGCGCGATGGTCACGATCGTCGTGTTGTTTTCCGCCCCGGTCGCATCCGTGGTCAATCCACCCGACTCGGCCTGCCGCTGGCGCTCCGGGTCATTCGTCGTCAGGTCCGGGCTGACCGTGCGCCAGGATAGGCCATCATCGTCGCTCACGTGCAGGTACTGCGAGCCGAACCACACCCGACCAGGTCGGATCGGATCGAGGGCGAGAGCCGCATTCCAGTTGAAGCGAAGGTCGGCCTCGGCCTCGTGAGACGGCGTCACACGTCGGAACGTCGACGTAACACGGTCATAGCGCAGCAGGGCTCCTCCCTGATGCATGACGTACCCGAATCGATCGTTCCGCGGATCGGGCGCCATGTCGAAGCCGTCTGCGCAGCAGCCCAGATTCTCCCACTGGTGATTTTGGATACCCTGAAAATTCCATGCGTACGACGGGCCTCGGAACGAGTCGTTGTCCTGAGCTCCTCCGTAGATGTTGTACGGCGTCTGCTCGTCGACGTTGACATGGTAGAACTGGCCGATCGGCAGGTTGTGGAACACCTGCCAGTGCCGTCCACGGTCACGCGAGATCGCTGCGCCACCGTCGTTTCCGTCGATAATCAGGTCGGGGTCGTCGGGGTGGATCCACCACGCGTGATGGTCGACGTGAACGAGCTCTCCAGACACCCACGTTTCGAACGTCTTTCCGCCGTCTTCCGATACGTCGATTCGGCCGGCGACCCGGTACAGTCGATTCTCATTCGATGGGTCGACGAAGATGTCGGCGTAATAGAACGGCCGAGGATTGACGCCTTCATCGGTGTTGACGGTTTCGAAGCTCCGTCCTCCATCTTCCGAACGGAGAAGCGCGTTCCGGGACGCCTCGACGAGCGCGTACACGATGTCGGGCTCACTGGCGGAGATCGCGAGGCCGATGCGACCCAACTCCCCTTCCGGAAGGCCGTCTTCCGACGTCCTCCGGTCCCAGCTGTCGCCACCGTCGTAGCTGACGTAGACCCCAGAGCCGTCCCCTCCGGAATAGAACGTCCACGGTTGGCGCCGGTGACTCCACATCGACGCGATCAGCTTGTTCGGGTTCCGGGGATCCATGACGAGGTCAGCGGCCCCGGTGCGGTCATCCACGAAGAGCGTCCGTTCCCACGTCTCTCCACCATCTCGAGTCCGATATACACCCCGTTGCTCGGAGTCGCCGAACGGGCTGCCCACCACGGCCAGGTAGGCGACGTCGGAATTCTCGGGGTGGAGCAGGATTCGATGGATCGCCCGTGAGCCCTCGAGCCCCAGATGTCGCCACGTCCGCCCCCCATCGATCGACTTGTAGACACCGTTGCCGTGGTTCACCGAGTTGCGAGGGCTACCCTCACCGGTCCCGACCCAGATCACGTCGGGATTCCGCTGATCGACCGCCAGGGCCCCGATCGACTGCACCGGCTGATCATCGAAGAGAGGCTCCCACGTGGTTCCCGCGTTCTTCGAACGCCACACTCCTCCGGCGGCTGCGCCCACATAGATGACGTCGGGGTTCTCCACCAGCGCATCGACCGCATTGATGCGTCCACCCTGCCCTGACGGTCCGACGCTGCGCGCCTTCATGGAAGAGAGAGCCGCGAGGTCCACCTGAGCGGCCGACGGCGTCGGAAGCGCAACGAAAAGGGCCACCGACAGGGTGGCGAGGCGAGCGAGATCCGGGAGTGGCATGGGGTATCCGAAGGTTCGTGAACCGGCGCGACAAGGGAACGTGAGACAGACTTCTGCAACTTGGTGTGGGTCGGTCGACTTGGCACCCGTTGTCACGTTCTGTATCGGATGCCTTTCCACTTTGCGAATCGGCCCTTATCCCTAGCGGGTTAGGCGTCGGCGCAGCCGAGCAACATTCGAGAGTCCCAGATGAAGCAGGTCGCTCTGTTGGCCTTTGCGAGCGCGGCGCTCGCGATCGGGTACGGGTCCATTCCCGTAGCCCCGGTCGCGCACGCCCCTCGCTCCGAAACGACCACCGTCAGCATGACGGACGTCGTTCAGGAGTACTGCGTCCGGTGCCACAACGAGAGACGCCTGCGCGGTGACCTTTCGCTGGAGGACTTCGCGGTCGAAGCGGCCGCAACGGAAGCGGCGATCGCGGAGCAGATGATCCGCAAGCTACGGGCGGGCATGATGCCCCCTCCAGGCGCTCGGCGCCCTGCCGGCGACACCCTCGTCGTCCTTGCCCAGACATTGGAGGACATCGTCGACCGGGCGGCCGCCGGACGGTCGAATCCGGGGAATCGACCGTTTCAGCGTGTGAATCGGGCCGAATACGAACGACTCGTCGAGCAGCTCCTCGACCTTCAGGTCGACGCATCCAATTGGCTCCCCGAAGATCAGATCAGCGCCAGCTTCGACAATGTCGCAGACGCGCAGGTGATCTCCGCGACCCTCATGGACGCGTATCTCACCGCGGCTTCGGAGGTCGCTCGCCAGGCGGTCGGCCAGTCGGATGCGCCCGCAGCCTCGCAAACCTACTCGAACGACCCATCGGTCTCGCAGCACGAATGGGAGACGGTAGAGGGGGCACCGTACGGAACCCGAGGCGGGGTCAGTGTGCTGCACACCTTCCCGGCAGACGGCACGTACATCTTCAGCCTCGGCTTCATGTCCGGGTGGGGGGAGCGCTTCCACGACATCGACGTGTCGGTCGACGGCGCCCAGGTCGCGCTCCTCCGGTACTCCGCAGGCACCTCGCGCCTCATCGACTTTCAGGGTCGGCTCGGGTACCCGATGCGCACCGACTCGATCTTTGTGCGCGCCGGACAGCATCGGATTTCAGCCGCCTTCGTGCGCCAGACCGACGGACCATACGAGGACCTGATCCGTCCGAACGACTGGTCCCTGTCCGGGACTGAAGCGAGCTACGGGACGACATCGCCTCCGCACCTCATGCACCTCACGGTCGAAGGTCCGTACGAGCCTGCGGGAATCTCTGAAACCCCGAGTCGGAGGCAGATCTTTTCGTGCCGCCCGACGGCGGCGGATGAGGCGCGCCCCTGTGCGCGAGAGATCATGACGCGCCTCGCCACTCAGGCATATCGTCGAGAGCTCGAAGATCGCGACCTCAGTGCGTTGCTCGATTTCTACGACCTGGGGGCGTCCGAGGGGGGCTTTGAAGTCGGGATCCGCACCGCGATCGAGGCGATGCTGGTCAGCCCCCACTTCCTCTTCCGTATCGAGTCCGAGCCTCGGGGTGTCGACCCGGGCGAGGTCTTCCCCGTCGACGGTATCGATCTCGCCTCCCGGTTGTCGTTCTTCCTGTGGGGGATCGGACCGGATCGCCAGCTCCTTCAACTCGCCCGCGATGGTCAGCTGTCGGATCCGGAGGTCCTGGAGCGCGAGACCCGGCGAATGCTCACCGACCCCCGGTCGGCATCCCTCTCGACCCGCTTCGCCCACCTGTGGCTCAGGCTTCAGGATCTCGAGAAGGTCCAGCCGGATGCCTTCTGGTTCCCGAACTACAGTCGCCAGCTCGCGACCGACATGCGCCGGGAGACCGAGCTGTTCTTCGACCATCTGGTGCGTCAGGACCGAAGCCTCCTCGAACTCCTCGACGCAGACTACACCTTCGTGAACGAACGACTCGCGGACCATTACGGTATCACGGGTGTCATCGGCGACGACTTCCGGCGAGTCAATTATCCCGAGGAGAACCGCCGTGGACTGCTCGGGCACGGCAGCGTCCTCGTCCAGACGTCGCTCGGCAATCGAACATCCCCGGTACTTCGCGGAAAATGGGTGATGGAAGTGCTCCTCGGGGTCCCACCTCCTCCCCCGCCCCCCGGCGTGCCGGATCTCGAGGAGACCAGCGGTGCCGACGGAGTGAAGATTCTTACGACGAGCGAGCGGATGGAGGCACACCGCGCCAACCCTACGTGCGCGTCGTGCCACAACCTCATCGATCCCATTGGCCTCGCCCTCGACAACTTCGACGTGACCGGGAAGTGGCGGACTCGCGAGAACGGCATGCCGCTCGACACGCGCGGTACCTTCTACGATGGGAGCGAGATTTCCAACGCTCTACAGCTGTCCGAGGCGCTTCTCCAGCGTCCGATTCCCCTCGTACGCAACTTCACCGCAAACCTCATGACGTACGCGCTCGGGCGGCGGCTCGATGTCCGCGACCAACCGACGGTGCGAACCATCGCAGGCCTGGCCGAGCAAGACTCGTATCGACTGTCGTCCTTCATCGTGGGTGTCGTCCTGAGCGACGCCTTCCGGATGAAGCAGGCAGTCGACATGGCCTCGAACTAGACGGAGTCGAGTATGCATTTCATTACCGGCAAGAGCATCGAGCGCCGGACCTTCCTCAAGGGGATGGGTGCGACGATCGGTCTTCCCATGCTGGATGCCATGACACCGGCGGGTCGGGCACGCGGGACGACGGCAGACCCACCCAAACGACTCGTCTGCATTGAAGAAGTGCATGGCGTCGCGGGCTGCAACGAATGGGGATCCTCCCAGCACCTGTTCGCGCCGGAAACCGTGGGGCGGGACTTCGAATTGTTGCCGGGCAACGTGCTGGCGTCACTCGAGCCCCATCGCGACGACCTCACCATCGTGAGCAACACCGACGTGCGGATGGCTGAGGCCTTCGCTCCCCCTGAGATCGGGGGAGATCATTTTCGCTCCAGCGCGGTCTTCCTCACCCAGTCTCACCCGAAGCAGACGCAGGGCTCCGATCTGATGGTCGGGACGTCCCTCGACCAGATCCATGCCCAACGGTTCGGTCAGGACACGGTCCTTCCCTCACTTCAGCTTTGCATCGAGCCCACCGACAAGGGCGGCGGATGCGACTACAACTACTCCTGCTCGTACACCGACTCGATCAGCTGGTCGTCACCGACGACCCCCCTCCCGATGATCCGCAGCCCCCGAGCAGCCTTCGATTTGCTGTTTGGCGCGGGCGGGACCGAGGAAGAACGAGCACTGAGACGCAGGACGCACAGCAGCATTCTGGATTGGGTCGCGCGCGAAGTCGCCCACCTCAAACGCGAGGTCGGCGCCCTCGATCGCCAAAGGATCGATCGCTACCTGAGCAGTGTGCGTGAGATCGAACGCCGCATTCAGATGATCGAAGCACGCAACAACAGCGGTGAGCCCCGTGAGCTGCCGGGCGCCCCGCCGGGCGTGCCGGACTCGTTCAGTGAACACATGCAGCTGATGTTCGATCTGCAGGTGCTCGCGTTCGAGACGGACATCACCCGGGTGACGGCGTTCAAAACCGGGCGCGACGCCTCGAACCGGACCTTCCCCGAGAGTGGATCGGACCGCGGCTTCCACCCCGCGTCCCACCACGGCGGCCGTGAAGAAAGCATTCTCGAATTCAACAAGATTTGTCAGTACCGCGTGGCGCAGCTCGCGTACTTCATCGAACGGCTCAAGACCACGGCCGACGTGGACGGCACGCTGCTCGACAACACCGTCGTCCTCTGGGGCTCGCCCATGGGTGACGCGAATCTACACAATCACCGGCGCTGCCCGCTCATCGTGCTTGGCGGGGGTAACGGAGTCCTGGACGGGGGAGCGCATTACAAGGCCCCCGATGGGACACCGATGGCGAATGTCTTCCTGACCCTCCTTCACCGACTCGGCCACGAAGATCTGCGCAGCTTCGGCGACAGCACGGGCGAATTCCTCCTCTAGGCGGCGTGGAGTCGAGCGGATGAGACACTCTGGGGCACGTTGGAGCACGGCCAAAGCGGGCTTTGCCCTGAGCGTGATCCTGGCCCTCGGGGCCATGGCACCTTCCGACGCGCCCGTCGCCGATGCGGCCATGCGTGGAGACGTCGAAGCCGTGCGGTCGTTGCTCCGTTCAGGAGCGGATGTGAACGGCGCGCAGGGCGACGGGATGACCGCGTTGCACTGGGCGGCCCGCCATGGCCACCGGGAGCTCTCCGAGGTGCTGGTGTATGCCGGGGCGAGACTCAATGCCGGGACTCGCATCGGGAGGTATACACCGCTGCACATCGCGGCGCGCGGGGGTCGTCGGGAGGTCGTGGATGTTCTCCTGAGGGCTGGAGCCGATCCGGGTCTGTCCACGACCAACAGTGGCGCGACCCCCCTTCACCTGGCTGCGCGGTCCGGGGACGCCGAGACCATCTCGCTCCTCCTCGAACACGGAGCCCTGGTCGATGCGAAGGCCGGATCGTGGGCGCAGACACCGCTCATTTTCGCCGCAGCGTTGAACCGCGTCGAGGCGATCGAGATCCTGATCGCGGCCGGGGCCGATCCCAACCTCTCGTCCGCTACGGTGGACGTGGTCGAGATGGCCGACGCCGACAACGCCGCGGAGCGCCGGCTGCAGGAGGCGATCGAGGGCTTCCGTGAACAGCAGGCGGGAGGTCCCGACTGGCAGCCGACCCCCAGCCAGGTACAGGCCGCTGTCGACCTCGCGCGCCAGGTGCAGACCCGGTGGTCGGAGATCTCGCGTCAGGAGGCAGAAGCAGACGTCGATGCCGCGGACGGGAGTGACGAATCCGTAGCGCCACCGGCACCCGACGCGGAGGCTGTGACGGGCACCAGCGGGGAGGATGCGGAGGAAGACCCCACTTCGGAGAGCGAGGATCAGGACGCCGCCGCACAGGGTGGACCCGATGCGGACGAGGACGAGGGCGACGAGAGCGAGGGCGACGAGAGCGAGGGCGACGAAAGCGAGGGCGACGAAAGCGAGGGCCAGGGCGAGAGCGAGGAAGACGATGAACCCCGGCCCCTGTCATATGCCGAACAGGTCGGATCGTGGGGTGGCCTTACCCCCCTGCACCATGCCGTCCGGCAGGGACACGTCGAGGCCTCCCTGGCCCTGCTCAGCGGCGGAGCCGAGATCGATCGCGTCACCGGGGACGGAACGACACCACTCCTGATGGCTGCGATCAACGGCCAGTGGGACCTCGCCCGAATCCTCATCGAGTCGGGAGCCGATCCCAACGCCGTGAGTGATGCCGGTGCGACACCCCTGTACGCCGTACTCGAGCGCGAGTGGCAGCCGAGAGCCTCGTATGCACACCCAACCGAACATCAGCGCCAGGAGACGACGCACCTGGAGATGATGAAGCTTCTCCTCGAGGCCGGCGCCGACCCGAATGCGCGCCTCTCGAAGCACCTCTGGTACATGGAATACACCTTCGGAGTGCTTCGTGGCAGCGGAATCAATCTCGAGGGTGCGACCCCGTTCTGGCGCGCTGCGTACGCCCTCGACCTGGAGGCGATGAAGCTCCTCGCCTCGTACGGCGCCGATCCCGACATCCAGACCATGAAGCCGCCTCAGAGGCGACGCCGCCCGACCCCGATGCAGGAGGAGAGCGAACCAGAGGAGAGTGGTCAGGAGCCAGCCGCTCCCGAGAGCGCGGAAGCCTCGGAGGACGATTCCGGAGACGAAACAGAGAATGCGACGGCCGACGCCGACGCCGCTGCGGATACCGTCCCGGAAGCCGTCGAGCAGGAATCGGTGGGGGCGGAAGAGCCGGCAAACCAGGAGGACCCAGAGGAAGAAGAAGAGGGGCCCGACCCCTCGGGGCTACCGGTCGTACCGGTCGGCGGTCCGGCGATCCACCCGATTCACGCGGCTTCAGGCGTCGGTTATGGACAGTCTTTCGCCGGCAACGCGCATCGCTACCTGCCCAATGGCTGGCTGCCCGCAGTGAAGTTCCTGGTCGAAGAGATGGGCGCCGACGTCAACGCACGTGACGCGAATGGATACACCGCCCTGCACCACGCCGCCTCTCGGGGCGACGTCGAGCTGATCCTTTACCTGGTCGATCAGGGTGCCGACGTCATGGTGGTCAGTCGCAAGGGGGAGACGACCGTGGACATGGCGAACGGGCCTGTCCAGCGAGTACAGCCCTACCCCGAAGCGATCGCACTCCTGGAATCGCTGGGTGCGGTGAACAACCACAACTGTGTTTCGTGTGAGTAGACGACCGCGGTAGTACGCGGACCTCATCTGTCGATTGCGGGGTTCAAGCCCCCATGGATCGACGGCTTTTCTTCGTCTGGGGCGAGCGGGTGGTCACCGCGGCTCTCCTTCTCTTCGTCCTCTACCGCCTGGGTCCGCAGCTGCAGGCGTGGACAGGCGTGGGTCCGGACCTCGGACGGGCCCCGGCCTATGCGTTCACGGCTCTCGACGGATCGGATGTGGACTCCAACGCTCTCGTGGGCAACGTGGTCGTGCTCAACTTCTGGGCAACGTGGTGCGGGCCGTGCAAGCTCGAGATGCCGGCGCTGCAGAACCTTCATGAAGAGCGCGCTGCCGACGGGGTCGTTGTCCTTGGCCTCGCCACCGACGCCGGGCGCGGAGCCGGTATCCAGGATTTCCTGAGCGAACGGGGTATCGACTACCCGGTGGGTCGCGCCACTTATGATCACCGGAGCGCCTTCGGCGGCATCAGCGCGATCCCGACCACGTTCATCATCGATCGTGACGGGATCGTGCAGCACCGGGTGGTGGGCTACTTCGCCCCGCCCGCGATGCGAGCCGCGGTCGACCGCCTCCTGGACGAGCCGACCGCAGCGGAGCCTGCTTCCTAGCAGGCATGACCGCACGGACTTCCTGGCCTAGTGCCGGAACAACCTCCGACCCGTAAAGACCATCGCGATTCCGTGCTCGTCGGCGGCGGCAATCACTTCTTCGTCGCGGACGGAGCCACCCGGCTGGATCACGGCCCTCACGCCCGCGGAGGCCGCTGCGGCGACCCCGTCTCGGAAGGGGAAGAATGCGTCGGACGCGAGGACCGAGCCCTCTAGATCAAGACCGGCGTCTCCGGCCTTTCGCACCGCGATCTTCGACGAATCGACCCTGCTCATCTGCCCCGC
>Ga0181587_10004449_pt1 | contig 11566 bp, 8 predicted proteins | sample 071ome_27_FD_132463 | JGI IMG/M metagenome (GOLD analysis project Ga0181587, IMG submission 132463) | Coastal salt marsh microbial communities from the Groves Creek Marsh, Skidaway Island, Georgia - 071409AT metaG (megahit assembly) | ecosystem: Environmental > Aquatic > Marine > Intertidal zone...
ACGTCATCAACTGCGTCCCCGACGTGGGCTATCACCACCGCGGCGCCGAAAAGATGGGCGAACGCCAGATCTGGCATACCTATATTCCGTATACCGACCGCATCGATTACCTCGGTGGGGTCATGAACAACCTGCCCTATGTCATGGCGGTCGAAAAGATGGCCGGCATCGAAGTGCCTGATCGCGTGAAGACCATCCGCGTCATGCTGGCCGAATTTTTCCGTATTTGCAGCCACCTCCTGTTTTACGGCACCTGGGCCGTCGACCTGGGCCAGCTGTCACCCTTGTTCTACTGCTTCGAGGATCGCGAAAAAGCCTTCAACATCATCGAGTCCATTACCGGCGGCCGCATGCACCCGAGCTGGTTCCGCATCGGCGGCGTGGCGCAGGACCTCCCCAATGGCTGGGACAAGCGCATTCGCGAGTTCGTGGAATACTTCCCGAAACGCCTGGCCGAGTACGACAAGATGATCATGGCCAACACCACCATCCGCCAGCGTACCCGCGGTGTCGGTGTGATGAATACCCAGGACGCCTTCGACTGGGGCATGACTGGCGCCGCATTGCGCGCCACCGGCCTGGAATGGGATTACCGCAAAAACCGCCCGTACAGTGGTTATGAAAACTTCGAGTTCGATGTGCCAATCGCGGTCAATGGTGACTGCTATGACCGTGCCGCCGTGCGCGTCGAAGAGATGCGCCAGAGCTGCCGCATCATCAAGCAGTGCGTCGAGAACATGCCGTCCGGTCCCTACAAATCCGACCACCCCCTGACCACGCCGCCGATCAAGGAAAAGAGCAAGCTCGATATCGAGACCCTGATCGACCATTTCCTGAGCGTGAGCTGGGGGCCGATCATCGATCCGACCGAAGTATCCATGACCATCGAGGCCACCAAGGGTCTGAACATGTACTACCTGGTCAACGACGGCGGCAGCGGGGCCTACCGGACGCGTATTCGCACGCCCTCGTTCATTCATATCCAGGCCATACCTTTCCTGAGCAAGGGTCTGATGCTGGCGGACTTCACCGCGGTGGTCGCAACCACCGACTTCGTGATGGCCGACGTGGATAAGTAACAGAGACAAGAGAAAAGAGACAAGAGGCAAGAGGCAAGAGGCAAGAGACAAGAGGCAAGGAGAACAGCGTAGGTCGGATAAGGTCTGAAGGACCGCGATCCGACATTTACCAACGACGTTTGGCTTGAAGAGAAATTTTGTAATAGATGAATAATATTATCGCCACAACAGCCATCAAGGCGCGCCAGTTAACGGATGAGGAAATTCATGACATCGAGCATGAAAAAACCCATTACCCGTATACCCAGGCCGTGGGCCTGGAAGCCCTGAAGATCGTCCAGAAGTACCAGGGTTGGGTATCCGACGAGAGCCTGCTCGCAGTGTCCGAATACCTGGATATCCCGCCGGACGAGCTGGAAGGGGTGGCAACCTTTTTCAACATGATTTTCCGCCGGCCCGTCGGCAAGAATGTCATCCTGCTTTGCGACTCCGTCGCTTGCTGGATGCTCGGCTGTGACGACCTGCAGGCACACATTACCAATACGCTTGGCATCAATTACGGCGAGACCACCAAGGACGACCTGTTCACCCTGATACCCGTACCTTGCCTGGGCGCCTGTGACAAGGCCCCGGTCATGATGGTGAACCGCGAAACCTACAGGAATGTGACGTCGAAGAAGATCGACCAGATTATTGCCCATTACCGCGACGGCAGCCCCGTGGAACTGGATGGTTAACGAACACTACTATGGCCACTGATAAACCGCTTACAAAGAACATCGAGATCGGCCGTGCGCCGTTCACCTTCCAGCAGTACGAAGCTGCCGGCGGGTACGAGAGCGTGCGCAAGGCCCTGACCATGGAGCCCAAGGACCTCATCAATATGGTGAAGGAAGCCGGACTGGGTGGTCGCGGCGGTGCCGGCTTCAATACCGGCCTGAAGTGGAGCTTTGTCCCGCCACCCGATGGCCAGCCCCGTTACCTGGTCATCAACGGCGACGAAATGGAGCCGGGCACCTTCAAGGACCGCCTGCTCATCGAGCACGACCCGCATCTGTTGATCGAAGGCATGATCACCACTTGCTGGGCCCTGCAGGCCACCACAGGTTATATCTTCCTGCGCGGCGAATACGTCGAGTGCGAGCAGCGCCTGCTCAAGGCCATCGACGAGGCCTATGACGCCGGCATGCTCGGCAAGAACATCCTGGGCAAGGGTTTTGACCTCGATATTTACCTGCACACCAGTGCCGGCCGCTATATCTGCGGCGAGGAAACCGCCCTGATCAACGCCCTCGAAGGCAAGCGCGCCAATCCGCGCGCCAAGCCGCCGTTCCCCCAGGTCAGCGGCCTGTGGGGACGCCCGACCGTGGTCAACAACGTCGAGACCATCTGCAATATCCCCGGCATCGTCACCTTTGGAGTCGACTGGTACAAGGCGCTGGGCAAGGGCGACTTCGTCGGCACTCGTATCTCCGGTGTCAGCGGTCGCGTCAAGAACCCCGGCTGCTGGGAAGTGCCGGTCGGCATTACCTTCCGCGAGCTGCTGGAAGATTACGCCGGCGGCATGCAGGACGGTTATGAACTCAAGGGTTTCCTGCCGGGAGGCGGCTCCACCGACTTTCTGCTGCCGGAACACCTGGATCTCGTCATGGACCCGGGCGCCGTGCAAAAGGCCGGCAGCCGCCTGGGCACCTCCCTGATCATGGTGCTGGACGACAAGACCTGCCCGGTCGGCTGCGTGCGCAACCTGATCAAGTTCTTCGCCCATGAGAGCTGCGGCTGGTGCACCCCGTGCCGTGACGGCCTGCCCTGGGTAGAGCACATCCTGAACAAGATGGAAGAAGGCAGGGGCGAGATGAAGGACATCGCCATCTTGCAGGAAATGACGACCTACATGGGTCCGGGCAACACCTTCTGCGCACTGGCGCCCGGCGCCGCGGAACCGCTGCAGAGCGCCCTGAAACATTACCGGGCCGAGTTCGAAGACCACGTGGCCCATGGCTGCAGTTATAAAAAACATTAAGTAATCGATATAAATAGCTGATATATAAGGTTTTATCGAGGTAAGAAAGTGGTAAAGATTACCGTAGATGGCAAAGTCCTTGAAGTGGACGAAAACAACAACCTGCTGGAGGAAATCCTCTCGGCGGGTGAGGACCTGCCATATTTCTGCTGGCACCCGAGCATGGGCTCTGTGGGTTCCTGTCGCCAGTGCGCGGTGATCGAGTACGCCAACGAGGAAGACCAGCGCGGCCGCCTGAACATGGCCTGCATGACGGCGCCGAGGGAAGGTGCACGTTATTCCATCGAAAAAGCCGCCACCTTCCGCGCCCAGGCCATCGAAAGCATCATGATCAACCACCCGCACGACTGCCCGGTCTGCGAGGAGGGCGGCGAGTGCCACCTGCAGGACATGACCGTCATGTCCGGCCATAACTACCGCCGCTATGACGGCAAGAAGAAGACCCACACCAACCAGTACCTGGGTCCCTTCATCGGCCACGAGATGAATCGCTGCATCACCTGTTACCGCTGCGTGCGTTTCTACAAGGATTACGCCGGTGGCACCGATTTCGGGCCGCAGGCTTCCCACGACAACACCTATTTTGGCCGCTGGCAGGAAGGCGCGCTTGAGAGCGAGTTCTCCGGCAACCTGGCCGAAGTCTGCCCGACCGGTGTTTTCACCGACAAGCCGTTCAGCAAGCATTACGTGCGCAAGTGGGACCTGCAGACCGCGCCGTCCATCTGTGCTGGCTGCAGCGTTGGCTGCAACACCAACCCCGGCGAACGCTACGGCACCCTGCGCCGCGTGGTGAACCGTTTCAATGACGAGGTGAACGGCTATTTCCTGTGCGACCGCGGCCGTTTCGGTACCGGCTACGTGAATTCGGATGAGCGCATTACCGTGAGCATGACGCGCACCGCCCATGATGCGAACCCGGTGCTGGCGAAAACCGAGGATGCCCGTGCGGCCCTGCAAGGCATGTCCGGCGCGATCGGTATCGGCTCGCCCCGGGCTTCCATGGAAGCCAATTTCGCACTGCGCGAGAAGGTGGGTGCCGACAAATTCTATGCCGGTGTCGCCAGCGCCGATCTCGGCATGCTGAAACAGGTCCTGGATATCTACGCCAGCCGCCCAGTGCATGTCGCCAACATCAAGGATATCGAGAATTCAGACGCCGTCGTCATTCTGGGCGAGGACGTCACCAACACTGCCGCGCGCATTTCCCTTGCGCTGCGCCAGTCGGTGCGCAACCTCGGCAAGGAAATGGCCCGCGCCATGAAATTCCCGGACTGGCAGGACGCCGCCATCCGCCAGCTGACCATGGACCGCAAGAGCCCGCTGTTCATCCTGAGCCCGCACGCCACCCGCCTGGATGACATCGCCGCCAAGGTGCATATTGCGTCGGCGGAAGACAGTGCCAGGATCGGTTACGCCATTGCTACCGCCATCGACGGCAACGCACCCGGAGTCACCGGCCTGAACAAGGACGAGCAGGCACTGGTCAAGACCATTGCCGACGCATTGAAGAATGCCAAACAACCGCTGATCGTTTCCGGCACCGGCAGTTTCAGCCCGGCGCTGATCGATGCGGCAGCCAATATCGCCACGGCCCTGTCTACCGCTGAAAAGAAAACCAACCTGGCCCTGGTCGTCCCGGAAGCCAACAGCCTGGGCCTGGCCCTGCTGATGGACGGCAGCGACAATGCCCTGGACCAGGCGATGGCCTCTGGTGCCAAGTCCGCCATCGTGCTGGAAAACGACCTGTACCGTCGCGCACCGAGCGCTGACGTCGATGCCTTCATCAACGGCCTGGACAACCTGGCCGTGCTGGACAGCGTAAAAACGCAAACAGGCGAAGCCGCCAACCTGGTCCTGGCCGCCGGCACTTTTGCGGAAACCTCCGGCACTTACGTCAATTACGAAACCCGCGCCCAGCATTTCTATTCGGTGTTCAAGCCGGCCGAGCCGATCCGCTCCAGCGTCTACTGGCTCAGCGACAGCAAGCTGAGTGAAGTGACCCACGCCTGCGCCGACAGCATCGCCAATTGTGCCGGCATGGCCGGGCTCACACCGGGCGCCGGATTCATGCGCGTACCGCGCCAGCAGCATCGTTATTCCGGCCGCACCGCCATGCGCGCCAATATCAGCGTGCACGAGCCCAAGCAGGAGCAGGACGAGGAGGGCATCCTGTCCTATTCCATGGAAGGCATGCCGCCGATGAAGGATTCCACCGTGTTCAACACCGCCTGGGCCGGCGGCTGGAACTCCAACCAGAGCGTCTTCAAGTTCCAGACCCATACCGGCGAAGCGCTGAAAATGGCCGGCCATGGCCACTGCCTGGTGTCCAGCAACACGACTGACAAAACCTATGCGCCGTTCGGCAAGAGCGCTGCCGTTAAGGGTGATTTCCAGGTCTTCCCGCTGTACCACCTGTTTGGCAGTGAAGAACTGACGGCTAAGACGCCAGCCATCCAGGAAAAGGCCACGGGGGCCTACATCGCCATCAATGCGGCCGATGCGGCCAAACTCGGCCTGCAGTCCAGCGATGGTGTCACTGTCGTTAACAACAGTGAGCACAACGGCAGCGTGCCGTACATCATCCGTAGTTCGGTCAAGCCGGGCACCGTGGGTGTCTCTATCGGTTTGAGCGGCCTGAATTTCCGCAACCTGCCGGGCGCCATCGCCCTGGAGAAGGCGGGCAGCTGGTCGACCCCGGCTGACTGGAAAGCCGCGAACATCATCGTGAGTGACAAGACTGCAGCCAACAATGGAGGTAACGCCTGATGTTTGCCTTCGAAGTCGGTTCGCTCCTCAACGTCGCCCTGATCCTTGGCACCATCCTGACCTTTGCCGCTTTGCTCATCTGGGTGGAACGGCGCATGCTGGGATTCTTCAACGACCGCCTCGGACCGAACCGCGTGGGACCCTGGGGTATCCTGCAATCCGTGGCCGACGTCATCAAGCTGATCACCAAGGAAGACTGGGTGCCGCCGTTCGCAGACAAATTCACTTTCGTCGTGGCGCCAATCATCATCCCGATCGTCATGCTACTCAGCTTCGCGATGATTCCGTTCGCCCCCGGCGTTGGCATCATCGACCTGAATATCGGACTGCTCTTCATCTTCGCCATGGCGGGTCTGGCCTCCTATTCCGCGATGCTTGGCGGTATCGCCTCCAACAACAAGTTCTCCCTGCTGGGTGGCCTGCGCGCTGCCGGGCAGATGATTTCCTACGAAGTCTTCATGGGGATATCCATTCTCGGCGTGGTCATCCTGTCCGACAGCTTCGTGTTGCGCGACATCGTTGAAGCCCAGAGTGAGCGTTGGTTCGTGATTCCGCAGATCCTCGGCTTCATCGTGTTCATGGTGGCGGCACTGGCGGAATCCCACCGCTGGCCCTTCGACCTGCCGGAAGGCGAATCCGAAATCATTTCCGGCTTCAACACCGAGTACTCCGGCATGAAGTTCGGCTTGTTCTTCGTCGGGGAATACATCGGCATGTTCTTCATGGCGGCCCTGATCCCCGTGCTGTTTTTCGGTGGCTGGCACGCCCCGTTCGGCCTGGAGTTCGGCAACGAGATCATTTCCGGCATTTTCTGGATGGGGGCCAAGACCATGGCCTTCGTGGTTTTCTTCATCCTGGTCCGTGCGGCGCTGGCGCGCCCCCGTTATGACCAGTTAATGAATTACGGCTGGCTCGTCATGCTGCCGCTGTCACTCATCAATCTGCTGATTACCGGCGCATACGTACTGGCGCAGGGGAGCTGAGCGTGTTGAAAGAATTGCTGCATCAATTAAACATCATCTGGTCGCACCTGGTATCACTGTGGCTTGTGTTCCTGCACTTGTTCCACAAGGCGGATACCGTCGAATATCCCGACGAGAAACCATTCACGTTTCCGCGCTGGCGCGGCCGCATCATCCTGACCCGCGATCCTGACGGCGAGGAGCGCTGCGTCGCCTGCAACCTGTGCGCCGTGGCCTGCCCGGTGGATTGCATCGCCCTGCAGAAAACCGAGGACGAGAACGGCCGCTGGTACCCGGAATTCTTCCGCATCAATTTCTCCCGTTGCATCATGTGCGGATTCTGCGAGGAAGCCTGCCCGACCCACGCAATCCAGCTGACGCCGGATTTTGAAATGGCCGAATACGTGCGCCAGGACATGGTGTGGGAAAAAGAACACATGCTGATCAACGGCACAGGCAAGTACCACGATTACAATTTCTACAAGATCGCCGGCAAGGCCATTGGCGGCAAGGGCAAGGGGGAGGCGCGCAACGAACTGCCGCCGACTGACCGCAGGAGCCTGCTGCCATGAGCGTGATGTTTTACGGTTCCGCAATCATCACCATTCTCGCCACCCTCATGGTGATTACGAGAACAAATATCGTGCATGCCTTGCTGTACTTCATTGTCTCGCTGCTGGCGATCGCCGTGATTTTTTACACCCTGGGTGCGCCCTTTGCCGCCGCTCTTGAAGTCATCGTTTACGCGGGGGCCATCATGGTGATGTTCCTCTTCGTGGTGATGATGCTGAACCTGGGACAGGTGACACAGGACCAGGAAAAGGCATGGCTGGTGCCGTCCATCTGGATCGGGCCGACCATCATGGCCATTCCGCTGCTGATTGCTGTCGTCTACGCCATCAACATGAATCAGGAAGTCATGGCGCACACCGAGGTAACCGCGAAAGACATCGGTGCCGCATTGTTCGGTCCCTATGTGCTGGCGGTCGAACTGGCGTCCATGCTGCTGCTGGCGGGCCTGGTCGGCGCGTACCACCTGGCCAGGAAATAAAAAACAGATGCAAGAGACAAGAGGCAAGAGACAAGAAGGGGCGTCACGCTGATGGAAATGCCAATGATCACCATGCAGACCATACCCATGGAACATGGTTTGTTGCTTGCCGCCATACTCTTTGTACTGGGTCTGGTTGGCGTACTGACGCGGCGCAACCTGGTGTTTGTCCTCATGTCGCTGGAAATCATGCTCAATGCAACCGGCCTTGCGTTCATCGTGGCTTCGTCACGCTGGGGGCAGGTGGACGGACAGATCATGTTCCTCATGATCATCAGCCTGGCGGCGGCGGAAGTGGCAGTGGCCCTGGGTCTCGTGTTGCAGCTGTTTCACAAGCGCAAGACGCTGGATATCAATATCCTGGGTGACATGAAGGGCTGAGGCTACGCCAGAGACAAGATGCAAGAGACAAGATGCAAGAGACAAGAGACAAGGTAACCAGGTAAATGCTCGACTTATTGTGGCTAGTGCCCGTAATACCCTTCATCGGGTTTTTGATTTTAACGCTGACCTTCGGCAAGCTGCCGCAGTTGCCCGCCGGTATTATCGGCGCCGGCTCCATCGGTCTGTCCTTTGTCTTCGCCCTGCTGGCCGGCAGCAGTTTCATGGCCGCCGACATCAATTCCTACTCCCAGTCCCTGTGGACATGGATGTCCGTGGGTGATTTCGAGGTAGGATTCAACCTCTACCTCGATGGCGTATCGCTGACGATGATGTACGTCATCACCGGCATCGGCTTCCTCATTCATGTCTATGCCACCGGTTACATGAGCGGCGATCCCAGTTTCGCGCGCTTCTTCTCGTACATGAACCTGTTCGTCTCCGCCATGCTCATCCTGGTACTGGCCGACAACCTGGCACTCCTGTTCATGGGCTGGGAAGGCGTGGGCCTGTGTTCATACCTGTTGATCGGCTTCTGGTACACGGATCCGCATAACGGCTATTGCGCACGCAAGGCATTTGTCATGACCAGGGTAGGGGACGCCTTCATGGCGCTTGGCCTGTTCACCCTGTTCGTCAGCACTGGCACCCTCAACATGCAGGAAGCCATGCTGAATGCGCAGGCCCAATGGGAAGTGGGTTCCGGTGTCGCTACCGCGGTGACCCTGCTCATCCTCGGCGGCGCCGTCGGCAAGTCCGCCCAGCTGCCGCTGCAAACCTGGTTGCCTGACGCCATGGCGGGTCCGACCCCGATCTCCGCCTTGATCCATGCCGCTACCATGGTGACCGCCGGTGTCTACCTGATTGCCCGCACCCACGTCCTGTACATGCTGGCACCCGAAGTGCAGTACCTGGTCGGCGTGATCGGCGCCATCACGCTGCTCATGGCGGGTTTCACCGCACTGACGCAGAACGACATCAAGAAAGTGCTGGCGTTCTCCACGGTCAGCCAGATCGGCTACATGTTTCTGGCCCTCGGCGTAGGCGCCTGGAGCAGCGCGATTTTCCATCTCATGACCCACGCCTTCTTCAAGGCACTGTTGTTCCTTACCGCCGGCTCCATCATCCTGGCGATGCATCATGAACAGGACATCTTCAAGATGGGCGGCCTGCGCAAGGACCTGCCGTGGTCCCATGCCCTGTTCCTGATCGGTACGCTGGGCCTGGTGGCCTTTCCGGGCTTCTCCGGTTTCTGGTCGAAGGAAGAAATCCTCGCGTCGGCCATGGAACACCATGAAGGCGGCTACATCCTGTTCCTGGCCGGCATGCTGGGCGCGGTCATGACCTATCTCTACAGTTTCCGCCTGTACTTCCTCGTGTTCTACGGCAAGAAGACCCATGACGGGCACGAGGTCATGGGCCTGCACCTGCAGGGGCCGCTGGTGCTCCTCGCTATCGGCGCTGTGTTCTCCGGTTACCTGCATATTCCGGTGGATGCCGTGTTCCCTGAAATGGAAGAGCATCACCCGTCGGTGATGGCGCAGGCCGCGATGATCCTGCTGCCCATGCTGGGCTTCGTCCTCGCCTGGTGGGTGTTCATCAAGGGCAAGATCGACACGGACAAGCTGGCAGGAAAGGGTATCGGTGCCGCACTGCACCGTTTCTGGTACACCCAGTGGGGCATGGACTGGCTCTACAACACCATTATCTGCAAACCCTACATGTGGCTGGCGGACTTCAACAAAAAGGACTTTATCGATTTCTTCTACAACGGTTCGGCCAGGGTCGTGCGGTTCTGCCATGACGTCATGAGTGAAACCCAGACCGGCCAGCTGCGCTGGTATGCCATCAGTGTCGCCTACGGCGTACTGATCCTCGTCGTTATTGGAGTGCTGTTATGATCCTGGCGTGGCTCATCACTATTCTGTTCGCCGGTGGCATCGGCGCCTGGCTTGCCGAAAAGAGCAATCCGGAACTGCCGCGCTTCATCGCCCTGGCGACTCTGCTGCTGGACCTGTTCCTGGTGGTGCTGATGTTGCTGGCCCCGGGCGTGCTTGGGCTGGATGCCGCGGCACAGGTCGACCTCGGCCAACCCGGTGAATGGCTGGTGCTTTACTCTGCCGACTGGATTCCGCGGTTCGGCATCTCCCTGATTTTCGGCGCCGACGGACTCGGCCTCCTGCTGATTACCCTGACGGTGTTCCTGGGCCTGATGTCACTCGGTTCGGCATGGCACGAAGTCAAGGAGCGTACCGGTTTCTTCTATTTCAACCTGCTGTGGACGCTCGCCGGTGTTATCGGCGTGTTTACCGCGCTCGACCTGTTCCTGTTCTTCTTCTTCTGGGAAGTCATGCTCATCCCGATGTACTTCATCATCGCCATCTGGGGTCATGAGAACAAGGAATACGCGGCGATGAAGTTTTTCATTTTCACCCAGGTAAGCGGCATGCTGATGCTGCTTGCCATCCTGCTGCTCGTATTCTTCCATTACCAGCAAGCCGGTGAGCTGACCTTCAACTACTTCTACCTGCTGGGCACGAATATTCCGGATGCCTTCGGCTTCTGGGTCATGCTCGGCTTCTTCCTGGCGTTTGCGACCAAGCTGCCGTCCGTCCCGTTTCACAACTGGCTGCCCGATGCCCACTCGCAGGCGCCCACGGCGGGCTCTGTGATCCTGGCAGGCATCCTGCTGAAGACGGGTGCCTACGGCCTGATCCGCTTCACCATCCCGCTGTTCCCGGTGGAAAGCTCGGCCTTTGCACCCACCGCCATGCTGCTGGGTGTCATCAGTATCCTGTATACCGCCAAGGTGGCGTTTGCCCAGAACGACCTCAAGCGCCTGATCGCCTATACCTCGGTCAGCCACATGGGCTTCGTCATGCTGGGTGTCTATGCCTGGACCGCACAGGCAGTGCAGGGCGCCGTCATGACCATGCTGGCGCACGGTTTCAGCGCCGCGGCACTGTTCATGCTCGCCGGTGGACTGCAGCATCGCATCCATACCCGCGCCATGGACCAGATGGGCGGGCTGTGGGGCGTGGCACCGAAGATGGGCTTCATGGCCGTGTTCTTCACCGTTGCCGCGGTGGGCATGCCGGGGCTGGGCAACTTTATCGGTGAATTCCTGGTGCTGCTCGGCAGTTTCCGCATCAGCTTTGCCGCCGCCGCGGCAGCCGCCGTCGGCATGGTGGTGGCGGCGGTGTACTCGCTGATCGTTATACAGAAAGTATTCCATGGCGAAAACAAGCACAATCTCGAGGTACAGGATCTCACCAACGTGGAGATGTTCTGCTTCGGCCTAATGATGATCGGTCTGTTCTGGATGGGTATGTATCCCCAGTCCATGCTGCAGATGTCGGAGCCG
>Ga0181587_10004455_pt1 | contig 11556 bp, 13 predicted proteins | sample 071ome_27_FD_132463 | JGI IMG/M metagenome (GOLD analysis project Ga0181587, IMG submission 132463) | Coastal salt marsh microbial communities from the Groves Creek Marsh, Skidaway Island, Georgia - 071409AT metaG (megahit assembly) | ecosystem: Environmental > Aquatic > Marine > Intertidal...
GCGGATCGGTTCGACTTCGCTGACCACGGCATCAATGACCGGCTTCTTGCATTCCAGGCAGCCAATGCCTGCACTGCGGCAGCCCTGCTGCACCCAGTCGCAGGTCTTTTCGTCGGAATAGATCTGGTGAAATTCCCACACCGGGCACTTGTCGGGATCACCAGGATCAGTCAATCGGACCCTGGCGGGATCGGTCGGCATGGTCTTGATCTTCTGGGCGATGCTGTCGTTTTCCTCGCGCAGAGAAATGATGTTGTCGTAGGACTTCGACATCTTGCGGCCGTCCAGTCCGGGCATCTTGGGCGCCCTGGTCAGCAGGGATTGCGGTTCTGCCAGGATCATCTTGCCGCCACCTTCCAGATAGCCGAACAGGCGCTCCCTGTCGCCCAGGGAAATGTTCTGCTGCTCCTTCAGCAGCGCCCTCGCCCGCTCCAGCGCTTCCAGGTCGCCCGTTTCGAGATAGGTCTTGCGCAGTTTGTTGTAGAGGCTTGCCGCTTTCTTGCCCATCTTCTTGATGCCAGCTTGTGCATTCTCCTCGAAATCCGGTTCACGCCCGTACAGGTGGTTGAATCGGCGCGCCACTTCGCGGGTCAATTCGACATGCGCCACCTGGTCGGCGCCCACGGGAACATGCCCCGCGCGATAAATGAGGATATCGGCGCTCTGCAACAGGGGGTAACCCAGGAAGCCGTAGGTGCTCAGGTCCTTGTCCTGCAGGTTCTCCTGCATGTCCTTGTAGCTGGGCACTCGCTCAAGCCAGCCCAGGGGCGTCATCATGGACAACAACAGGTGCAGTTCGGCATGTTCGGGTACGCGGGACTGGATGAACAGCGTGGCATTGCTGGGATTAACCCCGGCGGCGAGCCAGTCCACGACCATGTCCCAGAGATTGTTTTCAATGACCAGCGGATCGTCGTAGTGCGTAGTTAGCGCATGCCAGTCCGCGATGAAGAAAAAGCACTCGTACTCGTTTTGTAATGTGGTCCAGTTTTTGATGACACCGTGGAGGTGTCCGAGATGAAGGCGCCCGGTTGGGCGCATACCTGACAGCACTCTCAGCTGCGAATTGACTGAGCTCAATTGTTACTCCCTGGCTCTTATTTCTAGTCCCGAATTATACCCGCAAAACCTCCCCCAATGGCAGACCTGAATGGCCCTGCCGGGGGCATTTTCACCTGAACGGCTCAGGGTCTGCCTTACCTTCCCTGAGCACCTCGGGCACCCCTTCCACCAGGCTCACCACGGTGGTGGCCTCGAGACCGCAGAAACCGGAATCGATGATGAGATCCACCTGTTTTGCCAGGGTGTCGCGGATTGTATCGATATCCGCCATGGGCTCGGTTTCACCCGGCAGGATCAGTGAACTGCTGAGCAGGGGCTCATTCAGTTCCGCCAGGAGCGCGGACACGACGGGATGGTCGGGAACACGGATGCCGATGGTCTTGCGCTTGGGATGCAGCATCAGCCGGGGGACCTCCGAAGTCGCCCTGAGAATGAAGGTGTAGGCACCCGGTGTAAATGCCTTGAGCAGGCGGTAATCACTGTTATTGACCCGGGCGTAGGTAGCCAGTTCGGAGAGGTCGCGGCATACCAGGGTGAAGTTGTGCTTGTCATTCAGCTGCCTGAGCCGGATGATGCGCTGCAGGGCAGCCTTGTCCTGGATATGGCAGCCGAGCGCGTAGGCGGAATCGGTGGGATAAATGATCACCCCCCCGCGCCTGAGAATCTCCACTGCTTGCCTGATCAGGCGCAGCTGCGGGTTTTCCGGATGTATTTCAAATATCTGCGACATACCGTGATTTGCTGTAGATCCGGGCCGAAAAACAGGCAAGCCTAACACAGGGCTGCCAGGAACCACGAAAAATTTACAATCGGGCTATAATGCCGTCTGAATGCCCAGGGGCAATGCCAAAAACCTTATATGAAACAACTGATTGACTATATCCCACTGATCGCTTTCCTTGTCGTTTACAAGATGGATGAGCGCATCGTTTCAATCGCCGGCTACGACTACACACTCGGCGGCATTTTCAGCGCAACCGAAGTACTGGTGACGGCATCCATACTCGTCTATGGCGGCATCTTCCTGAAGAACGGCAAGCTGAGCAGAACCCACCTGTTCCTCCTGTTTGCAGTGGTGATTTTCTGCTCCTTCACCCTGATCTTCCGGGATGAGGCCATCCTGAAGTGGAAAGCCCCCGTGGTGAACTGGATCTTCGCTGCGGTATTCATCGGCAGCGAGTACCTGAACAAGGAAAACATGACCAGGCTGATGCTGGGCCACATCGTGAAATTACCGGATGCGAAATGGCGGCGGCTGAACTTTGCCTGGGCCGGCGTTTTCCTGTTCCTGGGCTGCACCAACCTTTTCGTCGCGTTCACCTTCCACGACTACTGGGTGGACTTCAAGGTATTTGGCAGCATGGCAATCCTGCTGCTGTTTTCCGTGGGACAGATGTTCTACCTGTGGCCGTACCTTGAGGAACAGGAAAAGGAAAGCCTGGAAAAGGACAAGGATGAGCTCGCTGCTGATCCTGCCAACGATCCCGGCAAGGCGTAACCCGTTTCCGGCTAATCAGTCAGCGCCGGCTTAAGGTCGGGAAACTTCTCATCAAGAATGACATTCCACTGGTAAACCCGGTCGGCATTTCTTTCCAGCAGCGCCTTGGCGTTGCCTTCAATCGTTATGGAATTGATGGTGTCCCCGTTACGGATCTGCCGTATCACTTCCCTGCCAGAAATTATGAGGCCAAACACGGTATGCAGGCCGTTGAGGTGCGGTGTCGCCTGGTGCGTGATGAAGAACTGGCTGCCATTGGTATCAGGGCCCGCATTGGCCATCGCCAGGATGCCCATCTGGTTCAGGCGCAACCGGATTTCGTCCTCGAAGCGGTAACCGGGCCCGCCGCCACCGCTGGCGTCAGGATCACCGCCCTGCGCCATGAAATCATTGATTACGCGGTGGAAGGTAAGCCCGTTGTAGTAGCCGCGTGTCGCCAGGTTCACGAAATTGCTCACCGTGATCGGCGCCACCGACTTGTACAGCAGAAATTCCATGCTGCCGCGACTGGTATCGACAATGGCATACAGTTCGTTGGGGTCCTTGGCGGCAGGTTCCTGCGCATTGACGCTGGGTATCACCAGGCACGCCAACAACAGGCTGATTACTGAAAGGCTATTTTTCATCATGAATGCATCCCGGATCTGGCTCGAATATTCACAGGCTAATTATACTGAAGCAGACTCTTACGGCGAATCGACATCCTTTGCAGCGGAGGGATGCCTGCCAAAGTGACGCATAATCTCGGTAACCAGCGGTTTCATGAAAAACGCCTGCTCCGGCATGATATCCGTTTTGATGCCCTGACCGGCCAATTGCTCCCTGACAACCGGGCCCACGGCGGCGACGCAGCACCGGCCAAGGTCCTCCTTGAGAGCCTCTTCCCTGCCGTATTTGGCCGCAACCTGGAGCAGGCGCCTGACCTGGGGTTTTGAAGTAAAGGCAACCACATCCAGCGCGTTGCCTTCCAGCAGCCGGAGCAGTTCGACGACACGCTGTTCTTCGGCGTCGTCGGCATAAATATAAGGGGCCACGGTATCCACGAGGACATTGCGGCCTGCCAGGTAATCCATCAGCCGTAAATTCGGATCCTCCCCGTACAACTGCACGGCAATTCGCTGCTCCGGCAAGAGCAGACCCTCCAGCGTCACGATTACGCCTTCCGTGGTGGGTGCGCTTGCCTGGATATCCGCTTTCAGGCCGATCTCGCGCAGCGCACGCTCGGGCTTGGGGCCCCTGCACAACAAGCGTGTCCCGGACAGGGCGCTGACCAGGGCTTCCTCCCTGCCATGCTTGCCGGCCAGGGAAATCAGGCGGCGCAACCCTTCCCCGGTCAGGATGATGAACAGATCCGAAGGACTGGCGATAAAGCGGTCAATCCAGGCGAGGACAGGCCCGGGGTCGGGGGCGTCGTGAATGGCAACCAGGGGTACCCGGAAGACCGTGGCCCCACGCCTTTCCAGCAACTGGACCATAGTGTCCAGTTGCCTTGATTCCGGTACGGCGACACGGATGCCCTGCAGATAGTTACTTAGTTCCGTCATTTCTGTATTGCGCCCGATACAGGGCAATTAACTTTTCCGCTAAATCCTGAAATCCAGTGATCCGGCAGCAATATGTTACCGTATGTGTTACCAAATGGTGACAAAAGCACGATTATTGAATATCCCTGACGTTATTATGGGTATATTCCAGTAACAAAAGCCCAAAGTCACCAATTTATGAGTATTATTGGTAACAGATTCACAATTTATCACCAATTTTTACAATTTTTTGTTACCTTTAAAGGTAACGCTGTGTTACGATAGCCCCGCGTTTCCAAAAGAGGCGTGGTTAACCATCTAAACTTTCTTACCAGGAGATATCTGATGACCGTTAAATTCAAGAATGTTGAAGCTGTTGAAGAAGTTGCAGTTGGCGCACTGAGTACGCTGGCTGTGCTGGCAATGCCGGTGCTGATCATTCTCGCTTCCTTGTAACTGAACAGTTACACGCCGAAAGAGAATCTGGCCTGAACACCTCCCCCGGGATTCAGGCCACCCGATGCAAGCCCCCCTAACGGCCGCAGCCTGAAACCAGGTTTCCCCCTTGACCTCGCTAACAGGCTGCGACTCCGGGACACATAAAGAATCCCCCTTTGTGCAGCCTGGCGCCCTTCACCCCTTCCCCCTTCGGAGAGCCCGGGCTGCATGCTTTTTGCCTGCGGTCAGTCCCTGCTGGTAATCCTGTCGACGAAATTACATGGCCTGTGGCGCGCATCAAGCTGCTCGCAGATGATGCCTTCCCATGCGGTCTTGCAGGCACCCGGCGATCCGGGCATGCAGAACACCACGGTATTGTTGCTCAGCCCCGCAAAAGCGCGGGACTGGATCGTGGATGATCCGATTTCCTTGTAGGACAAGTAGCGGAACAACTCGCCGAAACCATCGATGCTCGATTCAAGCAGCGGAGTCAGGGAAACCACGGTATTGTCGCGTTTGGTGAAACCTGTGCCGCCGGTGACCAGAACGGCATGGATGCTATCGTCATCGATCAGGCCCTTGACCAGAGCCCGCAGCACTTCCACATCATCCTTGCAGATATGCTTTTGGCTCAATATGTGCCCTTCACGTTCCAGCGCTTCCTTGAGGTAACGACCCGAAGTATCGGTTTCCTCGGTCCTGGTATCGGAAACAGTGACCACCGCGATCCGCAGCGGCACGAATTCTTTCTGGGGTTTATTACCACTCATAGGGGCAGGGACCTGGAAGCGATCAGCCTCCGGTCATGTTCATGAACCTTACCAGTTGCGGCTCATCCTTGTCGTAGAAGTAATGGCGTTTCGGTTTCAAATCCATCGCTTCCACGATATGTGCTTTCAGGATTTCGTCGTTGCCCGGATTCTCGCGGATGACCCTGCGCAGATCCATCGAGTGCTCGTTACCGAGACACAACAGCAAGCGTCCTTCAACCGTCACGCGCACCCGGTTGCAGGTATCACAGAAATTGTGGCTGACGGGCGATATGAATCCGACCTTCGTATCGGTGGATTCGATGCGATAGTAACGTGAGGGTCCGGCCGTGGTCATGTCGATAGGAGTGAGCGGATAGCGCTCGCCGATCACGGCCATGACCTCCTCATTGCTGACCATGGTGTCCAGCCGGTCGTGATCCGACACTTCACCCAGCGGCATTTCCTCGATATAGGCGATGTTGATGCCGAGCCCCATGGCGTATTCAAGCAGGTCGAGAATTTCGTGGTCGTTGCGCCCGCGCAGTATGACCGAATTGAGGCGGATGGCGTCAAACCCTGTTGCCACCGCAGCCTCGATACCCCGCTTGACCTTGTCCAGCTTGCCGGTACGGGTCATATTCCTGAATCGGTCCGCATCCAGGCTGTCGAGGCTGATATTGATCCGTGTGACGCCGGCATCCTTCAGTGGGCGGGCAAGTTTCTCCAGTTGCGAGCCGTTGGTGGTCAGCAGCAGTTCTTCAAGCCCGGGCAGGCTGCCGATATTTTCCACCAGTGACATGACGTTGTTGCGGACCAGCGGTTCGCCGCCTGTCAGGCGTAGCTTCTTTACACCGAGCTCTGTAAAGGCTTTGGCAACCTGGTAGATCTCTTCCAGGCTCAGCACCTGCTGCCGCGGCAGGAATGTCATGTCTTCGGACATGCAGTACACGCAGCGAAAATCACAGCGATCAGTGACCGAAAGACGCACGTAATCGATCACGCGGCCATGCTTGTCGACCAGTTGCGTGCCAGTGGCGCCTTGTGGTTTTACGTTCGCATTCATCGTGTGAGCCAGCAACAAACCCTTGTTTTATGTGGGGAAATACGCCTTTCGGTCATGCCAAATGATACAGGAATAGCCAGATCAACGGAATCGGGCTCCTGGCAGGACCCCGCCTATTTGATGACGTCGGGCCTGCCCGGGGAGTCAGCGCCTTCCAGCCAGGCCTTGCCTTCCGCATACAGTTTTTCAACCTCGGGGCCCTTCAGTCCGGGGAGGCCGCCCTTGGCCACGGCATAGCCGATTTGCGACTGCAGGTAAGCCAGGTGCCTGTAGCCTGCCGGGAACTGCGCCAGGATAGCCGGATCCAGCGACAGGGTGGCATTGGGATCGACCACGTCCAGGCGGTCCTTTTCATAGATCGGCTGGCGCCGGACCATGCCCCACTTCCCTGCCCGTTTTTCCAGGAAATCGTAAAAGCGCCCGGTACAGACCACGTCTACGAGTACATCATGGACCGGCGCCCGTTGGCTGATGGTCATCTTGGTCTGGGCGACGGCTCGATCGCCCGCCACATCACAGGTAAAGCCGCCATGGAAATGAATGATACTCACCCCCTTGTCGAAGCCTTCCCGGCGTGCCTTGATGAAATCCTGGCAGGGAGCCTGGAACCAGGTTGCGCACATCCAGCCGTCGTCGTGCCAGCACTCGGCGAAACGCTCCCAGTTGCCGGAATCACTGAATATGGCCCAGTTGTCCACCAGTTCCTGTATGGCCCGTTTATCGGCAGTTTCCTGTTGACTCATGACTGCATACCCCCAAGTCGTTTGTTGCCCGGCCCGCCGGTGCGGACAGGGTGTGATGTTGTTGGACAGGACATGCAGTTTACCCTGCATCAGCCAGCGGGCCTACAGCAGGGCCGGATTCACCTGTTCGCGGCCGTAATCCGACTCCCCGGTAGGGGGTAAATCTGCTATCTTACCCGGCTGAATTACACATGAGGACACGGGAAGTATGATTATCGATTGCCATGGCCACTACACCACATCCCCGGACGAACTGGGCGATTACCGTGAGGCCCAGAAAGCCGCGCTGAAGAACGACCCCGACCACAAGGGTGAGAAAGGTGTCATCAACATCACCGACGACCAGATCCGGGAAAGCCTGGAAAACAGCCAGCTTAAACTGCAACGGGAACGCGGCACCGACGTCACCATATTCTCGCCCCGCGCCTCCTGGATGGGCCCGCACGTGGGCAACGCCTGGACCAGCAAGTACTGGACCGAGCACACCAACGAACTGATCTACCGGGTCACGCAGTTGTATCCGGACAACTTCATTGGCGCCTGCGCCCTGCCGCAGAGCCCCGGCACCGACCTGAAAAATTCCGTCGCCGAACTGGAACGCTGCGTGAATGAATTCGGCTTCGTGGGCTGCAACCTGAACCCGGATCCGTCCGGCGGCAAGTTCGATTCTCCTCCCATGGGGGACAAGTACTGGTATCCCATCTACGAGAAAATGGTGGAACTCGATGTACCCGCCATGGTTCACGTCAGCGGTGCATGCAACCCGGCCTTTCATTCCACAGGGTCTTATTACCTGAGCGCTGATACCACGGCTTTCATGCAACTGATGCAGAGCACCGTGTGCCAGGATTTTCCGACGATCAAGTTCATCATTCCCCATGGCGGCGGCGCCGTGCCCTATCACTGGGGGCGCTTCCGCGGATTGGCGGACATGCTGAAACTGCCACCACTCGACGAACTGTTGATGAACAATGTCTACTTCGACACGTGCGTATACCACCAGAAGGGTATCGACATGCTGCTGAAGGTTATCGACAACAAGAACATCCTGTTTGCGTCTGAGATGGTGGGGGCCGTACGCGGCATCGATCCGGAAACAGGACATTACTTCGATGACACCAGGCGCTATATCGACAACGCCGATATTTCAGCTGAAGAAAAAGCGAACATCTTCGAACACAATATCCGCAAGGTGTTTCCGCGCCTGAAGATCTAGTCAACGGGGAACGGAAAGTCGTTTTTGACAAGGGCAGCCCCTGGAAGACTGAATAATGACCGTTGCACAACCGGAAAAACGCAAACTGCTGTTCACGGCAATAGCCGGCTTTTGCGTACTGGTCAGCGGCCTGCTGTTGCGTACCACCCTGTCACGGGTTGGCCAGGGTGAAGTGCTGGCCGGTTACAGTGGACTCAGCATCGGCTTTTCCTTCCTGGTGGCACTGGTCCTGACCGGCCTGATCACCGGGCAAATCGGGCTTATTCGCGGCGAGAAGCCCCTGGTACTGCCGATACTGGCACTGCTGCTGAACGGTATTGTCTTTATCGCGGCAATCGCCCTGATTCCCCGCTGAGAGCAGCCTGCGTGAAAATTTACGGCGACCTGATTTCCGGCAACTGCTACAAGATAAAATTATTGTGTTCCCTCCTCGGCATCGGCCATGAATGGATTGCCATGGACATCATGGCCGGCGATTGCCGCAAACCGGATTTTCTTGCAAAAAACCCCAACGGCAAGATACCCCTGCTGGAGCTCGATGACGGTCGTTTCCTGGCGGAATCGAATGCCATACTCTGCTACCTGTCCACTGGCACCGATTATCTGCCAGTCGATCGGTACCTGAATGCAAAGACCCTTGAGTGGATGTTCTTCGAGCAGTACAGTCACGAACCCTATATCGCGGTGCGCCGCTTCATCAACAAGTACCAGGGACTGCCGGCTGCAAGGCAGACGGAGTATGAGGCAAAATTTGCCGGCGGCGAAAAAGCCCTCGCCATCATGGAAAGCCGTCTGACGAGCCGTGATTTTCTGGTTGGCAATTCACCCACCATCGCCGATATCGCACTCTATGGTTACACCCATGTCGCCGATGAAGGCGGGTATGACCTGGACAGGTATCCGGCCATTCGGGCATGGCTGGACCGGATTGCCGCCCTGCCCGGCTACGAGGCCATGCCATCCGCCTGACCGGTTAGCGGAAAGCCTCGCCCTTCTGGCATAATGCCTCCCGTATGAAAATGGCTCACCCACATTTCAGGCACTTGTTATTGCTCGCTTTTTTTGCAGCGTACGGGCTTGCCAGCCCGACACTGCTGGCAGGCCAGATCGCCATTGCCGTGGCCAATGATTTCGATTTCACGCTGGAAGAACTGACGCGGGAGTTTGCAAGGTATTCCGGCCATGAAGTGACTATCGTGCCTGGTCCCAGCAGTCGCCACTATGGCCAGATCATCAACGGTGCCGATTACGACATTTTTCTGTCCGATGACAGCACGCGTCCCGAAATACTCGAAAGGGAAAACAAGACGATACCCGGCTCCCGCTTCACCTATGCCTTCAGCCGGCTGGTGCTGTGGAGTGTCGACAACCGCCCCCTGAGCCCGGAGGTGTTGCGGGAAAGTAACTTTCACCTGCTGGCCCTGACCAATCCCCGACTGTCTGCCTACGGCAGGGCGGCACAGGAAACACTGGAAACCCTGTCAGTGTGGGACAGCCTGCAGGACAAGCTGGTGTTCGGAGAAAACGTCGGCCAAACCTACCAGTTTGCGATCAGCGGTGATGCCGACCTGGCTCTCATTGCCTTTTCCCAGATCGTGTATGGCCAATACATGCAGGCGGGCAGCTACTGGCTTATTCCCGAGGCCTGGTACACGCCCATCGAACAACAGGGCGTGCTGCTTACCGAAAATCCCGCAGCACGAGAATTTCTTGACTACATGCAGAGCGACCAGGCCCGCCAGATCATCCAGGGCAACGGGTTCAGCGTCCCCTGATGCCTGCCAGTGCCGATCTAGCCGCCCTCTTCCTGACACTCAGGCTCGCCCTGCTGTCGACATTTATCCTGCTGGTTGTTGGTACACCGGCAGCCTGGTGGCTGGCACGTACGCAGTGGCGCTACAAATTCCTGGTGGAAGCACTCGTCGCCCTGCCGCTGGTTTTACCCCCCACCGTGCTGGGCTTTTACCTGCTGATTTTTCTTGGCGCCAACGGCCCATTGGCCATGCTTGGCGGCGGCTCCCTCGCTTTCACCTTTTCCGGATTGGTGATCGGCTCCGTCATTTACTCCATGCCGTTCGTCATTCAACCATTGCAGGATGCTTTCCAGGCTGCCGGCAGGCGCCCGCTCGAAGTGGCGGCAACCCTTGGGGCCTCACCCTGGGAACGATTCCTGACCATTGCCCTGCCCCTGGCGCGACCGGGCTTTATCACCGCCGCCGTGCTCGGTTTCGCGCATACCATTGGTGAATTCGGTGTCGTGTTAATGATCGGCGGCAATATTCCGGGTCGCACCCAGGTACTTTCCATCGCCATCTACGACCACGTGGAGAGCCTGGATTATGCCAGCGCCCATCTGCTTGCCGGCGGCCTGATCCTGCTGTCCTTCCTGATGCTCGCGACAGTGTATGGCGCCAATCGCCGTTTCCGGGTGGTCAGGTTATGAGCCTTACTGCCAGCTTTTCGCTCACTCGCGATACGTTCACCCTCAGCGTGGATATCAATCTGCCCGCGAGCGGCATCACCGCGCTATTCGGGCCCTCCGGCAGCGGCAAGACGACACTGCTGCGCGCGATAGCCGGCCTCGAACACATTCCCAGTGCACGTATTACCTTCCAGGAAAACATCTGGCAGGAAGACAGGACATTCGTCCCCACCCACCTGCGCCGTATTGGTTACGTATTCCAGCAGGCCTGCCTGTTCCCCCACTTGTCCGTACGCGGGAACCTCGAGTACGGCTTGCACCGGACCCCTATCGACAACAGGCGTATCCGCCTTGATGATGCTGTCGACCTGCTGGGGATAGGCGCCCTTCTCGAGCGCGATCCGCTGACCCTGTCCGGCGGCGAACAGCAGCGTGTAGCCATTGCGCGCACCCTGGCAACCAGCCCGCAACTGCTGCTGATGGACGAACCGCTGTCATCACTGGATCACAAGCGCAAGCTGGAGATACTGCCGTATCTGGAAACCCTGCATCGGGAACTGGCCCTGCCAGTGCTGTATGTCAGCCATGCCACCGCTGAAGTAGCGCGCCTGGCTGATGAACTCGTGATACTGCGCAACGGCAGTATATTGGGGAGCGGTCCCATCCAGCAGATGCTGACCCGCCTCGATTTACCTCTCGCGCACCGCGGTGATGCCGAGACTCTCATTCAGGCTCGGGTCACCAATCTGTACAGTGATGTCGGACTGGCCCATCTGCAGGCCGGCGATCACAAGTTCATACTGCCCAGCGCGGGCCTGAAAGCTGGAGATGATGTGCGA
>Ga0181587_10004462_pt1 | contig 11541 bp, 11 predicted proteins | sample 071ome_27_FD_132463 | JGI IMG/M metagenome (GOLD analysis project Ga0181587, IMG submission 132463) | Coastal salt marsh microbial communities from the Groves Creek Marsh, Skidaway Island, Georgia - 071409AT metaG (megahit assembly) | ecosystem: Environmental > Aquatic > Marine > Intertidal...
CTTGGCTTATCTAAGGGTATCGGGCAGAAAAATATCGTTTTGCGGGAATCCACATGCATTTTCCCCACCATAGAGCTGCGCCTTGCACGCCGCGTAGATAGCAAGGTATGCGCCCCGGCCTAGCACCCTATCATGAGCTTCCGCTCTTTATAAGTCAGGCATGGATTTTTCCACAAGTTTACGCCGAGCGAAAGTGAATGGCGCGGCCTCAACAGCCTTAGGCCAGAGCGGGTTTTTTTAAGATAAATTGCATCTCTTTTACAATCCAAGTATCGGTTTTCGGTGGCACTTGGTGACCTTGGGGCAGGGGCGCAGAGTAAGAGGCAAGATTTGAATTCCGTTGAAAAGAACCATGAAAGCCTTGGCTCCGCTATAGAAGATGGCCTCTTGTAAACTTGAGCGAGGCAGCCCGCCGCAGCGTATCACCATGAACGTTTTCGCCGCTGCGGTGAACAACTTAGCGCCGGTTCGCAATCGGCCTTTCGCATATTTTGCACCTTCAGAAGTTAGAATTCGCTTGAAATTCAAGGGTAAAGCTTGATGCAAAGGCTCTAAAAGATCGTTTAGGTCATCGGTAACGCGATGCAGCGCGCTGCCCGATCGGTGGGCCGCATGTTTTAGGGCCGCCAATCGGTGTGAAATTCACCTATATCTATGCGCGCCTAACATGACGCCCGCCAACCCCGCTTTGCGCCCTGCTTGATTTCGCCCAGCATGCCTGGCAATTTTTCAGAAATGAATTTGAATTGCCGGCGCAAGCGCGGCTTATGGCATAACAAGAGATCGATTAAGAGTTTGTCCAGACGATCTACTTTGGCGTCGTGGTTAATCCGCCTGGGGCTAAAGCGGCGCAAAGCTCGCTCTAATCTGCACCGCCATCAATAGCGGCTGCAAGCTTTCTTATATGTCCACCCAACGCCCAGCCGCCGCCCTTGCCGGTGAGGCGGGGCACAAGCTTGTTTGATTGCGTCATCAGGGTTTTTTGGGGGGGTTCATCTTGGAAACCGGCCCGGCATAGCCGCCTTGCGCATTCAAATGTACTAGCGCATCAATCCTCTGACCTTGCAGGCGATCAAGGTCTAGACCCATCACCGCGCAGGGAACAGAAATTGCCATTTTGAGCGCGGTTTGCACGGGTATGTGTAGGTTTGAGACCAGCCGGCGAATACCAGCCGCCAATGTTGTATGCGCGCCGGCCAGCGATCCTTCTGCGTTGATCAGTCGCCCTTGATCAAGTTTGATATTTTCTCCGTAAAGGTCAAATTGCGGAGGTCCACCAATGGTTGGCATCGCATCTGACACAAGAAACGTTAGATTTGGCTCGGGCCGCGCGCGCAGCGCCAAGGCAACCATGTCATCGGCGACATGGATGCCATCGCAGATGATCCCCACATAAGAGCTTGACAGAATGGCCGTGCCGGTCACCCCAGGATCCCGCCCCTGCATGGGCGACATGGCATTGAACAGATGCGTAAAGCAGCGCGCCCCGGCCAAGCGCGCCGCGGTGATATCTGCGGGGCCAGCTTCTGAATGCCCAATCGAAACGACAGCGCCCATTTTCACAAGTTTTGCGATATGCTCTGGTGGCACAATCTCGGGCGCTAGGGTAATCATAACGGGTATTTTGGCCATGCATAATTTATCAACGCTGTTCAACGTCATGTCATCAAGCGGACGGATATGGCCCGTGTTATGCGTGCCGCGGCGCTGCTGTGAAATATGCGGGCCTTCAATATGCAGGCCGCAGACCCCATTCTTGCCAAAGGCTGTGAGCGCGGCTTGGGCCGCCTTGCCCAATATATCTGGATGGTCGGTGATCACGGTGGGCAGCAGCGCGGTTGTGCCAAATTGACGATGCGCTTTTGCAATTGTCCACATGGCTTCCGCGGTGGGGGTTGCGTTGAGCAAAACGCCACCGCCGCCATTGACTTGTAAATCCACAAAGCCCGGCGAAATAATACCCGCAACGCGCTTTAAATTTGCATTTTGGGGCAGGGCGTCCTGCGCTTTGACAGCTTCAACCTTACCTTCTGTGATCCCAAGCGCGCGCCTGTCTTGCAAAAGGCCGTTTTCGAACAGCTGCTCTGGGCAGAGCCAATAATCAAAATCATTGTGACTAGCCATTTGCACCCTCGAAAAAATACGCCGGAAGCGCGGATTGTACTTTCGCGCGCGCCATAGCCAAAACAGTGGTTTTTATCACCGCTGCAGAGCGTTCAATAACTTTGCGCACAAACACTTGCACAAAGGTAGAATTTAGAAAATGCAAAACGTTGCGCAATATTTCGGGGTGCTTAGAGCAAACCGAAGCAATGGCAACCGCGTTGTCCGCTATCTTGCGCGCACTGTATTCGCTTGGCAACTCAGACATTTTGCGCCCCCTGCCATGCCTGATAAGCGGCTCCCAGAGCTGCTGCCGTTTCACCGCGCGCCGCTTTTTTGATCGCGGGAATTGGCAAACCCTCCCATCGAAGGCGCGCCAGATGCTTTTCCAACGCTGGTATTAAGCCCTCTATGTTGGAAAGCCCGCCGCCTAGTACAATGATATGCGGATCGACGGTCAGGATTAGCGTATGAAGAAGCTGCGCATTTACACTGCACCAAATTTGCCAGATCTTTTCTAAATCGGGTCGTTCTTGTTTTGCGAGGATTAGGCGATGTGACGTGATTTTTTGCCCCAAGAGGTGATACGCCAAGCGTTCAAGCCCGGGCCCCGAGGCCAGCGTTTCATAGCAGCCTTTGCGCCCGCATCCGCATCTGAGCAGCGGCAGCTTATGCTTTTCAACGGTTTCTGCTGGCATGGGTAAATGTCCAAATTCGCCCGATTGCCCGTGGCCGTTATTTACCAAGCAACCATTGATTGCTATGGCTCCGCCTATTCCCGTACCCAGCATTATTCCGAGCATGCAGCCTGTTTGAGATCCAGATCCAAAGCGGGCTTCCGCTTGAACGAAGGCGCGGCAATCATTAATCAGGGTGATCGCTGCGTTACATTCCGCCTCTAAATCCGGGTGGAATTTTTGCCCATGGCATGGAAGGTTGGCGGCAATCGAGACCCCAGTGGCCGGATTGACAAATCCGGCTGCGGCCACTCCAATTGGCAGAGAGGCATCGCCACCTTTCAGCCAGGTGATGAGCATGGCCATGGCGCTTAACAGCTCGGGATAGGTTTTTGGCGTGTCGATACGGCGGTTTTCGCAAATATCCCAGTTGTGATCAAAGCGCTGGGCTTCGATTTTTGTGCCTCCGAGGTCGATGCCACCGGCAATATTCATTTTGCGCCTTTTATCGGGTGCAATGTTTGGCCGAACCCAACGCGAGATAATGTGGATAATCCGGTAAAAGGATCATCAATAGAGAAACCAAGCTGTGCAAAAACCCCTTGCAATAGCTGCAAATTGCGCGCGCTAGAAAAAGAAGAATCTGTCTGAGTGTTCACGCGGTGTCCTTAAAAACTTTAACAGTTTCAACTATGACCTTAGCTTGATTTTTTTAGCTGTGACCAGAAAATTTTGAAAATAGGGCCGCTCTGGGCTCGATGATTTCCTTTTGGTTTAAACGTATTTCTCAAGAGCCGTGCTTGGCGCTAAGCCAGCGTTCCGCTGGTTAATACTGGGAAGCTGGCAAAGCCAAAGCGCCCCTGTTTTTCGGCTTCGGCAAGTTGGGTTTGCCAATCGCGCACCTTGTCTTCCGCAACTCCTTGGCGCAACGCAAAATTTGCCATCACTGCCTCGGCAAACCGTGCTGGAGAATTGTCATGGCGCTGCGTGATCACAAACGCCAAGGACCGTGTGTGGATATCACGAATGGCCAGTTTGGCTAATTTTCCAGGCAGCTCCATCGGCAGCATCTGATGAAAACAATGCGCGCGAAACGCGTCGAAGACGAGGGTGTTCAGAGTCTCATCCGCGCCATGAAATTTAAAATGATCCCATAAAATTGAGATGTTTACGAATTTTGATTGTGTTTTCAAAAGCGGTATGACGGCCGATAAAGCTGCGTCAACATCTTCAATATACTCGAGCGTTTGAATGGATGCGACCGCATCGCATGAGGCGGCGTTCAGCGCGATTTCATCTGCCATACAACAAAAGAAGGTGGCCTGATCAAAGTGGTTGCACCGCTCGCGTGCCGCTTGGATTTGTGTTTTGCTAGGATCTAAACCAAAGGCTTTGCCCTGCGGCCCGACGGCGCGTGCCAGCTCTTCAACCAAATGACCACCGCCGCAGCCAAGATCCAATATTCTTTGCCCGCTTCTCACATTCAGAGCCTCCATCACGGCTTGGCGCCGTTGCACACCGGCGCTGCTTGCGGCCATTTTGCGTTGTAAAAGGCTGAGATCTCCCTCAAAATTCATAGCAATCCCTTTAATGTTTTATGTTTGCAAGCATTTGCTTCATCCGCTCGTCGTGAGCTGAACTTAAAGCAAATATGCCATGATTAAAATTACATTTTGAGATAATTATCTTGCAAAAACTGGCCGTCTTTACAGTGTTTTCATGTTTCAAAAGTTTGGTATTTCAAGCTCCGCCGCAGTCATTCCTTGATGCAGGATCTCGCCGATGCAGATGAGTAAAAAAATATACGGCAAAACCTTTTATGTTGGCGCTTGCTCTGTTGCACAGCAGCGGCGGGGTCGTAACCGGCCTAGGCGTCTATCAAACGAGCTTAGGTTATACATCAAAAGCAAGATTTAAAGCCTGAGATTGCCCAATATATTCGTGGGGATTATAAGTCCCAAAATTTGTTGAGGAGCTATTCGGCTTAGATGACCAAATTGTCTTTATGGCAAGTTGAAAATTGACGCTCCGATTGCAGAGGCCCTTTTAAATCAGCATGGGGTTGCATATGTAGGCTTTGGCCTTTCTTTGGCGGATACGGTGGCTCGATATGCTGCAATCGCGCATTTACCGATCGGTCACAATATTCTGACGGTTGAGTCAAAAATCAATTATTTAGCGCCAGCAAAGGGTGGTAAGTTATGTGCAGTTGGGCGGGTTATCCGCCCGGGCGCCGGCTGTCTGTGGTGGCTGTGGATCTCTTTGCGATCACCGAAAAGACCAACAGACAGGTGCGATTTTAAAATCAATAATGATACCGGGAGCCCTTAAGGAGGCGCAAGGCGTACGGTCTTTTTAAAGCGTTTCTCGAAAGCGCATGGGGATCGACCGAGAGGCTGTTGGCCGCGCGGTCGGATGAAGTTTAGACATAATGGATTTTTACCAGCTCAGCCATTGGACAAACATCGGTGGATCCTCTAAAGCAACCGCAAAGCAGGAAAGAGGCGAGATTGATGGCTGAGAGTACAACACCCGATATTATCTTTACAAAAGTAGATGAAGCACCCCAAATAGCGTCTGTTTCGTTACTGCCGATTGTGCGCAGCTTTGCGGCGGCTGCAGGTGTTTCCATTGGAACAAAAGACATTTCTCTGGCGGGGCGGATCATCGCGACCTTTCCGGAAAATTTAACGGCAGAGCAACGCCAAGAAGATGATCTTGCGGCTTTGGGCCGGTTGGTTAAAACGGCTGAGGCCAACGTGATCAAACTGCCAAATATTTCGGCGTCGGTCCCGCAATTGGTGGCGGCGGTCAAAGAATTACAAGCGCAGGGCTATGATATTCCAGATTATCCTGAAAATCCCGCAAGCGAGGCAGAAAAGCAAGTGCGCGCGAAATTTGATACAATCAAAGGTTCGGCGGTAAACCCGGTGCTGCGCGAGGGCAATTCGGATCGCCGCGCTGCCCGCGCGGTGAAAAAATATGCGATGGCCAATCCGCATTCCATGGGCGCGTGGAGCGCGTCGAGCAAAACCAGCGTGGCCAGCATGTCATATGGCGATTTCAGATCAAATGAGCGCTCGGTTACGCTGAGCGCGGCGCAGGCGGGCCCGGCGCGGATCGAATTGGTCTCCGCGAATGGTGATGTTCAGGTTTTGAAAGACGGTTTAGACTTTCCAGAAGGCACGATTGTGGATGCCACCTTTATGTCTGTGAAAGCTTTAAGGCAGTTTTTGGATGGCCAGATCGAGGCAACTAAAAAAGCCGGTGTTTTATTTTCCTTGCACTTAAAAGCCACCATGATGAAAGTGTCCGACCCGATTATTTTCGGCCATGTGGTAAAAGCCTATTTGCAACCGGTTTTTGACCGTTTTGGTGATGTTTTACAGGCTGCGGGCATCAATCCTAATTCTGGGATTGGCGCGATGATCGAGGATATTCAATCACTTCCCGAAAAAGATCAAATAGAGGCAGCGATTGCGGATGTCTTGGCAGCCCGTCCACCGCTTTATATGGTGAATTCGGATAAGGGCATCAGCAATTTGCACGTGCCCTCCGACGTGATTATTGATGCCTCGATGCCGGCTTTGATCCGGGCGGGTGGCAAAGGTTGGGGCCCCGATGGCGCCGAGGCGGATACAAATTGCGTTATTCCAGACAGTTCTTATGCTGCGGTATACGAAGAGGCTGTTGAAGATTGTAAAAAGAACGGTGCGTTAGATCCAACGCGCGCCGGCACTGTACAGAATGTGGGCCTTATGGCGCAGAAAGCAGAAGAATACGGTTCGCATCCAACCACATTTGAAATTCCTAAAGAAGGCACCGTGAGAATGGTGTTCGCCAATGGCGACGTCTTGCACGAACAGATCGTGGAAAAGGGTGATATTTGGCGTTCTGCTTCAACGCGTAAGGCGCCGATTGAAGATTGGGTGAAGCTGGCAATCGATCGCCAAAGAGCCGAAAATTGCCAAGCGATTTTCTGGCTGGATGAGGCCCGGGCGCATGATGCTGAACTGATTGCTTATGTGCGCCCTTTATTGGCCGCTGCAGGCGTTTCTGACAAATTTGTGATTATGGCGCCGCGCGCCGCGACCCGCGCCAGTTTTGAAACAATCCGCGATGGGCGCAACACAATTGCGGTAACGGGAAATGTGCTGCGCGATTATCTAACCGATTTATTTCCGATCTTAGAACTGGGCACATCCGCCAAAATGCTTTCGATTGTAAAGCTGATGAATGGCGGCGGCTTGTTTGAAACCGGAGCAGGGGGCTCTGCCCCCAAACACGTGCAGCAAATGATGGAAGAAAACCATTTACGCTGGGATTCCTTAGGAGAGTTTTGCGCCATTGGAGAAAGCTTTAATTTCTTGGCGGATGTAAAAGAAAACGCGAAAGCGAAAATTCTAGGCGATGCGGTGGATGCCGCTGTGCAAGGCGTTTTGGATCATAACAGATCGCCGATGCGCCGGGTTGGGCAGCCCGATAACCGCGACAGTCATTTTTATTTCGCCCTATATTGGGCTCAGGCGCTGGCGTCGCAAAAAGATGATGCAGATGTTGCGGCGCATTTTATCCCTATTGCTAGCGCATTGGCGGAGAATGAAGCCAAAATCATAGCCGAGCTGGCTGCGCTGCAAGGCCAACCCGTGGATCTTGGGGGCTATTATAATATGGATGCTCAAAAATCCGCAGCCGCGATGCGCGGATCACAAACCTTTCTGAAGATTATTGGTTAAACAATCACGGCGCCCGCCGCCTGCGGGCGCCTGATTTTAGGTTTTCCAGTTAGCCGTCTTTGGGAGTCACCCCACTGGCGCCATCATTTTTGCGCCGTTGACTGAACATTTTTAGAATATGGACGTTACTTTCATCGAGGCAGGATAAATGACTCTGCCCCAGATGGAGTGTTTGATGCGTTTGACCGAGGAACTGATCGCAAGCTTACAGCGCAACGGTCAATCACGGCATTTATATGATTCTGTGGTAGAGGGGCTTTGCCTCTCTATATCGGGCTCTGGTGCAAAGACTTGGTATCTATGCTCTGAATTTTTGGGCGAAGACGAGCGTATCAAGCTGGGGGTGCATCCCAAACTATCGGTGAAAGCGGCGCGCTTGAAAGCCAATCGAATTGACGCTTTGGCAGATGATTTTGAACAAAAAAAATTAACCAGAACCCCGATGCAGCCCCGCCAAGCGGCGCAGCGCATTCAAAAAAAAGCCGCCCACCACAGCCGGTCCGTAGAACCAGCGCGCGCATTTCAACACCAAGAACAATCGCGCTTGTGTCAATCAGAGCAGCAGCGCGAGCAAGCTGAGCTTCAGCTTCTTTGGAACACATATGAGGTTTCGCGCGATTTGCAGGTCTTGTCAGAGCTTTTGCGCAGCCGTCATTTGCAAAAGCATCCGCTTCCCGCTGGAATGGCAGAAGAGCTTGCCGATTTTCTTGATCTTGTTAAACCGCATGCGCAGGCTGCGCCTGACCGGGATGATGATCATATTTTTATGGTCTATTGGCGCCATACCGAATTGAAAACCGGGTCAAACCCTTTGGTGCTTGATGAGGCGGCTCTTGCGGCCTGCGCCGATTTTATGGAGGCGATTGGCCGGCCGTGCTCTCGCGAAACGCTGCGGGTTCGCGTGTCTGAACATTACGCAGATTGGCGGGTGCAACATGAGGCACAGCTTCAAAAATCTACGCAGGTTTTGAAAGACTTGCCAAGTGGAGCGGCAGAGCAGTAGAGGGCTATTTTTGTCACTAGCGCCCTTTTTTGAACACAGGTACCGCATGGCAGCTGCGCATTTGCCGTTATTCTTCACAATCAAGCTAAACAAATTCTTGGCCGCGCCGTATTCCCTAGAAAGTCGTGGTTTTTGAATGGGCCCGTCTCATGGGCGCGGTATCTTCAGGGTTTGGCTGCAATCAAAAGTTATTTTTAGGCTTTTGAGACAACAGGGTTAGGGTATGACGACGCATTTTAGTGCAAAATCAAATCACGGCGCAAAATCACAGGTCTTTGAATCCTTTAATTTTGTTGTTGAGGATGCTGAAGATCACATACGCTTGATCCGAAAAAAACGCGACCAATTAACCAAGGATCTCGAAGAACAAATTCGTCTTTTAACCGACCGCACCTATCGTCCCGTGCGCTATACTTGGCGCAGTGATGTGAACGGCAATGTTAGAAAAGTGGAAGTGCCGCTGAAAATCAAACAATGGTGGCTGGAAACGCTGGATGGAGCGATACAATTATCGGTGTTTTACAAAGGTCGGGCAATAGAATTACGGGAGGGCCGCCGCGCCATCAAAGTGGATGAGATGAAAGAGCTGGTGCCCACGCTTCAATTGTTACAACTTTCGGTTAAGTTAGGCGATTTTGATGATCTGGTATGATCTAAATCGATAGGACCATATTTTTTCAAATCACATGCAAAAAGAAACCGGTATTTCGAGACTGCCGCCTAAGACAACGCTTTTGGGGGACTTATAGACAACAAACAGCCCGCGTTGGGCGGGTTGGTTCTGCTTAGGTGGTTTTCAAGTCTTTCAGCTTGTGCTTGGCGCGCAATGATCGCAAGTTTAAGGATAACACCGAACTCGATTTTAGGGTTTCATTTTCGACATCAAAAATGAACTTATTTTGCGTGTTGGGATTGCTGCCGCCCCCAATTTCGTCGGCAAACGCAGCACGCAACGACTAAAAAGTTGTTCCTGCGGCTTTCACTTCCTCTGCACTCGCTTGGTTTTCTATTTTGCGTTTTTCAGCATAGTTTTCAAACTCTTTTTCCTTTTCAAACCATCCACTTCGACCTTCGAAGATTGCAATCCATTCTTTGGCTTCGGTGAAAGTTGAAACAGCGGGAAACAAGCGCAGCCGGTTTAATTTTTCTAGCATTTTTTGTTGGTATCTTTCTAGAAAATAGGCGGTATGATATTCTTCAATAAACAAGCTTATAATGGGCATGTTGTTTCCCTTCATAATACAAAATATGCCCGCAGATTTTGTATTTTTAACCAAAAAATAAAGCGCTTTTTCAAAATTTTCTTACAGGTTTTTGTTGCGCAGATTTTTGTCACTCAGTGTCAAAGAACAGAATGCCAATTTCGATGCCGCGTTCTTTGAGCGCATTAAATGCGGCCAATCCTGCGATCCGATACGGTTCGATAAATCCACACTGGGCGCTGCCCCGCCCGGGTCGCCGGGAAAAGGGGGCGCGCAGCTCGGCGTTCCCCCAATATACAAATAATAAGGATGCACCTTTTTCGATATCAGCCCCCTATCGCATCGGTGATCCCGTTCAGATCTTCTTGAGTATCAAGAAAGTGATCGTAAATATCGCGCGGCACTGGTCATTTACCGTTTAACAGATCGTGGGCGAAACAATCATTGAAGCCGCCAATCGCGGCAAGCTCACAGCTACTTAATCCTAGGTTTGAGGCCAAAATAGCTTTCAACGCGTCAATCATTTTCTCTGCTATCGTATGAAAGGTACGAATTATTCCACTGCCTTCGTTTTAAAATGGATCCGGTTTTGGAACCTATCAAATCTATTTTTTGTCGAATAGGTTTTGGGTGGAAGTCTTAAGGTCGGTGCCGGAAAATGGGCCATAGGATCGGTTGTATTGATCGCGCCCAACGCATTTTGCTTGCCGCTTGAGTATACCTGTAACCAACCCTATGCACCGTCTTTTGCATCTCTCTTGGGCAAGGCAGAAACCTATAAGAGACCTCTCTAGTGGGAAGAGAGGAATTTTTTGATGATTGATGCACATAAATTTCATCATTGTTTTTAAGCCCTTTAGGGCTGTCGCTTATATGCCTATTTTGCGCAGTCTTGTTTCGCAAACGCCGGTTTTCAGTTTTAGCTTTGTTGATCTTATGGTTTGGCTCTTTGCCGCTGGGCTCGCAAACCCTTCTGAAAAAGTTGGGACAGGGGAGGGAGGTGTCTTCCGCAGACGCCGCCCCAAAGGCAGATGCGATCGTTGTGTTAGGCGGAATGCTGCGCCTGGTTTCGCGCCGTGATCGGCTTTTCTATGAATTGAGCGATGCTGCGGATCGCTTATTTGCAGAGATCGACCTTATTGAGCATCAAAAAGCGCCTCTATCAATCCTCGCACGGGGTCAGCTGCCTTGGAGTAAGGGCGCGGCGGAGGGCGAGGTTGTGGCCGGTTTAGCCATGAAATACGGGGTTGATCCAAAACAAATCAGGCTGACGATTTCTACTGAATGTTCAAGGCGTTAGTTGTCAGTACGGACTTCGATTGCGCGATGATCTGTGGCTCCACCGTCAAGGTGCACCGGGCGGGCCAGGGCAAAAAAGGGGGGGACTCAAAGCCAGGCTATAGGGCGGTCTCGCGGTGGAATTACCACCAAAATACTGGCTCTGACAGACGCGCTCGGCAATCTGGTTTCATTTCGCCTGATGCCCGGGCAAGCCCATGACCTGCGAGAAACAGCGGAACTGATAGAGGGCGTCTCGTGTGAAATGTTCCTTGCGGATCGCGCCTTTGATGCCAACTGGTTGCGTGAAAATCTGGATAACTCGGGGATCGTTCCGGTCATCCCGCCGAAATCGTACCGAAAATTCCAACATGAGTTTGACAAATACAGCTACAAATGGCGGCATCTGATCGAGATCTACTTCCAGAAACTCAAGGAATTCAAGCGTATAGCCTTACGCGCCTGCAAAACCGATCAGAGCTTCTCTTCAATGATCTATCTGACCGCCGCTATCATCAACTCACGATGAATCTCAACAAGCC
>Ga0181587_10004466_pt1 | contig 11534 bp, 7 predicted proteins | sample 071ome_27_FD_132463 | JGI IMG/M metagenome (GOLD analysis project Ga0181587, IMG submission 132463) | Coastal salt marsh microbial communities from the Groves Creek Marsh, Skidaway Island, Georgia - 071409AT metaG (megahit assembly) | ecosystem: Environmental > Aquatic > Marine > Intertidal zone...
CAGGCGAAAAGGGATGTGGCTCGTGCTACAAAAAAGAGTGATGAAAAAGAGGCGGATAAGCAGAAGCTAGTCAATAAGGGAGTTCTTAAAAAAGAGGACATAGACAGAAGAAATGCGCTCCTAGCTGGAGCGAGGGACAGCCTCGCAGATGACCCCTCTAATATGCTTCATTTCTTCAAGAATGGTAGCGATGATGTAAGCAAGGACGAAGCCCTCGACATTTTGGTTGAAATGACCCTTGCTAAAGACTTTCCTTCTGCTGACTTCGGTCTTTCGGAGGTTGTCGTAGGGAAGGATATTAAGGAGCAACTAGCCGCAGAGAAGGATGAAGATCGCCAACGAGTTTCGAGTGGTGAAATGAGTCAAGACGAGTTTGACTCAAGGCAAGCACAAAGGGATCAGTCTTTAGAGAGCGCTCTCAGAGATAAAAAAGATCAGAGGAAGAAGGATCTCGCTAAATTGATAGAGGCAACAGAGTTCCCTTTCGACAAGAAGAAGGATAAAAAGCGTATAGAGGCGGCTAGGGTTTCGTCTGCGCTTCTGAAAAGAAAAGCGGGTTTAAACAACCCAACTAAACAGAAAGACCCTAAGTTCCTTGCAGGTCTTATTTCAGAGCTTAACTCAAAGGCAGGTTTCAAGCTGTCTGAGGGTTCGAGCCCCGAACAGATATCAAAAGCTATCAAGGAGTGGTCTGATAAAAACGGGGTCGTCTCGGAAACACCTTTTGATGAAACCAACCCTTTTGGTGAAGCTATTTCATTGACCGAAGCTGCCTCTAAACTATCCGATCAGCTTGCTGACGAGTTACAGAAAGAGGCTAAAGACTTAATTAATAGCCCTACGTTTGCTCAAATGGAGATGTTAGAAAGAACTCCTGCATTAAAGCTTCTTGTTGAGTTGCGTAAGTCTAACCCCTCTTCCGTAGAGACAGAAAAAAAGAAAAAGTCAGACCCTAAAGAGAGGAAGAAGTCGTACAACAAAGTTGTGGCTAGGATACGCAATCTTGTCAGAAATAAGAATATTTTGGGAGATGAGGCGAAATACTCAGACCTTGAGAGAAAAGGGTTAGCCGATGCGCTAGAGCTTTTGGAAGAAATACCCTCTCTTTCAGAAGACCAAGTTCCTCAAGACTACTTAGAGGGCATCGCAAAGGGCTTTGATGAAGCCTCAGATGAATTTAAGGCTCTCTTTTCTGACACAGGGTCTTCTATGGGTTCGATTCTCTCTCGTATCGCTGAGAAGTCTAAAGACTTGTGGGATGGGGACATTAAAGAGAAAGAGGGTGTCGAGCTTGGAGCAGCAATCGCTGCTGCTACGATGGCTTCTGCTTATGTGGACAACTTTGATTTCAATCTGAAGCCTTCGGACTCTTTGACAACGACAACAAAAGATTCCGCAGGCAGGACTCGTGTTGTCACAAATCGGGAAGTCGTTAGGGAGCAGCTTTCAGAGCAAGTAGCTCGCTTTGTCTCAGACGACACGGGTCGGAGAGAGAGAGCTCTTGCTTACTATGACGAAAAGCTTTCAGATAAGTCTCTCTCTCGCCAAGATAAGATTAAATACGAAACTGCGAGAGAGGGAGTTATTGTTTCGATGATCATTTCGGGGGACACCGCAGCGATAGCAAATCAAAGATCCCCTGTAGACCCCTTCTTTCTAGCCCAAGCTAAGGTCAAGGGGACTCCTCTAGCTTATGAAATGATTTCAGAAGCTAGTCAGATAAACAAGGCATATACTCCTGCCCAAGTGCGAGCAAAGAAAAAAGAGTATTTAGATTCTCTTGAAGAAGATGACTTTATGAACGCAATCGGCGGGGAAAGTGGGCCTTTTGGTGAGTTTGCTGACTTCTTTGAGGATAACTATTGTCCCGATAACCCGTTGAATGGACCTCTGTCAGGGCAAAAAGTACCGCCAGGAGAGACTTGTCCTTTCCCACTCACCGCAGGACAGAAATCTCTATTGAGAGACACCCTCACGGGGGTTTCTATTGACCACTATACCGTGGCTCCTCTGAGTGAGAGAGAAGGGATTACAAGCCACAGCAAAGAGAACAAGAGCAGGAGAGATAAAGAGCTCGCGAGATTCCTCAAAAATAACAAGCAGAAATTTGTAGAGGTTCTCACCAAAAAGAGTCTTAAAGAGAGAGAGGAGGCTCTCGCATTTCTTTTCCTTCAGATGAGGGAAGCGAACTTGAAAGACCTCAAGATCGGGGACTTCTCAGACCCGACCTATGCGAACGAGGCTAGGGTTCAGGCTGCGAGGAAAGACGCAATACTGAAATTAATCAAGGAAGGGGACAAAGATAATATCTTAAAACTTCTCCAAGATGTAGAGGAAGCCATCGGAGAGCCTGTTGTTTCTGACGCTGATTCATGGGGCAGTAAATTCGGGTTTAAAAAAAGTTATGATAAATCCTTTATTTTAAGAAGCATTTTAAGTGACCCCCAAGGAGCACCCTTAATGCGTAAACAATCATCTTCTTTCGTCAACTACCAAGAGCGAGCGAATAAGTTTAAGAGAGGTATGCGTGTGTACCCCTTTTACTTAGGGAGCGGGGATCGTTCAGGAGTTGTTGTGCAGGTGTTCCCTGCAATTGGAATGGTAGATGTACAGTTTCCATACGGTGTCTCTCGTATGCCCGTTGAGGATCTGATTGTGGACACATCAGGAGACCAAGAAAATATCGCAGATATTTCCGACTCAATTCCTGGCGGTTCGGGTGTAGTCCCTGTTTCTTCGGGACCCTCTCCAAAGAAGGTTGCGTCACTTTATTTGAACAGCCTCAGAGGAGATAGATAATGGCTTTTTTAAGATATGCTAATGCGAAGGTTGTAACCCCTCAGCTTCATGGCTTGGAGTGGGATAGGATTAGAGTCGCTTCAGGAGCGAAGCGACTCGACTCATCTCTTAAAAAGAAGGCAGAGGATGTATTAGGAGAACCCTTCACTCCTGATCGTTTCCTTCTGACCCACTCTACTATAGTCTGCTCGGTAGACGCTGTTTCTGTGCCTGGCGTTAAAACAGGTTCTAAAGTAGTTGAGGGCAGCTCGACAATCAATCGGAAATACTCTGATTATCGAGTCACCTCTGAAACAGACAAGTACATCAACAATAACCTAGATTGTTGGTCTAGGGGCGTGATTAAGAAGTCTTATAAAACCTTCGTAGGGGCGCATAACTTTGTTGAGCACGTTCAAGTTGAGGAACTCTCGAAGGGTCGTATTATTGACGCTGTTCTTCGAGATGTCGGTGAGTCTATCTATGTGGATATTCTTGTAGCCACAGATAAGAAACACGCAGAGCTCGTAGACAGCATTGTCAAGGGTGAAATGAACGCCATGTCGATGGGCTGTAGCGTGGACTTTACCATTTGTACGAAATGCGGTCATGTCGCGGCTGATGAACCTCAAATGTGTGCTCACGTTAAGTATGAAAAAGGCAACGTGTTCTACGATGAGCAGGGGAACAAACATAGAGTGGCTGAACTCTGTGGGCATGAGAATGAAGGTGAGACAGGTGGGGTCACTTTCATCGAAGCTTCTTGGGTTGCTGTCCCTGCATTTAAGGGAGCTGTCGCAAGAAATATTTTAGAAATGCCTTCCCTTGACGCGAACCCAAATCACGATGATACTCTAAATCAAGTGCCTCAACAATGGCTCAGCAAGTCGGCAAGCTCAAAGCTTGCCTTCGACTTTAGCGAGGACGAGGGAGAGGGCGAGGAAAGTAAAGAAGAGGCTGCGAAGCCCGCTGACCCCGCCTCAATGCTTGATGAAATAGAAGGTGTCGTAAAAGACGCGGTGATCGACAGGCTCCGTAAGAAGCTTGAGAAAGAGATCCGAGAGGGGTTAGCGGAGAAAGAGCTTCAGCCCGCCACGTCAGATGCCACCACTACAGACGACACCATTATTAAGGAAGGCTCTAAAAGACAAAGCCTTTACTTAAAGGCGCTTGGTGTCGCCGTCAAAGTTGCGAGTACGAGAAGTGAAGCCATTTCAAATGTGCGCCTCGTCAACGACCGCTTTGATGTATATCTACCCCCTTACCTGTATAAAATCGCTGAGAAGATGCAACCTGCTCAGAAATACAAAAAGGTGGGTACTCTTATTTCCTCTGCCGAGAATATTCACGGTGGAAAACTCACTCAAAAAGACATACTGCGCTTGGTGAGATTAGCCAAGCTTTTGTCTCTGTAATCGGGCGCTTCTGCCCCGCAAGAAAGAAAGGACATACCTATGTCAAGGTACAGCCGTTCCCGTAGGGCTAACTCAAGCCTGCCTGGTCACGATAATCTCGGTTGGGAGAGCTTCAACCACCCTGCTTCTAAGAGTCAGCCTTCTGCTGATGACTATGGCATCGACTCTGAGTTTGGTGAGGGCGTTCGCAAGGGTCCTTACCGCTCAGGACCTGCCCCTGCTTCTTATGGTTGGAGTCCCGACCACCCTGCCACTCACAAGAGTCTTGAGCAGGACTTCGATGAGACGCATGACCTGCACGATGCAAACCTTAAAAAGGCTATGGAGCGCAAGGCTTCAAAGTGCATTGAGATCGCAGAGAACCGTCTAGGTAAGTACGCTTCTCAGGAAGAAATTGAGGAGCTTGCTCTCCGTTATATGGATCTTCCTTCCCGTAGCATCAACGCTAAACTTAATCGTATCGCTGCGGAGCAGTTTGCAGGTGACGAGATGCAAGAGGCGACAGGCTATGAGGGCGAGGACATGGGTCCAGGAAACGTCATGGCTGATGACATCGAGTCTGAAATGGTTTCTCCTGCTGAGGTTCTCGCAGAGGAAATTGCTATGCTTAAGGCTGCAAATCAGCGTCTTGCTGCGGAGCTTCGCCGTGTAGCAGAGGATGTTGTGCAGAAGGGCACAGGATACGAGGGTCACGATGAGAGCGAGGACTCTCTCGATGATAGTGAGAGCGAGGGACCTACTTCTCGTTTGGCTCACGATCTTTTCGACGAGTATGACCTCGATGATGACGACTTCATTTCAGAAGGCGAGTGGGGCGGTTCTAGCGATGCCTTTGACGCGATTGACGAGGACATGGACGGGATGATTTCTCGCGGAGAGGGTTCTCGTGGCGTTGGCTCTAGCTTCGCACAGCAGATGGACACTCTTTCAGAGATCATGGCAGAGGCTCACGAAGCAGGCGATGAGGAGACTATGGCAGAGGTTCTCGCAACTATGGAAATGGTTGCGGGCAGAACTGCTTCTGAAGCCCCTAAGAGTCGTCGGAAGCAGAGCTCTGACTTCCTTGCAGAGGATATTCTTTCTGACGCTGAGTTCGCAGAGATGGTCGCAGAGCTTGAAATGCTCGCAGGTGGCAAAGGCTCAGGCGGAAATAACAAGGGTACACGCAAGGTAATCAATCAGTACGGCGAAGCCGCTCCTGGTTTTGGTTATCAAGACCCTGATGTTCGTGCTAAGAATCGTGCCAACAGAGATTCTGATTGGAACAAGAAGACTAAGATGTTCTACAACAAGAACTACTACTCTAAGAATCGCGGTGAGATTGAGGGTTGGCCTACGCCTGAGAATCCTCGTGTTGCTGAGATGACCGCAGAGGACGTTCTTACGGCAGAGGAAGATCAGATGCTCGCTGAGATGCTCGCTGAAATGAACATGGCAGAGGAGCATGACGCTACCATGATGGCAGAGGAGCATGATGCTACCATGATGGCAGGGGCGCATGACGCTACCATGATGGCAGGGGCGCATGACGCTACCATGATGGCAGAGGCGCATGATCACATGGGTCTTGATGTTGCTTCTGAAGAGGCGGGGATTGACCCCAAGCTCGCTCGAATCTTCCAAGCTGCGGAGGAGGAGGCTTCTGAGGAGGAGGCTTCTGAGGAGGAGGCTTCTGAGGAGGAGGCTACAAAGAAGTCTGCTTCTTTCCGCCCTCAGACGACTACTCGCCAAGCCTCTGTTAAGACTCTCGGCAACATTAGTCGCGAGGCATCTAGCGCAACCGATGAGCTTTCTAAGCTTTGGGAGTCAGCTCCCGACGTGAGCAAGTATTTCGGTTAATGGATAAAAGGAACTCTTTAGTTCCTTTATCTTAATACGCATTATTGTTGTAAATCTTTTCGGGAGCCTCGCTCCCATTTCACAAACACACTACTTCTTGGAAACAAGGAGTATGAGCTTCTAGGAGATTAACTATGGCTCTACTTGGACAAGCTAGTGGTGGGTTTACTGAGAGTAGCTCTGCACTCCGTATTCTGCACGTTGGTGTTCGTAACACCGTTGGACAGCTTACCGCAGACGCTTTCACTCAGAGTAACCCTGCCCACTCTCCCGACCCTGCCGCTGTCACACAGGCATCAGGACTTCTCGATGGTGTTGTTCTCGGTATTCTTTCGGGTTCAATTGCTTTCGCTCGCCCCGATGGTGACAACACACATGGTGGTCCTACTGCTGCTCCTGCTGCAACTGAGCGCGTTCTTGGCGTGTTCATCAACAATGCAGTCGGAAATGCTTTTGAGAATCAGCCTGGCGTTGCGAGCAATCGTGGTCCATACGTCTCAGCACAGGGTTGCTACGGCAACAAGCTGTTTGAGACTCAGACTCAGGCAGGTGGTTTCGGTGATCTCACCTATACTGTCGGTGATCAGCTTATTGCTTCAATCAACGGCTTTCTTACCAATGACGCAGCGTCTGCTCACGCAGTTGACGGTGGTCTTGTCATCGGTGTTCTTAAGATTGTTCCTGACTCCAACTCAGACGAGTTGGTTTATGACCAACGCATCTGATAGAAAGGAGATCAGTTATGTCTAATGTTGATAACGCAGTAAAGCAGAAGCTCATCGCTGACTACATCAAGACCCCACAGGGTCGTAGCAAGCTCGCCGCTTCAATGACACAGCCCCTTCGCCTTCGCCGTGACTATACGAGCGTTGGTCGTAAGACTTTCCTCGTTGAGCAGTTGCCCGATGGCGCTCTACCTATCTACGACAAAGACCCCGATGTCACCGCGTTCGTAGTGGGTGAAGAGGGCGAGAACATTCTCGCCATCACCAAGCCACGTCGTGTGATCTTCCCTCTATTTGAGATCGCGTCAAACCCCGAAATCCCCCTCACTCAGATTAAGGAGCGTCGCTTCGATCTGATTGAGAGAGCTCAGGACTTGGCTCGCGCTCAGATTCAGGCTGCTGAGGACGAGCGTGTATTCGCTATCCTTGACGCAGTTGCTACAAGTGGGTTCGATAGCCTTCCTGGTCAGACGAACGCTGACATTCCTGTCATCGCTCCTCTTAATGGTGCTGTCCTCGCTGACGCTTACGCGCTCATCGAGCGTCACGATCTCCGTGTTGCTCGCGTTTACATGAACGCTCGCGACTACGCAGACATCCGTAAGTTCGGTCGTGACATTCTCGACATCGAGAGTCAAGCCGCTCTTCTTAAGACAGGTCTACAGGCTACCCTTTGGGGCGCACAGGTCATCACTAGCCGTCTTGTTCCTGCGGGGACTGTCTACGTTGCTTGTGAGCCTGAGATGTTCGGTCGCATCCCTGTCCGTACAGAGCTGACTGTTCTCTCTGCTGACGACCCGAAGGCTCGTACCATCGGCTTCAGCGTGTTTGAGAATCTCGGTATTGGCGCGTACAACCCTCGCGGTCTTGCTCGCCTCACCGTCACTCGCTAATAGCTTGTGAAATAGCGCCTTAGAAATAGGACGCTAGGTGAGACTCAGAAAGAACCTCAGCTCCCTTCGGGGGGTTGAGGTTTTTTTTTTGTTTATCTCTCTTGTATGGAGTGTCCTTTAGCCCTTCTTAACCTTAATGGAGAGGAACCATTATGAGAAGATCAGCAAGTGAAGTCCTAAAAGAGCTACAAGTAAGAGTTGCTCGTCTTGAAAGACAAGCAGGCAGGTTCATGTCTGTGCCGACCGCCGTCAGAAAAATTGAAGAGATACTCGACTCTGTTTCTAGGCAAACTAGAATTAAATCTGATCGTTTTAAACTTGCCCTTCGCGAAATTGAACGAACAATCTCAGATAATACAATAAGCCTTGTTGCAAGGGAATGTAATATAGAGAGATATTCGATTCGTACGCCAGTGATTCATACCGTAGTTCGGCATTTTATGTTAAAGGGTGGGTATGTGACTCCTGATGATGTGCCTGACCCAACCTATCCTGAAGTGATAGGTCCAGCTAATGATTGGTCTGATGATTATCCTGCGCCTGATAATTCTTATAAAAACGTCCATATAAGAAGAAAATATCACTAAGGTTCGAGAGCCGACTCTAGGTTCTTTCGGTTGAACCCATAGTCGTGGTATTTCTTAAAGAGCAAATCAAGAAGCTCTTGCTCAGGGGTTGCGCTTTTTTCACTTTCTTTATTCACAAAAGTGATCGCATCGACCCATCTCCCCTCGTCTGTAAGGACGGGGAGGCTTAGTTTTATACTGCCCTCAAAAGGTTCGGGTATTTCATTTGCGTCAATTGAGTATAGAATACCCTCGACATAATCTCCTTCTTTAGATTTGACGATGCCACAAAGACCTAGAGGGCTGAAACAGAGCCTATAGTCTTTGACGAGTGCGAACTTAAAGAATCTAGCAGAAGGAAATGATGTCGTTGCGAGGTACTCAGAGAGGTGCTGTCCATAGGCGAAATAATAGTTTCTCAATCTCATCTTCTCTTTCAATAATGTTGGAGGCGGTTCACATGAACTTACTAGGCAAACTAATACGGCTCGCTTATGAGGAACCTCATTTAAGACCTATTTTAATTCCATATATTTTATATGGTCTACAGAGCGAATCCTGTGACACCTTCGGAGATCGTTTTGCCCGAAAGAAGCAAAACAAGAGAGATCGGAAGAGAACTCTACAAGAGAAGAAGAAGCAGCTAGAAAGAGAGAAAGAGTTAAAAGGAGGGAATGTTGATAAGCTTCAAAAAGAGGTGGACGAACTAGAACGTAAAGAAGCATTAAGGAAGGCTAAGAACAATTTCTTATTTCATGCTTATTTGGTTGAGAGTGATTCTTTAGGTCCTTGGGTTGACCCCGACACCGAAGAGTCCAACACCGCTTCTACTCTGATCTCTAAAGCTAAGAAGAAGAATAAGTGGGCAGAGCAAACCCTTCTCGACCTCTACCTAGACTATTACAGCAGAAATAAAGATCGGGCAGATGCCTTTGAAGAGCTTGACTCCTCAGTTGTTAGCTATGAGGACTTCAAGAAGAATATCAATCGCCTAATGTCTAGTCCCGATAAGGTTGAAGCTTTGGATTTTTGCAAAAGGCTAGACGGCAGTTTCAATGCTTATTCTTTCACTACGCGCAGGAATTTCTATTCTAACTTTCTCGACAGCTTCCTGTGGCAGAGAACCCAACAAAAAAGCGAACTTGTCCAAGGGGGGGCTTATGCTATCGGCTATCTTTTGTCACAAGCTTCTGCACAAAAAGCGTCTGAAGTCTTATCTTTCTTCCGCTTGGAAGATATTTCAGAGTTGAATAAAGAGATGCAGGGCAAAGATGAAGGAGAAATAGAGAGCCTTCTTAAAGAGCGGTTCGGGAAAAAAGCACTACAACATAGCGCTAAAGCTGTCAGGTCTTTTGTTATTGATGAAATAGCAGGGTCGATTGGTTCGCTTGGTCTTGAGGGCTTAAAAGAGATGGGGCTCTCTTTAGAGGACATTCCTGGTTTTAGCGGTGGTGAATTAGATGAGTCTAGTGTTCTAGGTTTCAATGTTAAAAGCTACCTAGAGAATGCTTGTGTTGAGACGATAGACAAGATCTCAACAAAATTGTCAGAGAGAGCTGACACCCCCGAAAGTCTCGTGGAAGCTCTTAAGTTTTTAGCTAATACGAGAAACAACCCCTCTGAATTGAATGAGGAGTATTCCTCTAAAATGGAAGGTGTTAAAAAGCAGCTTGAATCAGCAAGCTCTGAGGAAGAGCTTTCTGAAGCCATTTCAAAAATGGGCGGGGTATTTGAGGCTTACTTAAATGAAGGGGTTGGAGAAGCCCGTTCCCTTTCAGAGTCTTATGCTCTTCACGACCTAAGAGATCCTCTTACTAAGGGGACTAGATTCTTATCTAATGTTCTTGAACCGCTCTCTTATGTGTCCGATGGAGTTAGTGCGGTTAAGAACTTGTTTGGCGACACCCCCCCTCGCACCGCCAAGGCAGAAATCTCAAGAGACTTGATGGTGATGAGAATGTACTCTGTGCTAGATGCGTACAGGGGTGCTCAGACGAGGCAATTTCTTAAAAAGAACATCTCTGACTATTCAGACGAAATATATGACTCTCTTATGAGAGCTAAAAATAATGATGAAATAATAGATAAGAGCTACATGGAGATGGCTCTTGAATATCAAAAGATGAAGAAGTTTGCTCCTGAGGAGTAGTTTTTTGTCCTCTTGATTAGATTTTTATTGGTAGTATATATAACTTCTTAACCCTTTCACATGGAGAGAACAAACATGGAGTTTAAGAGAGATGAATTTGTCTTGCTCGAAGCACAGACGACAGTACATTTGGGTCGCCTTCAGAAGAACCTCCGAAAGGGGGACATCGTAGAGTATGATGGGTATACTCTAAAGTTTGGCGGGACTACGGAAGTTATGCCTGAGCTTCGTGCAGGGGTGAAGCGGGGCTGGCTGACAATCACAGACGCTTCCGCTCCTCAAAATGTTGATGAGGCGATAGAGGCTCAAACTCCCTCAAAGCCAAAGAAGGAAATGGCTGTCGAGACAGTCTATGAGGAAGAAAGAGCTGTTTCTGAAGTTGCACCAACGGGAGCTACGAAGGAAGCTTCTGCGCCTAAGAAGTTCCCTCTCGTTGTAGAGTCTCAAGATGAGGACATGATTTCAGTTGCGAGCGTGGAGAGCAAGAGCGGGGCGATTGTCGCAGGAGCTTCTAGTGCAGAGGTTTCAGGCGGCGGGATTTCAGAGTCTCAGGGTGCAGAGCCCGTTGGTCAAATTAAGATCAAGACAGCGAGCAAGCAAAAGACTGTCATTTCAGATGGCTCGCAGGCTTCGCAGGAAATCAGCAGGCTTGATAACCTAGACCGAGAGGACGTAATTGAGCGCAAGCCCGCATCAGATTCTCTCTCTGTAGAAGATGACGTGGAAGTCTCTTTAAATGTTGAGCCCTCAGCTCCCGAAGACACCGAGGCAGTAGAGAACTCTCAAATTCTGAGCGCGATTGATGGGGAAGTACAACCCGATCAAGGTGCGGTATCTATAGGTAAGGATGAGTCTAAGGTGGCTCACTTACCAAGTGGCGTTGAGTGGGATATGAGCCCTCAATGGAGAAAGAGAGCCAAGATCGCCTATGAGAAGTACTCCTCTCGACCTGAGGTTCTTGATGAAATCATCGCTGTAGAGACTAAGGGCGTAGCTAACGCTCTTAAGAAGCTCATCGAGGGTTAACTTTAGACTCTTTATCTAGCCCCTTCTCTTAATAAGAAGGGGCGTTGAATATGAGTACAAAGAAGATATCTTCAAGTCAGGCTTCATGGTCTATTTTAGCAGGCGGTGTTTCAGATGCTAGAGTAGAAGCATATCGCCTCAGA
>Ga0181587_10004484_pt1 | contig 11505 bp, 7 predicted proteins | sample 071ome_27_FD_132463 | JGI IMG/M metagenome (GOLD analysis project Ga0181587, IMG submission 132463) | Coastal salt marsh microbial communities from the Groves Creek Marsh, Skidaway Island, Georgia - 071409AT metaG (megahit assembly) | ecosystem: Environmental > Aquatic > Marine > Intertidal zone...
CGATATCATGGCGACCGATGGCGATGCCTATAAACTGATGTTTATCGCGAAGGGCGGCGGTTCAGCCAATAAGGCCTTCCTGTATCAGGAAACCAAAGCGTTACTCAATCCGGACCGCTTATTCGAATTTCTCGAAGAAAAATTATTGTCCATCGGCACTGCGGCTTGTCCGCCCTATCACTTGGCGCTTGTGGTCGGTGGCACATCGGCCGAGATGTGCATGAAAACAATGAAACTCGCATCGTGCCATTACCTCGACAATATGCCGACTTCCGGCAACAAACACGGCCAGGCATTCCGCGATCTGGAAACCGAAGCGAAACTGCTCGAGCTTGCCCAGCGGATCGGCGTCGGCGCGCAATTCGGCGGCAAATACTTCGCCCATGACGTGCGCGTCATCCGCATGCCCCGGCACGGCGCATCCTGCCCGGTATCGCTCGGCGTGTCCTGTTCGGCCGACCGGCAAATCAAGGCCAAGATCACAAAAGACGGTGTGTTCCTCGAAGAGCTCGAGCGCAACCCAGCCAAACATTTACCCGAGGTGACGGATGAACACCTCGGTGGTGACGTCGTCGAAATCGACCTCAACAAACCGATGGCGGAAGTCTTAAAAACCCTTAGCCAATATCCGATCCGGACACGGCTGTCGCTCAGCGGATCGCTGATCGTCGCGCGCGACATCGCGCACGCCAAACTGAAAGAACGGCTCGATGCCGGTGAGGGCCTGCCGGATTATTTCAAGGAGAACGCGGTTTATTATGCAGGGCCGGCAAAAACGCCCGAAGGCATGCCCTCCGGTTCGTTCGGGCCGACCACGGCGGGACGGATGGATTCATATGTCGAACAATTTCAAGCAGCCGGGGGTTCCATGGTCATGCTGGCCAAAGGCAACCGTTCGCAGCAAGTTACCGATGCCTGCAAAAAACACGGCGGATTCTACTTAGGCTCTATCGGCGGTCCGGCGGCACGCTTGGCGCAAGACAGTATTACCAAGGTCGAAGTCATCGAGTACGAAGAGCTTGGCATGGAAGCAATATGGAAAATCGATATTAAAGACTTTCCCGCTTTTATCGTTGTTGACGACAAAGGCAATGATTTCTTCGCCGAGTTTAAACCCGGCGCCATGAAAATTCATGACGGCAATGGCCTCTGATTTTCTTTTCAACGGTCCTGAAGACGCCCCCATTACGTTTGTTTTGGCGCACGGCGCGGGCGCACCGATGGACAGCGCGTATATGGCCTATTTCGCCGAACAGCTCGCGATAAAAGGATTTCGCGTCGCGCGTTTCGAATTTCCCTACATGGCCGCGCGGCGCGAAGACGGCAAACGGCGCCCGCCCAACACAGCAAAAATTTTACTCGAAACCTATCGCACCGTGATTAACGAACTGGGAGCGCAAAATCTCATCATCGGCGGCAAATCCATGGGCGGTCGCATTGCCAGCATGGTCGCTGATGACATGAATGTGCGCGGCCTCGTTTGCCTCGGCTATCCGTTTCACCCGCCCGGCAAGCCGGAAAAACGCCGGACCGAACATCTCGAGACAATCAAAACGCCGACACGGATTTTACAAGGGACCCGTGATCCTTTTGGTACGGCCGACGACGTCAACGGCTATGCCCTGTCATCCGCGATTAAGGTGCACTGGCTCGAGGACGGCGACCATGGCTTTAAACCCCGCAAAAAGTCGGGCCGCACGGAAGCCCAAAATTGGGATGAAGCCGTCGATATTCTCGCCGACTTCGCCCGCTCCCTGTAACCATACCTCACATAACTCTTTGAATTATATGTAATTTACCGATCACATATAATTTACTGTACTTTTAATTATATTATTGCATATACTTATAACTGCAATAACGCAGAAAAGGAGCGCCGGTTTTAAAGGGGCAACCCAGCCGGTTCTTCAGAGGAGCACATAAGATGAGGCAACACACGATCAAAAACAGATCCGGATTTGCGATGGCCGCTATCGCGGCACTCGGGCTTATGTTGACAACGAGCCTGGCCGAAGCGGGCGGGTACAAACACAAGTACAACGGTAAATATCACAGTCATTACTACGGCAAACATTACAAAAAACATTTCAAACACCATGGCAACAAAACGGTTATCCTCGGTGCTTTAGGTTTGCTGGGTTGGGGCCTCCATAGCGACAACCATTATTACGTGCACCCAAAAGCAACGTATAAACACCGCCATTCCTACAAGCGATATAAACGACGGGCTTGGAAACATGCTTATAACGATAACCATGATGGTTCGTGCTATCCCGTGAAGAAAAAGGGCTATTGGCGTGGTCACCGGGCCAAAATTGGCGGGACCGCCTGCGTCGACAGATATGGCAACACCTATATCGTTAAAGGCAGCCGATATCTCATCCGTTACTTGTACTAAAAAATTTTAAGAACAAGCTGGGCATTGTGCCCGGTCTGCGGGGAATACCCCCCTCCCCGCTCGAAGGGCCTGGCTTCAATCGAAGTCAGGCCCTTGTTCGTTGCCGTTGTTGGGTTCACAGTAGCGGGATAAAGTATTCTAAAAAGAGAACGATGGACCAAACCGATACCCGATTGCAGAAACGATCGATCCTGATTGCGGGGCATGCCAGCAGTGTGAGCCTCGAAGACGCGTTTTGGCAGGAACTCACGAACATCGCCAAAAAAAGAGGGGTTTCGCTGAATCATCTCGTCAGCGACATCGACCGTACCCGCACGGGCAATCTTTCCAGTGCGATCCGGGTTTTTGTTCTGAATAATAAAACGTAAGCCGTTTCAGTTAGCGGATACCGAACAAGTCCTTCAAGATGTCCTCGGGACGGGCTTTTTGTTTTTGCTGTGGTGGCGGAGGCTGCTGCTGTTGCGTTTGCGGTTGCTGCTGGGTTTGTGGCTGCTGCTGTTGCGTCGAGCCACCGCCCAGGCCCGGGATAAGCTGATCGAGGAGTTTTCCGACACCGGGTTGTTTTTTGATGACTTTATCCAATCCCGGAACAGGAAGGGCGCCACCCAGGTTCGGCGTCTTCATTTTCACATTCGGTTTATCGAGTCTGCCATAAACCCGGAACGGTACCGTCGTTGTCGATTTTTGCCCACGGCGTAACAACTGGGTCAGCATATTTTGCGCTAAATCGACCTGACCGTTGACATCAAGATTCCATCGCGGCAAATCGACAAAGCCTTTGGCTTCGCCGTTGCCCACACTCGATAACAATTTAATATCCTGGGTTCGCGCAATCCCCTGATTGATAGCAAACGAGCCGGTGACATCGGCCAGCCCCTTGCCTTTACGCGAGCCGCCTAGTTGACCACCCAGTTGGTTCAAGCCGATCACCAAATCGAGAATGCCGGATAAGGCAGACCCACCACCGCCACCACGGACATCAAGACCTTCCAGGACGAAGCTGCCCTTGCCGGTTAAGTGGGAGACCATTTCCGCAACACTGGCGCCGGCAGTTGCAAGATTGACATCCAGACTGGCCCGCCCCCGCGATAAAGCCTTTTCAATTTTGCTGACGTTGGCGTTTTTAACGGTTAAAGAAATATTCGCGCGTGGTGTTTTCGACGCATTGACCGTGGCTTGGCCTTGCAGCGAACCGCCATATAAGTCACCGGAAAGTTTTTTCGTTTGCAGTACGCCATTTGCGAGGGCCAAGACCAAATCGGCTTTAGTCAGACGATATTGATCGAATGTTAAAGAGGGGGCTTTCAAACTGACATTGGCATCGAGCGCCCGCAATCCGGACAAATCGATCGGATCGGTCGACCAGCGGCCCTGCGATCCGCTCTTACGCCGTGCAACTTTGTGCAACAGCGCAGGGGACACACCGGTATAGAGAGGTGCACGCCAGGCCGCAAAACGATGCAAACGCAAAGACGCGCGACGTTGTGCCGGCAAGAATCGGTCAATAACAATGGAGCCAGTCGTTAAATCGGCACCCAACATCGGCCGCGTGCCCTTTAAGTTCAGGGATACGGAGCCGTTGATATCCAATTTACCGATTTTCGCCTTCAGGTTCGGCACAGCGATGTTTCCAGCGTCGCCTTTAATATCGGCCGTCACATCCAGCGCACCCAGTCGGCCGCTTGGCCGATAATCAATATTGAGTGCCTGTAACAATCGCTGCAAATTACTGTGCTTGGCGGTAAGACGAAGATCGATACCGCCAATGACAGGCAAAGCCGATACAGTGCCTGCAAGCTGAATATCGGCACCGGCGGCCTGCAAACGTGAATTTAATTTCGGTTTAAATAAGGAGCCCTCTGCTTGGCTGGTAAGCGTGACCTTGCCGATCTTTTGTAAATTGTCCGGTGTTTCAAGGCCCGCAGCCCGGAACAGCCGGTGAAGGCTCGGCACATTTAACGACCAATGAACGTCTTTTAATGTCGGCAACCCGACTAGTTTCTCGACCTTACCTTTTAAATTAAATGAAGCGCCTGAAAAGCGTGCAACGCTCGCCCGGCGAATTTCGAATGTATTGTTAAACAGAGTCCCGTCGAGGACGATATCCTTAATTTGATTTCCCCGGTACACCAACGTACGCACATGTGCTTTTACATTGGCATCGAATGTTTTTAGAACATTTAATGCTGCCAAGGGATGTGCCTTTAAGTCGGACGATTTTGCCGCTTTGGATTGTCCCGCAGCGGGTGCCTTATCGCCTGAAGGGGCCGATTTTTGCCTAACACCGGAAGCTAAATAAGCATCCAAATTCAGCCGGTCGAGAACAAGGTTGGCGCCAAAAGCAACCGGCTGGCGCATGGCAACCGTTGCCGCACCAGTCAAGCGGGAACTGTCAAATTGAAGATCAAGCCCGGCAACGTCGACTGTTTTGGGGGTAGCCGAAAATTTTCCGGCAAACGTCAACCGGCGCATACGGCCGGATGGGAATGCCGGTAAGGACACGCCCAGCCATTTTGCAACGCCGCGGACATTGCTCGCCGCGGCTTCAATTTCGCCATCGAATTTAAGATTTCCGTTTTTCGCCGTTAAAAACCCGAATAACGCAACATCGGTCGTGCCCGGCAGTTGTGCCGTAAGCTGACTGATCGTCACCTCACCATTCGCCAACTCGATGCTGGCTTTTGCCTGACGGATCGCATCACCCCGATAAACAAGGCGATCCAAAACAATATTAAATGAGGCGAGTATGTTAGATGGAATTTCCACCTTCTGTTTTTTTGCTGCCGTTTCGGCATGCGCCGTGCCAATGGATAGCCAAGATTGTTTCTTGCCTGTTTTTTTGCCCGCCGGCTTAACATCAGGCAGGGCCAACAGTTTATCTAAATCAAACTGATTGATATTAAGCTTGGCTATAATGTTGGGCAGCTTCGTTTTTTTATCGGTCGTTAGGCTCGCTTCACCTTTGGCCTGAGTATCGCCAAGTCGAATAATTAAATTCGACACTGATGACGACTCGGCGGAAGCGTTTACATCTGCTTCAAGCCGAAAGGCTTGCCCCATGAGCCCCGGCAGCGCACCCGTTTTCGCAACCGTGTGAATAACTTCGGCGAGGCTTTTGCCTTCCGCTGAGATTTTTGATTTGAGCGTCGGTGACTCGGCTAGGTTAGTAAGGGCCCCTGATGTTTGAATTTTTGCGGCACCGCCGGCGACATCGAGGTTTGCGTTGATAGAGGCCGTCCGGCCTTCAATGATTTTACCGACTGTCGCATTGATTTTGAGCGGCAATCCTCTAGCGCGCAATGAACCCGACGCTTCAAACGGTCCGATCAAGGAAGCTACGGCAATACGGGCATTAATGTTTTCAATTCGTTCCGTTGTCTTTGCCTTAGCATCGCGAAATACAACATTCCCGTTTTGAATAATGACATTATCCAAACTTAAAGATATGCCCGGTGCTGACCCTGCTTGACCGGCTTTGCTCGGTGTTACCGGTTTTTTCGGTGCCGCAGAATCTTGCGTTTGAAATTCCCAATTTTTACGGCCATCCGCCAATACTTCGAGCGAAATTGTTGGTTTAATCAGCTTAATCGTTTCAAACTGCACCTTGCCTTGCAATAAAGGCTGCACGGCCATCCGAACTTCAACCGATTCGAATTGGGCCATTTGTGCATCTGCCGCCCCTTCGGCATTTGCAAAACGCACATTATGTGCCACCAACGCAGGCGTCGGTAAAATGGCAATTCGGATATCACCTTCGATGGATAAAGCGCGTCCAGTCGCTTTTTTCGCCTGACTGGCAATTTCAGGCTTGTAATCGTTCCAATCGATAAAACTCGGAACAATCAAAATCGCACCCAGCAGGGATACAAGAATGATACCGACGCCTAGAATGATTTTCTTCACGGATAAAACTCCGGCTTTGTTATGTCGTCCTGGGAAAAGCCGCTATCCCAAAAGGGTGGATGCCTCAGGCACAGCGCTTGGGCGGATACTAATCGCTCATCAGCAGCCAAGCAATCAGTGTCTTTTCCGGAATATTGAGGCTGATTTTGGTTATTTATAAGATTTGTATTTTAACAGCTTCGCCGTCACAAAGGGGGCCACGATACATGTCACGGCTGAGACCAGGACAATAGCAGCAAACACCGTATCCGGCATGGCCTCTGTCCCCATTTTTGCGCCTTCCTGCATGACGACCAGCGCAATTTCAGCGCGAGGAACCATACTGACGCCAATAGCTGCTGCTCCGGCCAACCCCGTACTCAACAGGGCCGGCACACCCGCACCGACGACTTTACCCACAATAGCAACGATCAAGAGAACCGCGCCGATCTGTGATGCCGCACCCAAGGCGGCAGGGTCGATCATCAAGCCGATGTTGATAAAAAAGAACGGCATAAAAAATTCATAAAGCGGCAAAAACATTGTTTCGAGACGAATGACTTCGGGATCGCGACTGAACACCAAACCAGCAAATAAGGCGCCGATGGCCAAGGGAAAGCCGAAAAAACCGGCAATCGATGCGATGACAATGCCTGTACCGAGTACGAACAGGATTGGATCCGGTGCTTGCGTACTTTTGATGAATTGCGAGATATGTTCTTCGGCGTATTGAGCAAAAAGCAAACAAAACGTGCCGAACAACAATGCCTTGCCGACAAAAATGGCGCTGGTCTCAAGTAGTGCCGGAAAAAGTGCCGAGTTATTCCCCGTATACAAAATCGGTACAAGCGCAATCAACAAGGCCATCAGCGCAACGCCCGAGATATCATCCAAGGCAGCCACATCAACAAGGAGGTCTCCATCCGGAGAACGTAACGCGCCGACTTCCTGCCAAACTGAAACCGAGACGGCAATACTGGTTGCCGTCAACGCTATGGCAACGAATAAACTCGGGACCATCGATATTTCAAGGACATAATAAGCGACGGCAAATCCGGGAATGCCGCTGAGCAAAACATTCCCAATCCAAATCGGAACGGCCCGCGGCAGCTTATCAATTAAATTATGTAAATTGCTTTCAAGGCCAACACGAAACAGAATAACAATGATGCCGATGCCGGCTAGAAATTCGAAAATAGTCTCACCTTTGGAATCGATAATCTTCCAGCGCGCATCGGCAAGACGCAGCAAAAACCCGACAAATAAAAAACCGATCAGCGATGGAATGGACGTGCGGGCAAACCACTTCCGCAAAAGGATCGACAGCATGATAAGAATGCCGACCAGCATGGCAAAGGCAGGTATTGAATGTGTGACATCATTCATCGTTAATTGCTCTTACACCATTGGAACAAACCGAGTGCTGAATAAAAGGCAATCTAAAACGTAATTTCTATGACCAAGATCAATGTTTAACCTCAGGCAGAAGGCCGCGACTTTAGAGACGGATGTTTTACCGCAAACAGTCGGGCCTCGGACCGCCGGTTGCCCAATCCAAGAGTTCAACCGTGTGCACAATCGGGACATCCAAAGATTTTTCGAGTTGCATCATACACCCAATGTTCCCCGTCGCGACGACATCGGGATTCGTATTTGCAAGATTAGTTGCCTTGCGTTCGCGCAACCCGTCGGCAATCTTAGGCTGTAGAATATTATACGTTCCCGCCGAACCACAACACAGATGCGCTTCCTTGGGCTCACGCACATTGAATCCGGCTTCGATTAGAAGCGATTGTGGAATTGTTACAATTTTTTGACCATGCTGCATCGAGCAGGCTGATTGATAAGTCACCGTCACCGGTTCGCTTATCTCTGACGGCTTAAGATTCAATTCGTTTATAAGTTCGCTGACATCGCATGTTAATGACGCAATTCGTTGCGCCCGTTCGGCAAAAATATAATCATCGCGGAACAAAGCGCCGTAATCTTTCAGCATGGTGCCGCAACCCGAGGCATTGACGACGATGGCATCAAGCTTCCCCCTATCATCGCCTGGGGCATCGCCCATTAACCGCTCCCAAGCAAGAATATTGTCCCGGGCTTGTTTACGGGCGGTTTCTTCATGCCCCATGTGATGCACCAAAGCGCCGCAGCAACCGGCACCATCGGCAATGACAACTTCACAACCGTGCCGGGTCAAAAGACGGACCGTCGCTTCGTTGATGGACGGCGCCAACACTTGCTGTGCACACCCCGTTAACAACGCGACACGTTTAACTATTTCACCTTCGGCGGAAAACGTTTGCGGGCGGTCCAGCGGAGACGGCGAAGCCAAAGTCGAAGGCGTTAAGTTCAACATAGCCTTTAACCGTGCGGGAAATGCAAACCGTAGCGGACGGAATATCCACGCCGCAAGAAGCGACCAGCGAAATAAGGCCGGATTTGGCAAAATGCACGCCATAACACCACGCACCAGCCGGTCGAAGAAAGGCCGCCGATACGTTTTTTCGACCCGCACCCGCGCTTGATCGATCAGGTGCATATAATCCACACCCGATGGGCATGTGGTCGTACACGACAAGCACGACAGGCACCGGTCGAGATGGGTGGTAACTTTTGCCGAAGCAGGCTTTTCCTGTTCGAGCATATCCTTGATGAGATAGATCCGGCCGCGCGGGCTATCAAGCTCATCGCCCAAGAGGACATATGTCGGACATGTCGAATTACAAAAGCCGCAATGCACGCAGGTGCGCAGAATCCGGTTCATGTCCTGTATGTGCGGATCGGCCATTTGCGCCGGTGTAAAAAACGTTCGCATGTTCAGACTCCCGCGACCATTCGGCCCGGATTGAGAATTTGTTTCGGATCGAACGCATCTTTGACGCGCGCCGACAGTGCCGCCAAAGGCGCAGGCTGAGGCTGAAACACTTCGACTTGCTTTCGAACCGCTTCATCGGCGCGAATTAATGTCGCGTGTCCGCCGCTGATCAAGGCCGCGCGGACCTCATCCTGCGCGGCATCCGTTTCGGGTGAAATCGCTAACCACAGCAACCCACCACCCCAGTCGTAATAAACTTCGCCAGATAGGCCTTGGCGCAATTGAGTGGCAATGCCTGCGGCACTTGCGGGCGGCACCGAAATTTTCCAAATCTGTTTGTTCCGGTCCGCCGATCCGGCAAAAAACAAAACATTGCCGGTTTCACGCCAATATGTTTTCGAATTCGCCGTGTGCAGTTCTTCGATGGCACCGAACGGCTGCAATAATTTTTTCAGCGATTCACAGCGCGACTCGACCGATGGCGCAACGCCTTCGACCCGAATGGCCGTAACCGCTTGGCGGGAATCGGCGATATTGGAAACAGCAGATCGCGGCGTGATTGCCGCCGGGACGTGCGCGGCACCCGAGACCTCATACGGGCTATGCAACGCGGCGGTCATCACCTGCATGGCTTTCTCGTCATCGGCGCCTAAAATCAAGATCGTTCGGATTTTTTCCGGCAGGGGTAAAACTTTTATCGATACTTCCGTCATCACGCCGAGGGTGCCGAATGACCCCGCCATCAGTTTGGAAAGATCGAACCCAGTGACGTTCTTCACGACTTGGCCGCCGGATTTAAACAGATCGCCGCGGCCTGATACAGCGTGAAACCCCAACAGATGATCACGCGCCGCCCCGACTTTGACACGGCGGGAGCCGGAAAGATTGCACGCGATCACACCGCCAATCGTTCCTGATGATTGGTTGGCGCCCGCAACGCCATTGAGGAGCCCATCGTAATTCACCGGCTCAAATGCCAATTCCTGATCATGTTCCGCCAGGGCGGCTTCGATATCGGATAAGGGCGTCGCCGCCTTCACGGTCATGACCAATTCTTCCGGCTGATAAACCGTGATCCCCGCAATCGCAGACATATTAAGTTGATGCTTGGCCGTGACGGGCCGTCCCAAGGCGCGCTTGCTGTCCCTGCCGATCACCGCAAGGGATGCCTCTTCGGCAACCGCCCATTGGATGGCTTCGCGCAACTGCTCTTCGTTTTCGGGCTTGATCGCTTCTGACATTTAAAACCGAGGAATATCCGGGAACCGGTGCTGCCCGCGATGCACATGCACCCGGCCTAATTCGGCACAACGATGCAGCGTCGGGTACACTTTACCGGGATTGAGCAAATGACCGGCATCGAACGCGCATTTCAAACGTTGCTGCTGGTTCATATCGTCTTCGTTGAACATCGTTCCCATGAGATCGCGCTTTTCGATACCGATGCCATGTTCGCCGGACAGCACGCCACCGACTTCGACACAAACTTTCAGAATTTCCGCCCCGAACTTTTCGGCGGTCTCCAACTCGCCCGGTTTGTTCGCATCATACAGGATCAACGGATGCAAATTGCCGTCGCCGGCATGAAACACGTTGGCGACACCGAGGCCGTATTTCTCTTCCAATTCGCGGATTTTCTTCAGAACAACAGACAGCTTGCCGCGCGGGATCGTGCCGTCCATACAGTAGTAATCCGGCGAAATGCGCCCGACCGCGGGAAATGCCGCCTTGCGTCCGGCCCAAAAGCGCTGGCGCTCTTCTTCGTTCTGGCTGATCTGTGTCATCGATGCGCCGATGTCTTTGGCAATCTTTTCCACCCGTTCGATCAAATACGCCACTTCGACCGCCGGGCCGTCCAATTCGACGATCAACAGCGCCTCAACATCGCGCGGGTATCCGCAGTTCATAAAATCATCGGCAGCGTGAATGGCGGGTTTGTCCATCATCTCCATACCGCCCGGAATAATGCCATTGGCGATCACAGCGGCAACACATTCTCCGGCAGCCTCGCTTGAGTCGAAACCGATCAAAACGGCGCGAGCGGTTTCGGGTTTTTGCAAAATCCGCACCGTGACTTCCGTGACCACACCGAGCAATCCTTCCGCGCCAGTCAACACGCCGAGGAGATCGTAAACATCGCTGTCTAAATGCTTGCCGCCGATTCGGATCACTTCGCCGTCGATCATGACGATCTCAAGTCCCATCACGTTGTTGGTGGTCAGGCCGTACTTCAGACAATGCACGCCGCCCGCGTTGGTACCGATGTTGCCGCCGATGGAACACGCGATCTGGCTCGACGGATCGGGTGCATAATAAAAACCTTTATCGGCAACCGCGTCGGTGATGGATAAGTTCGTGCAGCCGGGCTGCGCGACCACACAACGGTTGTCGTAATCGACGTCGAGAA
>Ga0181587_10004488_pt1 | contig 11503 bp, 12 predicted proteins | sample 071ome_27_FD_132463 | JGI IMG/M metagenome (GOLD analysis project Ga0181587, IMG submission 132463) | Coastal salt marsh microbial communities from the Groves Creek Marsh, Skidaway Island, Georgia - 071409AT metaG (megahit assembly) | ecosystem: Environmental > Aquatic > Marine > Intertidal...
GGGAAAACCACAAAACGCCCCAACGCTCAAAAGCGGGGACGCATAGGTTTCTAGTACGAAAACTTAGTAGTAGGGTTCGGGGCGTTAGCCGCCGAAAGAATTCAGAACAGTTTGCAAACCGAACCGGATAATCACGTCAACCAGACCAAAGAACATTGCAGCCAACGCAGCCATTGCGAACACCATCACGGTTGTCAACAAAACCTCGCGCCGCGTGGGCCATACCACTTTGGACACTTCTGAGCGGACTTGTTGGATGAACTGCATTGGATTTGTCGTCGACATCGGAATACCCTTTTGATTAATCGCCACCTAACAAGTCTTGGGCAAAGTTTCAAGGGCCAAGACGCACGCGCGCTTGCCTATTGCATGTTTTCCCGCAAAACGGCACCCGGGTTCATGATACCATTTGGATCAAACGCGGATTTGATTGCACGCATCATGGACAACTTAACCGGATCACCGTACCGTTCAAGGTCCCCGACCTTTAACCGCCCTACCCCATGTTCCGCGCTAAATGATCCTTTCAGTGAGACGACCAAATCATGTATACACTCTTGAACCGGTTCGACCATGTCAACATAGGCGGATTTGCTTTCCCCTTTTGGCGGAAACACGTTGTAATGCAGATTCCCGTCCCCCAAATGACCAAAACAGTTTATCCGAAATTCACCCAGTTTTTGCACGTGACCCGGCGCGGTCGCGATGAATTCGGGAATGATGGACAGGGGCAGCGAAATGTCATGACTGCTGATAGATCCGATCAAACGGTTCGCTTCTGGGATTCGTTCACGCACCGCCCACAGATCGTTCCGCTGGGTTTCGGATTGCGCAATCACGCCGTCATAGACCACGCCCTGCTCTAGTGCATCGGTGAAAATGGCTTCTAGTGACGCTTGTGCATTTGCCGAACCACCCAATCCCAATTCAATTAACACACACCACTCAGGGCGCGTTTGAAAGGGTTGGCGCAGGTCTGGAATTGCTTCGCTTAGGAACCGCAACCCCATTTCACCGATCAATTCGAATGTGCTGACACCTTCTGCGACATGGGATCGGGCCAATGACAAGAGCGATAACGCCGCATCAGGGGACGGTACGGACAACATCGCGGTTGCAACGTCACTTGGGCGGGGTGACAGCTTTAACGCGGCTGCGGTGATAACGCCCAAGGTCCCTTCGGATCCGATCATCAAATTCCGCAGGTCATAGCCCGTATTATCCTTGCGCAATCGGGTAAGCCCATTCCAAATGTCGCCATTGGGCAGCACCACCTCAAGCCCAAGGCACAGATCGCGCGTATTCCCATAGCGCAGAACATTGACCCCGCCCGCATTGGTTGCCAGATTGCCGCCAATACGCGCAGACCCCTCAGACGCAAGCGAAAGGGGGAACAATCGATCCACAGCATCCGCCGCCGCTTGGATGTCGGCCAAAATCGCGCCGGCCTCGACCACGATCACGTTTTCATCGGTATACACGGCGCGAATTTCATTCATGCGTTCTAACGAAAGGATAACGGGCGCTGCACCGTTCTCTATGATCTGTCCGCTGACCAAACCTGTACCGCCGCCATAGGGAATGACACCAACGCGGTGTTCATGGCACAACCGCACCAAAGTTGACACCTGTTCCACGGTTTCGGGACGTGCCAAGATACCGCCAAGCCCCTGCCATTTACCGCGCGGCTCTTGCAAATAGGCGGGTGGAACAGCGCCAAATAATGCATTCGGCAAATGGTGGTGTAATATGGTCAGAAAGGTTTCGTTCGCTGGATGTAACATCGTGACCCTTAATGCAGACCGATATTCGTACGCCCACGCCGATCAGCGCGCAAAATCGCATATAAAACATGGGTCCGCCAACGGCCGTTGATCTGGAGATAGGCCTGAGCCACGCCTTCGTATTTGAAACCGTTCTTTTCCAATGTGCCACGCGATGGGACATTTTCGGGCAAACACCCTGCCTCAAGGCGGCTTAGGTCCATCTTGACGAATGCATGGTGAATGATGGCTTGGATCGCCTCGCTCATATAGCCCAAGCGGGCATAGGGTTGACCGATCCAATATCCCAAACTTGCCGCTTGCGATGGACCGCGACGAATGTTTGACAGCGTGATCGCCCCGACCACCGCGTTGCTTTTGCGTTCAATCAAAAACAGCGGCAATTCCGTTTCCATGTTGATGGAACGTTGTGCCCAATAGACGCGGTTTGCAAAGGATTTGCGCGTGAGGTGATCCGTCGACCATGTGGGTTCCCAAGGCGACAGAAACTCGCGGGATTGCAAACGCAGCTCAGCCCAGTTCCGAAAATCTGTATGCGCTGGTGGGCGCAATATCAGACGTTCGGTGTCAAGCTGAACTTTGCGTTTGAACAAAAACATTAGGCTGCTCTTTGTGTCTCCAACGCATCCAAACTTGGCGCATCGGCAACAGGGCCATACAGCGCTGTCGCTAATTTAGCAGTGCTTGCCACATGTTCTGCGTATGCCTTGACCGCGGTCATATCGACGGCGTCGATTTTTTCAACCGATTCCGATAAATCGGGAACATATCCCCACACCTGCACCATTCGCGCCAACCGCTCTGCACGGTTTGATGCGCTTTCCAAGCCCATCAACATCCCTGCCTTCATCTGCGCGCGGGCACGATCAATCTCGGCTTGCGTGATGGTATCTGCTGCACGCTTCAACTCATCAATGGTCAGACGCGCCAATTCGGCAACTTTGTCACCTGACGTCCCTGCATAGATCGTCGTCATACCAGTATCGACATAGGCCCCCGTTTGGGCAAAAATCGAATAACACAATCCGCGTTTTTCGCGCACTTCTTGGAACAGGCGCGACGACATACCACCGCCCAACGCAATTGAATAGATTTGCGCAGTATAGATATCGTCGCTTTTGTAATCGGGGCTTTCATAGGCAAGCGTGAAATGCGCCTGTTCTAGCGATTTAACCTCGCGCCGTTCTCCGCGCGTGAAGGTGGCAGGGGTTTGCAGCTGATCGCGCAGATCCGGCGACATACTGCCCAAGGCTTGGGTGGCAAGTTCCAACAAAGCATCATGATCAATCCCACCTGCAGCCGCCAAAATCAAACGATTGGGTTGATATTGCGCAGTGACAAAAGACATCAGATCATCACGATGAAAGCGATTGATATTTTCGGCAGGGCCCAAGATCGATCGGCCCAAAGCCTGATCGGGATATGCCGTTTCTTGAAGCCAATCAAAAATGATATCGTCAGGCGTATCCAACGTTTGGCCAATCTCTTGCAAAATAACGCCACGCTCGACCTCGATCTCGCGGGGGTCAAAAATCGAATTGCGCAAGATATCGGACAAGATGTCGACCGCCAACGGGATATCTTGGTTCAAGACACGCACATAATAGGCGGTTGTTTCCCGCGATGTATAGGCGTTGATGTAACCGCCCACATCTTCGATCTGTTCGGCAATTTCCAAAGCGGTCCGGTTTTTGGTGCCTTTGAATGCCATATGTTCCAAGAAATGGGCAATCCCATTTTCATGAAGAGTTTCATGGCGTCCACCGGCTGCGACCCATACACCAATCGACGCAGACTGTAGACCGGGCATGTTTTCGGTCACAACGCGCAACCCGTTTGGTAATGTGTGAAGTTGAATGCTCACGCTTTGATCCGTTCTTGAACAATGGCTTTCAAAGCCTGTAAATCATTTGCTGCCCGCGTCACGCGTTCATCGCGATCAAAGAGATCGGCCATGCGCACCGGCAATTCTGGACGATAGCCCGTCGCCGCTTCAACCGCATCAGGGAACTTGGCGGGGTGGGCCGTCGCCAATGTGATCATTGGTGTGTTTGGATCCCGCATCTGATCGCCGACATGCACCCCGATGGCAGAATGCGGACACAGCAATTCCGCACGCGTTTGGTAGGACCGCGTAATCTCTGCAGATGTTTCATCCTCAGATACGCGACCGCTGTCAAAATCTTTGCGCAGCGTGTCGAGGATACCTTGGGACACTGCAAAGCCACCTTTGGTTTTCAAATCATCCATCAATGCAGCCACCGCCGCGCCATCACCGTCATAGGCGTAAAACAACGCGCGTTCAAAATTAGAACTGATTTGAATGTCCATAGACGGACTGATCGAGGGGAAGACATCATCCATTCGATAGTCACCTGTTGTTAGACACCGATGCAAAATGTCGTTTTGGTTTGTCGCAACAATCAAGCGATCAATCGGCAGGCCCATTTTTTTGGCGATGAAGCCCGCAAAAATATCGCCAAAATTTCCCGTAGGGACAGTAAAGGATATCTTGCGATCAGGTGCGCCCAATTGGACCGCGGACGAGAAATAATACACAACTTGTGCCAAAACCCGCGCCCAGTTGATCGAATTCACACCAGCAAGTTTCACCCCATCGCGGAATTCGAAATCATTAAACATATCTTTCAGACGCGACTGGCAATCATCAAAATGACCATCGACCGCCAGAGCATGCACATTGTCTTCGCTTGGTGTGGTCATCTGGCGCCGTTGGACTTCGGACACGCGCCCGTGCGGATACAGGATAAAGACATCAACCGCGTCCAATCCGCGGAATGCCTCAATCGCGGCACTTCCTGTATCACCGCTTGTTGCGCCCACAATCGTAACGCGTTCGTTGCGACGGCTTAGTGCTACTTGGAACAGCTGTCCGATCAATTGCATCGCAAAATCTTTGAAGGCAAGCGTGGGGCCGTGAAACAGTTCCAGCAGGAAATGATTATTGTCGAGCTGCACCAAAGGTGCTCGTGCGGTGTGGCCAAAGTTGGCATAGGCTTTGGCGATGATGTCACGGAATTCTGCATCGCTAAAGGTATCGCCCACATAGGGTCGCATCACCCGAAACGCGATTTCTTCGTAGGACAGACCAGCCATCGCCGCAATGTCGTCATGTGACATCTGCGGGATCGTTTCGGGGACATACAGACCGCCATCGCGCGCAAGCCCTGTCAGCATCGCATCTTCAAACCCCAACACTGGAGCGTTACCGCGTGTCGAAATATACCGCATTTATTTTACCTTTTGTCTTGTGCGCCAAATAAACAGCGCACTCATCGCGATCCATACCATGGCCAATGAAAACCATGTGATCGCATAATTCAAGTGATCGTTCGGAATGCCGGACGTGTCCAATGGCATTAAAGTGAGCTTGTCTGGTTTAGGTTCCAGCGATTTCGCAACAACCAAAACATTTTCCGCATCAAAATGCGCGGCCATCGCGGTGGTTTCGCGGGCAAACCAAAGATTACGGTTTTTATCTGGCTCGGGCGTATATCCATCGACCTCTTGGGGCCAATGTAAATTGCCCTTGATCGACACTGTCCCTTGCAATGATAGGGAGGCGATGTCGACCTCTTTGATATAGCCAAGATCAACCATGATCGTCCGGTCGCCGACCAACACAGGTGCGATAACTTTGTTGACGGCACCGACGTTCTTGAGGCTTGCCAAGACGCGGATGAAGTCCCCACGCAAGCGGCCGTCAAAAACAACCGATTGGTATTTATCGTTGATCGCGTCAAATGTCAGCGGAAGAGGAATTTCAGGGTCCTGAATACGCGCGTCGATCTTGGCCAAGATATCTTGTTTCCATGCCAAACGGTCCACCTGCCATTTACCCAATGACACCAGAATGCCCGTACCGACAATAGCCACGATGAATATGAATAAACTGCGTCGCACCTTGGTCCCCAATGAAAAAGCGCGCAAGGTTATCTTGCGCGCTTCTTATGCGATATCATAGCGTCGGCTTCAAGCCGTAACGCACAGGCTTATTGGCCCCAAACGTAAACGGCTGCGAACAAGAACAGCCAGACCACATCAACAAAGTGCCAGTACCAAGCCGCCGCTTCGAAACCCAGATGTGAGTCAGGGGTAAAGTGACCGCGCATCGCGCGCAGCATACAGATGAACAAAAAGATTGTTCCCACAACCACGTGGAACCCGTGGAAACCCGTCGCCATAAAGAAGTTCGCGCCATAGATATTACCCGCAAAGCCAAAGGCCGCGTGGCTATATTCATACGCTTGGAAAACAGTAAAGATAAGACCCAAGATCACGGCGATTGCCAAACCGTTGATCATATCTTTGCGGTTGTTTTCATGTGCGATCGCATGGTGTGCCCATGTCGCAGCAGCACCTGAACACAACAGGATCAATGTGTTCATCAATGGCAAATGCCATGGGTCAAATGTTTCGATCCCCGCAGGTGGGAACACGCCATCAACCAGCGGGCTCATTTCGCCCATTGGGTACATTGCGTGCTTGAAGAAGCTCCAGAACCATGCAGAGAAGAACATGACTTCTGACGTGATGAACAGGATGAAGCCATAGCGCAACCCGATCAACACAACCGGGGTGTGATCGCCTGCGTGGTTTTCTTTTACTGTATCTGCCCACCAACCGAACATGACGTACAAAACGCCAACAAAGCCAATGGCAAACACCCAAGGTGTTACATCATGAAAGAAAAGAACAGCACCAACCAGCATAACGAATGCGGCAACGGCCCCCAAGAAAGGCCAAAGTGAAGGTGTGAGAATGTGATAGTCGTGGTTTTTTACATGCGCCATTTTTTTCCCTCGTTGGAAGGCTAGTTGACAGTTATTGTTGAAGCTGTCTCTGAATCGACCTTGGCGGTTTCTTCAGGAAGCTCGGTTTCATAAAAAGTATATGACAAAGTGATGACCTTAGTAAACTTGGCATCACGATCATCTACCATTTCGGGGTCGACAAAGAAGGTTACGGGCATTTCGACCCGTTCCCCAGGTTGCAAGACTTGCTCGGTAAAGCAGAAACAAGCAATTTTGTTAAAGTACAAACCCGCCTCATAGGGGGTTACGTTATACGACGCAGTGCCCGCAACAGGACGATCTGTGGGATTATATGCCTCGTAAAATGCGATGCCCGTCTCGCCAATGCGCATTTCCATTTCGACCTGCTTCGGACGAAATTCCCATGGCATATCGCGATCCAAAGACGCATCAAATCGGACTTTGACGGTTCGATCAAGGATCACATCTGATCCTGCCTCGGCGACATTGGTGACGCCGCCAAAACCGGTTAAACGGCAGAACCAATCATAAAACGGAACAGAGGCCCACGCGAGCGCCCCCATTACGATGACAACTCCAACGGCTTGGAGAGCAGTTTTATTTTTGGCGTCCATACTCATTGCCCTGCGGTCCCTGAAATCGCTTGTGACACGTCCCCGCCCGTCACTTTGACCACAGTCAAACCAAAGACGAGAACAACAAAAGCGGCAAGCACAAGGCCCAAGCCCAAATTGCGGCTAAAGCGGCGTTTGTGCAGATCATGCTGGCGTTCAATACTCATGCCCATACTCCAAATCTGTCCAAACTTGCTTCGATCAAGATCGCACCAAAGTGTAGGAACAAGTAGGCCAAGGACAACTTGAAAAACTTACGTTCTACGGCAAAGTTATCTTTTTCTGACGCATCTTCATCACGACGCCAAATTTTAAAGGCCCCAATCAAAAATTGGATGTTCAAAACGATTGCCGCCAAGAAATACACTGGACCGCCCAAGGTCGTAAACCCAGCCGCCAATGCAAACACAGCCAAAACGACGGTGTACCAAAAGATATGCGCGCGTGTTGCTTTGCGACCATGGGTCACCGTCAACATCGGCACTTTGGCGTTGTCATAGTCATTGCGCATGAACAATGCGAGCGCCCAGAAATGCGGAGGCGTCCACAAAAAGATCAGCGCAAACATCAAAACGCTTTCGACAGACACGCCGCCCGTTGCCGCTGCCCAACCGATCATTGGGGGGAAGGCACCGGCAGCACCGCCAATGACGATGTTCTGCGGTGTCCAGCGCTTTAACCACATGGTGTAGATTACGACGTAAAAGAAAATCGTGAAGGCCAAAAAGCCCGCCGCAAACCAGTTCGTTGCGAGCCCAAGCATGATCACGGACAAACCAGACAATGCGATTCCCAGCGACTTTGCTTCGCCAGCTGTCACTTTGCCCGCTGGAATAGGACGCTTTTGCGTGCGGCGCATGATCGCGTCGATATCGGCATCATACCACATATTCAACGCACCAGAGGCCCCGCCGCCCAGCGCAATGAACAAAATCGCGGTAAACCCAACAAAGGGATGAATAGATACAGGCGCGGCCAATAGCCCGACAAAGGCTGTAAAGACAACCAATGTCATGACGCGTGGCTTGAGCAAGGCGAAGTAATCGCCAAACTCTGCGTCATTCACCATGTCTGTCGCACTTGTATCAGTCATGTTTGCGTTTCCTTGCGATACGACAATCCCCACCCTGTTGGGGATCGCACGTCACATTAATTTGCAGATGCCACTTGGTATGTAGGCGCCAAAGATGCGTATTCTTCTTTGGCTGATGCCAACCAAGCGTCATATTCTTCTTGGCTCACAACTTTTACAGTGATCGGCATATATGCGTGGTCTTTGCCGCACAATTCGGAACACTGACCAAAGTAAACGCCTTCGCGCTCCGCTTTGAACCACAATTGCGCAATACGACCTGGAACGCCGTCTTGTTTTACACCAAAGGCTGGAATGGTCCAGCTGTGGATCACGTCCGCGCCGGTGACTTGCATCACAACAACTTTGTTCACAGGAACGACAACGGCTGTATCTGTTGCCAACAGGAACTCATCCTTGGAATAGCCTGCTTCGACCAATTCCGCTTCGACTTCTGGTGTCAGCACTTTGCCCTCACCGATCATAAAGCTGTCAAAACCGAACCCTTCGTCGGTGTACTCATAACCCCAATACCACTGATAGCCAGTGACTTTGATGTTGATCTCGCCTTCTGGGATTTCTTGTTGTTTGAACAGGATTGGCAATGAGAACGCGCCAATCAACACAAGAATAACAATTGGGACGATTGTCCAACTGATTTCCAAAGGAGTGTTGTGGGTAAAGCTCGAAGGATTTGGATTCGCGCGGCGGTTAAACCGAACCATTGCGATTACCAGCAACGCACATACCAAAATAACAATGGCGGTGATGATGTACAGAATCATACCATCCAACCACTGCAAATCACGCGCTAGTTCAGTCGCTGCGGGTTGAAAACCCATTTCCTTGTCGATTGGTTTACCAACAATTTCAAGGCCTTCCTGCGCAAGTGCAGGAAAAGCAGCCAGTGCAGCCATAAGGCCAGTCATCATCGATTTTAGTCGCATTTTACACCCTGATCGGTTTTGATTTGCCAAAAGAAACCCGCTGATTTGCGGAATCCCGTTGTATTCAGAACGCTTAAAACCATAAATAGACAAAGAGATAAAGAAATAAGCTTGCGTCAAAGAGACGCTTTTTGCATTTTTTGCAGAAAAACCCAAAGAATAGGTGCCTGTGTTCATGGTAAAAAACAAATTTCTCCCCTTCGAGACCCATATTGATAAAGAAACCGCATTAGATATTTTACAAAATACCACGAAGGGTGCCGATGACGGAGAATTATTTTTCGAACGCCGCCGCTCGGAAACGCTTGGTTTGGATGATGGCCGGCTCAAGACCGCGAATTTTGACGCCTCCGAAGGATTTGGCCTGCGGGCCGTCTGTGGCGAAGTGACCGGATACGCGCATTCCACCGAAATCAGCGAAGCCGCCGTGCGCCGCGCGCAATCCACCGTCCAATTGGCGACGCACAATGGCGTCGCTCAGTTGGCGCAACCACCAGCGCGGACCAATACACATTATTATGCACCCATTGATCCAACTGACGAAATTTCGTTTTCTGCAAAGGTCGATGTCCTAAAAGAAATCGACGATTACGTCCGCAGTTTGGATGCCCGCGTGGTGCAAGTCACCGCAATGATTGCCGTCAGCGTTCAAGAAGTGACGATCCTTCGCCCCGAAGGTGGGGAATGGTCGGATATTCGTCCCATGTCGCGGGTAAATATATCCGTCATCGTCGAAGAAAACGGTCGCCGCGAAAGCGGATCCGCAGGCGGTGGGGGGCGTCAATCGATCCTTGGACATATCACAGAAGATGATTGGAAACCAAAAGCCCGCGAGGCCCTGCGGATCGCAATCGTGAATTTGTCCGCCGAACCCGCACCTGCGGGCGTTATGGACATCGTCCTAGGCCCGGGCTGGCCCGGTATATTGCTGCATGAGGCCGTCGGTCACGGACTTGAGGGTGATTTCAACCGCAAAGGATCAAGCGCTTTTTCGGGGCTCTTGGGCAAACAAGTCGCGGCAAAAGGGGTAACCGTGCTGGATGATGGCACACTTCCGAACAAACGGGGATCCATATCCATCGACGACGAAGGCACCCCATCGCAAAAAAACGTTCTGATCGACGACGGTGTGTTGGTTGGCTATATGCAGGATCGGACGAATGCACGCCTGATGGGCGTTGCCCCGACCGGAAATGGCCGCCGCGAAAGCTTTGCCCATGCTCCGATGCCACGCATGACCAATACCTATATGCTTGGCGGCGACGCGACCCCTGCGGATCTCTTGGCCGATCTCAAAGATGGGATTTATGCAGTGGGATTTGGTGGCGGTCAGGTCGATATCACAAACGGCAAGTTCGTGTTTTCTTGCACCGAAGCATACCGTGTGGAAAACGGCAGAGTCGGAGCTGCCATCAAAGGCGCAACGCTCATTGGTGACGGCGCGACCGCGTTAAAACATATCCGCGGATTAGCGAACGATATGCAACTTGATCCCGGTATGGGCACCTGCGGCAAAGCGGGCCAATGGGTTCCCGTTGGCGTCGGTCAACCCAGCGTTTTGATTGGGGGTCTCACCATTGGAGGTGCAGGGCGTTAAGCGCTTAATCTAACGTTAACCATCGCTGGTCTATGTATGATTCTGTGAGACGACGGAGCGACAATGGTTGACAATATGATTTCTTCCGCTCACCCCCTACTCCCACCCACCCAGGAAGAGGACCAGCTGGCGTGGCTCCGTCTCTTACGATCTCGACGCGTTGGGATTGCAACTTTTTATCGCCTGTTGGCCGAATATGGCACCGCGCAGACCTGTCTGAACGAACTGCCCAAAATCGCCAAAGCCGCAGGCGAAGACAAATACGAACCGTTTTCGGAACGCGCAGCCGTATCAGAATGGAAAGCGGGGCACCAATTTGGCGCAAGATTGGTGTTTCGCGGAATGGTCGAATATCCGCGGTCCCTCACAGATCTGGTCGATGCGCCACCAATGTTATGGGTCAAGGGCGATTTATCGCTCTTATCCAAACCTATTCTTGCCCTTGTGGGTGCGCGAAACGCATCATCGCTTGGCATGCGGATGTCGCGGTTTCTTGCCACCGAATTGGGTGAGGCGGGGTATGTCATTTGTTCAGGTCTGGCGCGGGGGATTGACGCTGCGGCGCATTCTGCGGCGCTCGGCACCGGAACCATCGCCGTCTTGGGTGGAGGGATCAACATCCCCTACCCTGCCGAAAACGCGCAGTTGATGCAGTCTATTGGCGCTCAAGGCGTTTTGGTGTCTGAACAACCC
>Ga0181587_10004500_pt1 | contig 11487 bp, 9 predicted proteins | sample 071ome_27_FD_132463 | JGI IMG/M metagenome (GOLD analysis project Ga0181587, IMG submission 132463) | Coastal salt marsh microbial communities from the Groves Creek Marsh, Skidaway Island, Georgia - 071409AT metaG (megahit assembly) | ecosystem: Environmental > Aquatic > Marine > Intertidal zone...
CGATGTGCACTACGCCGGCTGGCATTGGCCGGCTTTCAATATTGCCGATTCCGCCATCACCTGCGGTATCGTGCTGCTCATCATCGACACCCTGTTATTGTCTCTGCGCGAACGTCGCGAGCAAAAGCAGTTGTCATGAAAGTCCTGATGGCCAATCCACGCGGATTTTGCGCCGGTGTCGACCGGGCGATCGAGATCGTTGAGCGTGCCCTGGAGATGTTCGGCGCGCCCATTTATGTGCGGCACGAGGTGGTGCACAACCGGTTCGTGGTGGATGATCTCACCGGTAAGGGCGCGATTTTCGTTGATGAAGTCGAGGATGTGCCGGACAACGCCACCGTCATTTTCAGCGCGCACGGCGTGTCGCAGAAAGTGCGTGAGGCAGGTGGCTTGCGCGGGCTCAGAGTATTCGATGCCACCTGCCCGCTGGTGACCAAGGTGCACATGGAGGTCGCCCAGCATTGCAAGGCAGGGCACGATGTCATTTTGATTGGGCACGCGGGTCATCCCGAAGTGGAAGGAACGATGGGCCAGTGGCTGGAGTCGACTCCACTGGATAACCACATCTATCTGGTCGAGTCGCTGGAGGATGTCGACCGGCTGGAGGTCGGTCACCCCGACGCGGTGGCTTATGTCACCCAGACCACGTTGTCTGTGGATGACACGCGCGCCATCATCGATCGCCTGAGACTGCGTTTTCCGGCCATCATGGGGCCGCGCAACGATGATATTTGCTACGCCACCCAGAATCGCCAGGATGCCGTGCGTGAGATCGCGGGGCAGGTGGACCTGGTTCTGGTCGTGGGCTCGGTCAACAGTTCCAACTCCAACCGCCTGCGAGAGCTGGCGGAGAAAAAGGGCGTCACGTCCTATCTCATCGACGGTGCGGAGGATATTCGGCCCGAGTGGCTGGAAGACGTCGGCGCCGTTGGGTTGACGGCCGGGGCGTCCGCGCCGGAAAGCCTGGTGCAAGGCGTGGTTGAACGCCTGCGTGAATCAGGCGCTGACCTCGTCTCTGAAATTCATGGCGCCCCCGAGAACATGGAGTTTGCCCTGCCCAAACCGCTCAGGGTGAAACTGGTCGAACACAACGGCTGACAGCCGAAAACCGCTTGCCGGTCAACCCATGTTCAGAGCGCCCTGGCGCTGTCCTCCAGTGACTGGCGATTGATCGCCGGGAAGTACTCCAGCGCGTAATCCGTGCCACGAAGGGCTTTTTTGATCATGCCCTCCAGATTCGGACGCTTGGCGTCCGCCTCGCCCGGCCCGATGCCACCGCCGAATTCAATGACCCGGGTGACGCCCGCTTCCATAGCCGTCATCAGGTTGGCGTGCCAGAGTACGGGGTGAAACAGCTGGAAAAACAGCCTTGAACGGATGCTGTCCGCGGCAGGCTCGTGGAACTGCCCGGTGAAATTGGACAGCACCCGCACCGCGGGCTCATCAAATTCGGCGTTGGCCAACACATCCCGATAGTGCAGCGCCGCGGTCACCATGTAGTAGGTGTGAAACGCGCCCTCCGTTTTAAGCCGAACCGCGCGCTTGCGGGGATAGGCCTCCGCCATATGCGCTTCGACCTGCTCGAGGTCCTCTGCCTTGCCGCCGATAACGGTTTGCGTGGGCAGGTTGCAGCCCGCGACGGCGCAGTGAAAGCGCTCGGCTATGGGCTGTATGAGATCGATTTCAACGGGAAACGCGGTCATCTCGCCTTCGCCATGGGCGCCCATCAATTCGCCGCGCTGGCGGACCAGGTCGAGCGCGGCTTCAAACCCCAGCGAGCCCGCGGCCACCAGGGCGGAGTATTCTCCCAGGCTATGGCCCGCCGCGAGTGCCGGCTGCACCCGTCCATCCGTCAGCTCCCTGAATACCTCCAGGCAGGCGATATGGTGGGTCAGCAGTGCGGGCTGTGTGTGGCGAGTCAGATTCAGCTGCTCCTCCGGTCCGGAATCGCAGAGTTCAAACAGGTTATATCCGAGGACGTCTGCCGCGCGGTCATATAGTGAACGGGCGACAGGGTAGGCCGCGCACAGATCGCGGCCCATGCCGAGGTACTGTGAGCCCTGGCCGGGAAAAACGAAAAGAACATCGTTGTGTTGCTCAGACATAGCGCTTAACCGTGTTTTCGGTGGCTGCGTAGGATAGCGACCTGATCATGGCCAGGCAAGACGAATTCGGAGCATCATGGGCGCCCGTGACGAAGCGCCGGCTTGTGCGCGGCGCTCAGTCAAAACCGGCATAAGCCGCGATGACCTCCCTCGGAGCCTGGACCAGTTCGATGAGCACGCCTTGTCCTCCGAGCGGGGCATCTTCGTTGCCTTTGGGATGAATGAAACAGATATCGTGGCCCGAGGCGCCCTGGCGGATTCCCCCGGGTGTGAATCGCACGCCCTTGGATTCGAGCCAACTCACGGCGGCGGGCAGGTCATCTACCCACAGACCGATGTGGTTCAGCGGTGGCTTGTCCACCGCCGGCTTGCGGTCTGTATCCAATGGCTGCATGAGATCGACTTCCACCGTGAGCGCACCCGAGCCCAGCGCCAGGATGTCCTCGTCGACATTCTCCGCCTGGCTGCGATAGCTGCCGGTGGGTTCCAGGCCCAACAGATCAACCCAAAGCGCCCTGAGCTTCTGTTTTTGCGCTCCCCCGATGGCCACCTGCTGAAGGCCGAGGATCCTGAACGGCCGCTGGCTCATGTTTTCTCCTTGCTCTGTCCGGCTTCGTTGCTTCGGCGAAGATACAACTGCAGTAAACGCGTGGCCGCGGTCGAGGCCGGCAGCTCGCCCGCAGCGGCGGCGGCCTCGAGTTCGGGCAGCCGGGCCCGAATGTCCGGATTCATCCTGAGATCGGAGATCAGCGCGTCTTCCAGTTCGGCCCACAACCATGACCTGGCCTGGTCGGAACGTCGCGTCAGCCACTCGCCACTTTCTGTCAGCGCCTCCTGGTACCCCAGGATGGCCTCCCAGGCCGCATGGATACCGGTCATCTCGAGCGACGAACAGGTTTTTACCGGCACGCTCCAGTGGGTTGAGCGCGGCTGCAGCAGGCGCAGTGCTGCCCGAAAATCCGAGGCCGATTGCCGCGCCAATGCCTCCAGGTGGCCATCTGCCTTGTTGATAAGGATAAGATCGGCCAACTCCATGATCCCTCGCTTGATGCCCTGCAGTTCGTCGCCGCCGCCAGGCTGGAGCAAGAGCAGGAACATATCGGTCATGTCGGCAACCCGGGTTTCCGACTGTCCGACGCCCACGGTTTCCACGACGACCAGGTCGAATCCAGCCGCTTCGCAAAGCAGCAAAGTCTCGCGGCTGCGCCGGCTGACGCCGCCCAGCATGGCGCCGGCCGGCGATGGGCGAATAAAAGCGGATTCCCGGCGGGCCAATGACTCCATGCGGGTCTTATCGCCAAGGATAGAGCCGCCGCTGATGACAGAGGAAGGGTCTACGGTGAGCACGGCCACGCGGCGTCCCTGGTCGATGACGTGGTTGCCGAAAGCCTCGATGAATGTCGACTTACCGACGCCTGGGGCGCCCGATACCCCCAGCCGAATGGCGCCGCCGGTGTGCGGCATCAGTAACTCCAACAGGCTGTTGGATGCCTGGCGATGATCAGTCCGGGTTGACTCTATCAGGGTAATGGCGCGCGACAGGGCCCGCCGGTCTCCCGATCTCACGGCCTCAGCGAGCGATTGGATGTCTGCGGTGGTCATGACTTCATGGCGGCGAGCGGACACACGCGCTATTCGAACTCGAGAATGATGTCACCCACTTCCAGGCTGGCGCCGGGTTCGAAGTGCACTTTTGCCACCACGGCATTGCGCTCCGCGCGCAGCGTATTCTCCATTTTCATGGCCTCCAGCACTGCCAGCTCCTCACCGGCTTTGACTTCATGGCCTTCTGATACCGCGATGGAGACCAGCAACCCTGGCATGGGTGAGATCAGCTGCTGTGAGGTATCCTCCTCCTGGCTGGCCGGCATCAGGCGATGCAGTTCTGCAGCGCGCGGTGTGAAGATTTGAATATCGGAGCGGGATCCGCGGCGTGACAACCGATAGACCTGGTTCATGCGCTCAGCCTGGACATACACCTGTTCCCCGTTGATGGTGCCGCTGAACAGACGCTGCCCAAATGACCAGTCGCTTCTGACCGCGTAAAGTTTGCCGTGGTAGGTCACGTCGTGACCGCCCTCCACGGGCACCACGTTGACTTCGTGGTACTCACCATCCATGAGAATCACCCAATCGCCGGGTACTTCTCGCCTCAGCCCTTCCATCTGGCCATCGATGAGCGCGGCGCGATCGCGGTAACGCCGGCCTATCGCCGCGGCCACAGCGATGACGACTGCCGGATCTTCATGGGGAAGGTCCGCCGAGCTGAACCCTTCCGGGTATTCCTCGGCGATCATATGGGTCGTCATGTCACCCGATACAAAGCGCGGGTGCGCCATCAGCGCGGACAGGAAGCCGATGTTGTTGGAAACGCCATCGATGATGAAACGGTCGAGCGCTTCGCGCATGTGGGCGATGGCTTCCTCGCGCGTATCGCCACGGGTGATCAGCTTGGCCATCATGGGGTCGTAAAACACCGAAACCTCGCCACCCTCATAGACCCCGGTGTCGACGCGTATGTTGCCGCTATCGTGGGGTGGGCGATAGTAAACCAGGCGCCCGGTCGAGGGCAGGAAGTTACGGAACGGGTCCTCGGCGTAGACGCGACTCTCGATGGCCCATCCCTTGATGCAGACGTCTTTCTGGGCCAGCGGCAGTGCCTCGCCGGCCGCGACCTGAATCATCAGTTCCACGAGGTCCAGGCCCGTCGTCAGTTCGGTCACCGGGTGCTCTACCTGCAGGCGCGTGTTCATCTCGAGAAAGTAAAAATTGCGCTGAGCGTCCACGATGAACTCGACCGTGCCGGCGGATTGGTAATCGACCGCCCGGGCCAGCGCGGTGGCCTGTTCGCCCATTTGTTTTCGCGTGGTTTCGTCAAGAAATGGCGATGGCGCTTCTTCGACGACTTTCTGATGCCGGCGCTGCAGGGAACATTCGCGCTCATTGAGATACAGCACGTTGCCGTGCGTATCGGCCATCACCTGAATTTCGATGTGCCTGGGCTCTTCGATGAATTTTTCGGCCAGCATCCGGTCATCGCCAAAGCTGGAGCGTGCTTCATTGGAGGCCCGTTCGAAGCCGTCACGGCATTCCTCATCATCACGGGCAATACGCATGCCCTTGCCACCGCCGCCGGCGCTGGCCTTGAGCATGACGGGATAGCCGATCTGGTTGGCCACCTCGACAGCATGATCCGCGTCGCGCAGCACGCCCTCGAAACCGGGAATCGTATTGACGCCGGCTTCTGCGGCCAGCTTTTTGGAGGTGATCTTGTCGCCCATGGCTTCGATCGCATGGGTGTTCGGCCCGATAAAGACGATGCCCGCGTCCGCCAGGGCCTCGCAGAACGCGGCATTCTCCGACAAAAACCCGTAACCGGGATGAACCGCCTGCGCGCCGGTGGAGCGACAGGCCTCGATGATGCGCTCCTGGACGAGGTAGCTTTCTGTCGATGGCGATGCGCCAATGTGCACAGCCTCATCCGCCATCTGCACATGCAGGGCATCGCGGTCGGCATCGGAATACACGGCCACGGTTGCGATACCCATCTTGCGTGCCGTGGTGAGTACCCGACAGGCGATCTCACCCCGGTTGGCAACAAGAATCTTGTCAAACATGCGTGAAGTCTCCTGACCGGAATTCCGATCTCTGCATCAGAGCCAACATCACAGCGGAATGTTGTCGTGTTTGCGCCAGGGGTTTTCCAACCGCTTATCACGCAACATGGCCAGCGAGCGGCAGATGCGCTTACGCGTGGCATGGGGCGCGATCACGTCGTCAATGTAGCCGCGGCTGGCCGCAATAAACGGGTTGGCAAATTTCTGACGGTACTCTTCCGTGCGCTCGGCGATCTTGTCTTCGTCGCCAATGTCGCCCCGAAAGATAATCTCAACGGCGCCTTTTGGGCCCATGACGGCGATTTCGGCGCTTGGCCAGGCCAGGTTGACATCACCTCGAAGATGCTTGGACGACATGACATCGTAGGCGCCGCCGTAAGCTTTGCGCGTGATCACGGTGATTTTTGGCACGGTGGCCTCGGCATAGGCAAAGAGCAGCTTGGCGCCGTGCTTGATAATGCCGCCGTATTCCTGGGCGCTGCCCGGCATGAAACCCGGCACATCGACAAAGGTCAGGATCGGGATGTTGAACGCGTCGCAGAAGCGAACGAATCGCCCCGCCTTGATCGATGACTCGATGTCCAGGCAGCCGGCTTGCACCAAAGGCTGGTTGGCCACGACGCCGACCGGGTGTCCATCCATGCGGGCAAGGCCAATGACGATATTCCTGGCATGATCCGGCTGTAGCTCCCAGAATTCGGCGTCGTCCACGATCTTGTAGATCGCCTCTTTCATGTCATAGGGCTTGGTGGGGCTGTCAGGAATCAGCGTGTCCAGTGACATTTCCACCCGGCCCGGGGCGTCGGGTGTGGGCCGATAGGGCGGCTTTTCCCTGTTATTGGACGGCAGGTAGTTGACGAAGCGCCTGACCATGGCCAGGGTTTCCACATCATTGTCATAGGCGCAGTCGCAGACACCCGACACGGTGGAGTGCGTTTTGGCGCCGCCAAGTTCCTCGGCGGTGATCACTTCGTGGGTGACGGTTTTGACCACGTCGGGGCCGGTGACGAACATGTAGGAGGAGTCACGGACCATGAAAATGAAGTCAGTTATAGCGGGTGAGTAGACGGCACCGCCGGCGCAGGGGCCCATGATGACAGAGATTTGCGGAATCACGCCGGAGGCGAGCACGTTGCGCTGAAACACTTCGGCGTAGCCGCCCAGCGACACCACGCCCTCCTGGATGCGCGCTCCGCCCGAATCGTTCAATCCAATGACCGGAGCGCCCACTTTCATGGCCTGGTCTAGGATTTTGCAAATCTTTTCAGCATGCGCTTCGGACAGGGATCCGCCGAATACGGTGAAATCCTGGCTGAACACAAAGACCATGCGGCCATTGATCGTGCCGTAGCCGGTGACCACGCCGTCGCCCAGCACCTTCTTGTCTTCCATGCCAAAGTCGGTGCAACGATGCTCGACAAAGGCATCCCACTCTTCGAAACTGTTTTCGTCGAGCAGCAGCTCGATGCGTTCGCGCGCCGTGAGTTTGCCGCGCTCGTGTTGTCGGTCGATGCGGGCTTGCCCGCCGCCCAGTCGCGCCCGTTGACGCTTTTCTTCCAACTGATCCACGATGTCTTTCATGCTGCGCTCCCTCGTCGCGGTGCTGCCGGGTGATCCCGCGGCCAATCTCCGCCCGCGGCGGTGTGTGTCTATTCGTTTTTCTCTCGCGATTTTATTTTATGCAGCACCTCTCGCGCCGCTTCCGGAATGTGGGTGCCGGGGCCAAAGATGGCCGCGACGCCTGCTGCTTCCAGTTCTTCATAATCCTGTGGCGGTATGACACCGCCGCAGATGACGATGATATCGGAGGCGCCCGCGGCTTTCAGACCGTCGATCACCTGCGGCACCAAGGTCTTGTGTCCAGCTGCCTGGGAGGAAATGCCGATCACGTGCACATCGTTTTCCAGTGCCTCCCTGACGGCTTCTTCCGGGGTCTGGAACAGCGGGCCGATATCGACGTCAAAGCCCATGTCGGCAAAGGCGGTCGCGATCACGCGGGCGCCGCGGTCGTGACCATCCTGGCCGAGTTTACACACGAGCATACGGGGGCGCCGCCCCTCCCGCTCAGCGAAGGTCTCCACTTCCCGCTTGATATCCATAAACTGCTGATCATCCTCGTAGGCGGCGCCATAAACGCCGCTGATGGCGGGCGTCCTGGCCCGGTAACGGCCAAATACAGACTCCAGTGCGTCAGAGATTTCCCCCACCGAGGCCCTGGCGCGTGCGGCATCGATGCTCAGCGCGAGCAGGTTTCCGCCGTCATCGCGCGCCGCCTCGCTCAGCGCTTGCAGTGCTTTCTCGCAGGCTGCCTGATCGCGTTGCGCCCGCGTGCGCTCAAGCCGCTCAATCTGGGCTTCGCGCACGGCCGTGTTATCGATATTGAGAATTTCGACGGGTGGTTCCTCGGTCAGTCGATAGCGGTTCACCCCAACGATGACTTCCTCGCCCCGGTCAATCCGAGCCTGCCGCGCGGCGGCGGCCTCCTCGATGCGCATTTTCGGCATGCCGGATTCCACCGCCCGGGTCATTCCGCCCAAAGCTTCCACCTCGTCAATCAGCGTTCGGGCGTGGGTCGCGAGGTCGTGCGTGAGCCGCTCCAGGTAGTAGGAGCCGGCCAGCGGGTCGACAACCCGGGTCATGCCGGCCTCTTCCTGCAGGACCAGTTGGGTGTTGCGCGCGATCCTGGCGGAGAAATCGGTGGGCAGCGCGAGCGCTTCATCAAACGAGTTGGTATGCAGCGACTGGGTTCCGCCCAGAACCGCGGCCATGGCCTCGATCGTGGTGCGCATGATGTTGTTGTAGGGGTCATTGGCTGTCAGGCTGACGCCTGAGGTCTGGCAGTGCGTGCGCAGCATCAATGACTTCGGGTTGCTGGGTGAAAACTTCTCTTCCATCAAAGTCGCCCACAGCAGCCGCGCGGCGCGCAGCTTGGCGATTTCCATGAAAAAATCCATGCCGATACCGAAGAAAAACGACAGGCGTGGCGCGAAGGCATCCACATCCAGTCCGCTGTCGATGGCGGCGCGCACGTATTCGATACCGTCGGCAATGGTATAGGCCAGCTCCTGCGTGCAGGTCGCACCCGCCTCCAGCATGTGATACCCGGAGATGGAAATCGAATTGTAGCGGGGCATATGGGTGGCGGTGTAAGCAATGATGTCGGAGACAATCCGCATCGATGGCGCGGGCGGATAAATATAGGTGTTGCGAACCATGAACTCTTTGAGAATGTCGTTCTGCACCGTTCCAGCCAGCTGGTCCGGGCGGACGCCCTGTTCCTCCGCCGCCACAATGTACATGGCCATCACCGGAAGTACGGCCCCGTTCATGGTCATGGACACCGACATCTGTTCCAGCGGTATGCCGTAAAACAGGATTTTCATGTCCTCTACGCTGTCGATAGCAACCCCTGCTTTGCCCACATCGCCCTCCACCCTGGGGTGGTCGGAGTCGTAGCCGCGATGGGTGGCCAGGTCAAAAGCGACGGACAGGCCGGTCTGACCGGCTTCGAGGTTGCGCCGGTAAAAAGCGTTGGATTCCTCTGCCGTTGAAAACCCGGCGTACTGCCGCACAGTCCACGGCCGGCCCGCGTACATCGTGGCCCGCGGCCCGCGGACATAGGGGGCAATGCCGGGGAGGGAGCCCAGGTGGCCCAGCTCCGCGAGATCTTCCTGGGTGTAGAGCGGTTTGACACTGATGCCTTCGCGAGTGAGCTCCGTGAGCTGCTCGATTGGCCTGCCTCTCAGTTCTTTTTCTGCCAGGGCGCTCCAGTCGTCCAGGCCTGCTTTTTTTACATCCGTCATAGGTTTACCGGCTACAGCGGCGCCATCAGGTGATCAGTGGATTATACGCAACCCGTGCGGGCCTGAGCCCGGAATTTGGCGCGCCGGGTATTTCACCCTTGCCAGGCCGGTCTATCTTCCTGCCCAGCAGAGTGAGGCCGTGGCATCCGGCGCGCTCACGAATCTTCGCCCGGTGGCGTCCAGCGAAATGCTCCCGCAGGGGTCACGTGCCTGCACGCCCAGCGGATGCGCCTCGACCCGGTAAAACGCCATGCTGTCTGTCTTGCTGTAGCTGAATCGATAGTGCCGGCTGGCTGCAGGGAGACACAGGCGAATATCATAGGCCCCGCGGCCGGCACGGGTTCGCTCCTGGCAAGCCACCGCCTGCATCAATTGGGCGATGGCCTCGGTTCGATGAGCTTTCAGCATCACGCCCTGGTAGGAAGGCAGCGCCAGGAGGGTGAGTATGCCGATGAGGCTGACGACGAGGACGATTTCCAGCAGCGAAAACCCTCGATCCCCTCGTCTATGCCCACAAGCCCGGAGCGTAACGACCATCATCTGAGCCGTCTCCATGCCACGCGGCCGCATGGCGGACGGGACGCCGGCTGGCAGGTCTCGACCGCATCCGGCTCTGCAGGGGGCGCCGGGACAGCAGGCACGCCGCTCCACGTCCTGGTGAAAATGGCTTCGATAATGAACGGCGCGCTCTCTTCGGCGGTTAGCCCCAGCGCGGCGATGCGGTAGTAGGCGATTGCTGGCTCCGGGGTTTCCGAGTGTTCCACGGTCTCCAGGTGTTCCGGAGGGACATCGATTTCGCTGATCAGCCAGTAGCCCCGGCCTTCCAGCGTCAATCCGGCCGGGAGAAGGTGATGGGTTGGGGCCGCTTTTTGAGCGTACCTTTGCCACCAAGCCAGGTCCTGATGCGCCAGGTCAGAGGGCACGGCAAGCTGTTTCCAGAGGACCTGCTCGGCGGTGCATTCACTCGCGCAGGGTACGGGCCGGCTGTGACCAGGCAAATTACGAAGCCAGTGCTCACCCTCACTCAGTGCGCTCATGGATTGATCCCTGGCACGCTCAGCCATCTCCTGGTTGCTCTCCACGCGCAGTTGGAATCCGTGGTCCGCAGCCAATGCAGTGGCCAGGAGGGTGAGCGCGAACAGGAGGACAACGCACAAGAGCAAGGCCGAGCCACATGTACTGTGTGCCGGCGGGCGGGGGCTGGTCATGATTGCACCCGGCCGATGAGCGCCCAGGTGGTCTCGACCAACCGGTACAAGCGGTCATCCGGCGTGTCCAGTGTCGCGCCAGCCAGGTTCAGCGCCTCTTTCGAGCCTGCATCTCCAAAGATCCCGGGGCTGAGCAGCAGCAGCCCGACCCGCACCGCCATGACCCGAGCGCTTTCATGCCATTGTCCATAGGCCAGCCACTGGTCTGCGTTCCCGTCGGCATTGGTGTCCACCGCATAGAGCGCCTGCAGGCTGTGTACATGCTCGATCAGGCCAAGGCGATTGATCTGCCTGACCAGGCGCGCCGCATCAGGGCCGTAGCTACAGCTGAGTGACAGCTGGCCGTCTTCCCGAATTTCGAAGACGCTTGTTCGCAGGAAAAAGGCCGGATTCCCGGCCGCGTCCCGCTCGGGGTTTGGGTTTTCGTGACAATTGCGATCAGTCCAGCGATTAACCGCCAGCCTATCGCCGTGTTGCGAAATGTCGTCCGCGCTGCCTGAGAAGGGTTCAGACGCAACGCCTTCCCAGGGCCTGGGGTGGTAGCCCGCCTGAGTGATCTCCCCGCCCAGCGAAGCCATGGCGAACCGGGCATGCTCCTGTATGGCGCCCAGGTTGTCTTGCAGACGGGCGGAGGCCGACATGGCCTGGGTCAGGACCAGTGTGCCGGCCATGACCGCGGTACCCAGCGCCATGGCGATGGTCACTTCCATCAGGGTAAACCCCGCGCCATGGCCGTGATAGCGCCTCATGCCTC
>Ga0181587_10004501_pt1 | contig 11487 bp, 7 predicted proteins | sample 071ome_27_FD_132463 | JGI IMG/M metagenome (GOLD analysis project Ga0181587, IMG submission 132463) | Coastal salt marsh microbial communities from the Groves Creek Marsh, Skidaway Island, Georgia - 071409AT metaG (megahit assembly) | ecosystem: Environmental > Aquatic > Marine > Intertidal zone...
TAGCACATTACCCAGACCGCAGCTCCCAAACGCCCTGCCTGTTTTTTTCTACGAACCGCTTTTTTCCTCCGCGCAGCATGGGCACAATTGTGTTGAGCTCGCTGTCGTTCCTCGCGAGCAAAAACTGTTCGGGATCGTCCGGGTCCGGCATGATCTTATAGGGCATCATCCGATCTCCTCCCCCAGTGTGTATGAGCACACGAGCGAGTTGAACGCCCAACTTGCGCTCCTCTTCACTGAGACGGGAGTCAGGCTCCTCGGCGGTGCTCTTTTCCTGCTGTGCCGCACGCACAGCAAGCCGCTCTGCTACCACTCTCTTTTCGGAGGCCGCTATCATATCCTCACTGCGCTGTTTAATCTCCGCCGTCTCCTCGGCCGTGATATCGGGATAGAGTTTTTCGAGACGAGATCGCAAAAACTGCTGTGCGCGTTCTCGCGCTTCTTCGACGTCCTCTGTCGAGCGAAAAAACTCATCGATGACCAGGTTAATTCTCAACAAGCGCAATTCTTTGCGAAAAGGCGTCGCTTTGAAGATCGAAGTCACCAGCCCAATAAGGCTCAGCATAGCTGCGGCAAGCCGAACGCGTTCCTCTCGGTTGGGCGCGTTGAGCTTGGAAAGAATCTGTTTCTTGTCGTGCGAACGCAGTTCCGCTAAAAAATCGACCTCAATCCTCAGGCGCTCAACCCGATCTTGGCCTCGTCGCACGATATAGCTGTAAGGCGGTAGGCGCACGGCCATCATCCGCACTTCAGCATCCCGCCGGTCCATGAGCTCTAGTATCAGATGTAGAGTGTCGTATTCTTCGATTAACTCATCGAGCACCGCGCGCCACTCGACATCCTCGCCCTTTACTGAATTGACGATTTCCTTGTGGCGAACGATAAAGTTCAGCGCCGCATCATATCGCGGATCAATGCGGCCAAGTGCCTCAAATACCTGGGCGTAAATGGCCACGTAGTCCACTTCCTCGCGCACCTTCTTATCGAGCCGATCCCGCGCCTGACCGCTTAGAATACTGTTGCGAATCTTACTGCCCTTCTCGCGTTCAATTTTTCCGCTGCGCATCCCCATATCGACTTGGTGCAACTTGCGCAGACGTTCAGCATCCTCTGAACTGATCTGTCCTCGCTCCACGTAGGCGTCCAAGTTTTGCACCAGCACCTGCATTTGCAGCGTGCGTTGCGCAGCTAATCCCTTACTTTGCTGCTCTTCACGCGCATTTCTCTCTTCCCCATCCGGCTCAGAAACGGGGTCCGATAGGAGCCTATTGAGCCCCTCCCTTTGACCGTCTGACTTTTGGCCGGCTCCAGCCCCCACTTTAACCTTTGCTAAACGAGCTGCAGCGCGTTTCTTCTGCGGATCCTCTTTACCTACAACCGCGTTGGCGACCGCCCGCAGACAGTTCTTCTGGTTAATCTCCTGCGGCGTCAGATTTAGACTTGTCAGAACGTTCCTAACCTTCTCTTGACGAAGGAAATTCCGCAGTTCGCTAGAGGCATTTTCCTGCACCGCACCAATGTCCCAGCCCTTTTTACGCACCGTGCTTAAGAGCGATCGAATAATCCAGTTTTCGACTCCGGGGACCGCATAAGCCTGCGCATTCTCCGCGAGCACTCTGTCCGCAATCTCGCCCAGAGACTCCAGCGTCTGCTCAGATGGAGATTCGCCTGCGATTGTTTGATAGCCTTCTTCCAGTGCCTTGAGGAAATGCCCTTGGGCAATGAGCGGCTCACCCGCGGTGAGGCGATCCGCGACAAAAGCCAGCAGTTGACCGCGCAGTTCGGTTGAAATTTCTTTGGTATCTTTCATCATAATAGGAAGATCTAGCACGCGCTCATAGCGTGGAGCGTCAAATAGGCCAGCCTAGCCATAACCCCTTCAATAACAATCTAAACCGAGAATATGGGCAAACATTCAGAAGATAGGAAATGCCGTGCCGAAACGAAAGTATGCCCCGGGCCTGATGGGTTCAAACCTTTCCAGGACACACTGTTCATTACTCCATGCAGACAGACCATAGTTCCCATTATGAGAAAAAAGAGCTTTTTTTCTCATAATGGGAAAAACTTTAATCATCTGATATTATTTAATTTATAAAGAATAAGTATGGATCCCATCCTCTTATTTCTTATTTTGAGAATTGACACTAACTACACGAACCCTTTCTTCCCACAGGTATTATCAACCTAAAAGCATGGCCGAGCACGACTTACGCAAAAGAATAAAGTATCCATTCGGTCTGGCACAATCCTTGCAAACCAACGTTCATCAAAACCTTATTTTATCCCACAACGGAGGTTGTTAACATGGCAAAAATTAAGATTCGCCCACTGTCTGATCGCGTTCTCGTCAAGCGCTTGGACGAGGCTGAAGAGCAGAGCGTTGGCGGAATCATTATCCCCGATACGGCAAAGGAAAAGCCGCAGGAAGCCGAAGTGGTCGCGATCGGTCCCGGCCGCCTCGAAGACGGCAACCGAGTTGCCCCCGAGGTCAGTGAGGGCGACAAGGTCCTTATCGGAAAGTACTCGGGCACCGAGGTCAAAGTAGACGGCGATGATTACTTGATCATGCGCGAAGACGATATCCTCGCCATTGTTGGCTAATTAGCGAAAACAAAGATCAAGGAGATTCTACCCATGGCAGCAAAACAAATTGCCTTTCGCGAGGATGCTCGCGACAAAATCCTGTCCGGCGTGCAGCAGCTTAGCCGCGCCGTTAAAGTGACGCTGGGACCACGCGGTCGCAACGTCGTAATATCCAAAAGCTGGGGCTCGCCGACCGTTACCAAGGACGGCGTTTCCGTAGCAAAAGAAATCGAACTGCCCGATGCATATGAGAACATGGGCGCCCAAATGGTTAAGGAAGTCGCATCAAAGACTTCTGACGTAGCTGGCGACGGCACCACGACGGCAACGGTCTTGGCAGAAGCGATCTATTCTCAGGGCCTAAAGGCGGTGACCTCGGGCTTCTCTGCAATGGAGATTAAGCGCGGCATAGACAAAGCCGTAGCGGAAGTGGTCACCAGCCTACAGAGCTTGAGCAAAAACGTCAAAGACCACAGCGAAGTTGCTCAGGTCGGTACGATCTCAGCCAACGGCGACGAAACAATCGGCGAGCTGATCGCCGAAGCGATGGATAAGGTCGGCAAAGACGGCACGATTACGGTCGAAGAGGCCAAGAGCACCGAGACCACCCTCGACGTAGTCGAAGGTATGCAGTTTGATCGGGGCTATCTCTCGCCCTACTTCGTCACCGATCAGGAGAGCATGGAGACCGTCCTAGAGGACGCCTATCTGCTCATTCACGAGAAAAAGATCTCGAATCTCAAAGATCTGCTTCCCCTGCTCGAAAAGGTTTCCAAGGCGGGAAAGCCCCTGCTCATAATTGCCGAAGACGTCGAAGGCGAAGCGCTTGCCACGCTCGTGGTCAATAAGATTCGCGGCACCCTACAAATTGCCGCGGTGAAAGCACCTGGCTACGGCGATCGCCGCAAGGCCATGCTGCAGGATTTGGCCGTGCTAACGGGCGGAACTGTGATCACTGAAGACCTTGGCATCTCGCTCGACAGCGTGCAGCTGAACGACCTCGGTCAGACCAAGCGCGCAGTCATCGACAAAGACAACACCACGATTGTCGAAGGCGCCGGTAAGAATGCCGACATTAAAGGACGCGTGGAACAGATTCGTCGCCAAATCGAAGAAACCACTTCGGACTATGATCGGGAAAAGCTGCAAGAACGCCTAGCCAAGCTAGCCGGAGGTGTCGCAGTCATCGCCGTTGGCGCTGCGACAGAAGCAGAAATGAAGGAAAAGAAGGCACGCGTTGAAGATGCGCTGCACGCCACGCGCGCAGCCGTTGAAGAAGGTATCGTACCTGGCGGTGGCGTCGCACTAGTGCGCGGCATTGCAAAAATTGCCGATATGACGGGCGAAACTGACGGCGAAACAGCGGGTATAAAGATTGTTCGCCGCGCGCTGGAAGAGCCGCTGCGTCAGATCTCCGGCAACGCCGGTTTTGAAGGAGCCGTCGTGGTAGAGAGCGTAGCCTCCAAAAAGGGATCCTACGGATTCAATGCCCGCTCTGAGGAGTATGGCGACATGGTGAAAATGGGAGTTATCGACCCGACCAAGGTCGTGCGCACCGCGCTTAGCAATGCCGCCAGCATTGCCGGCCTGCTGCTGACCACGGATGCTCTTATCACCGACGAAGAGGAAGAAGAGGAAGAAGGTCATAGTCATGGCCATCATCACCACTAATCCTTCACGGTGAACACAGCAAAAACGGCGCCCGGGCTAGCCCGGGCGCCGTTTTTCTATCTTGTCATTGCTCACTAAACAATTTCTAAAAGCTGCACGCCGTAGCTGTCCCCGACCAGCACCAGCTTACCGCGGGCAAAGAGCTTGCCGTTTACGAGCACGTCTACGGGATCCGATGCCGATTGATCTGTGTGAAGGAGGGATTCCTCCGACAGCGCTGATGCTTCCTCAACCGTAATATCAGCTCGCCCCCACTCCACCGTGATACGCACCTCTACGTCACTGAGCCCGGCGAGTGATTGCCCGGATTCCATGCTGAGTTCCTCTTTCTTTACGACTAGTTTCTCTTCTGAATCTTCCACTTTCATAAACGCCCTTGTCGGTATTTTTCGCAAAGACTATTTTTCCATTTCCCCAAAGGTAGTTTCAGGGGAAACGCATAGCAACGGCGTGAAAACGCCCGCGCTGCGCTTCATTCAACGCCCGCAGATCCGCCCTGCGCGGGATGGATCCATTGTGCGCCCAAACTATTGAAGACACGTTCATTGCCCATCGCCCACAGTGTATACCCACCGCTTGACCGCAGTTGACTCGCGGGTACATTCCCCAAAACGGAGGCTAATTATGACAGAAGACAAAACAATCCTAACCGCAGAGCAGGTCGATGCCGAGCTCGCCAATCTCACGGGATGGGCGCGGGAAGGCACGGTGATTTATCGAGATTTCACGATGGCCAATTTTAAAGACATCACAGGTTTCTTAAATCATCTCGTTGACACCATTACGGAGCAAAACCACCACCCAGACTTCTCGCTAGACACCGGCACGCGGACAATTTCCGTCCGCGTCACGACGCACAGCGAACAGGCAGTCACTCGCGCAGATATGGACTTTGCCCAAACGCTGAATCAGTGGCAGCCCGAAGCATAGCAGACATCGCCTATAAGACGACGCGCTTTTTGCCCTTGGCCGACTGGATCTCCTTGAGGCACAGTGCCAGCGAATTCCGCGCACTCATTCCTCCAAGCGTCGAAGAGGGTTGCCCGGCCTTTATCGAATCCACGACCTCTTGCAGCTCGCCGACAAAACCATCGCGCTTGCTCAGACGCGGCGTGCGCACCTTTCCATCGTCTGTTAATAGCTGCGGAGGCTTGCCCCAAGAAGAGTTGAATTTTAGCGTCGCCCTGTCAAAGTATATATCATATCCGTGTTCAAAGGGGCAACCCTGCTGTGAAAGCCACCCACCCTCTGCGCTTATGGCACGATTGTCTCCGTATTCGTAGTGAGTGTGGATATATTCTATAGTCTTCCCCTTGCCGGTATAGGCCTGCGAAGCGACAGATTTCGGCATGCCGAAGAGGTACTGAACAAAATCCGCATCGTGAATGTGGAGATCAATTGCTGGCCCGCCTGTCCGCTCTAGGTTCTTCGGATCCCACCAAGCCGGCCGAGCTATAATCCGCTTAAAATGAGCCGCTAAAACAGGTCCGTGCTCTCCCTCGTCTACCAGCTTCTTGACCAGGGCAAACTCGGGAAAATAGCGCAGTACATGTGCCACCATAAACTGTCGATTCGCTCGCTCCGCAGCCGCAATAAGTCGATCGGCGTCGCGAAGAGAAAGCGCTATCGGCTTTTCGAGAAATACGTGTTTACCAGCTCGCAGGGCCCGCAGCGCGGAGTCCACGTGCATAGAGGTGGGAAGACAGATGTCGACCACATCAATCTTCGGATCTTCAAGCAGTTCGTCTAGGGTTTCATAGGTCTCTATCCGACTCAGATCCTGCACGCCCCCGCTGCCCCCAAAGTTGCCCTGTATGTCGCTCCAATCACCGCGCCGTTTTTTTTCGTCTCGGGTCACGATCGCCGCGACCTTACCTCCCCGCACTTTTGGCATTGCCTTAAAGTGAGTCACCCCCATGAAACCGACACCCACGATCCCAATTTTAACCATCGTACACCTCCATTCGCTTTTTCTAAGGGCGGCATCTGGCGCGCTAGCGCACGAGTGCCAGCGATCCGACCTTACTTTGTGAACCCGCATCAATGCGGTAATAGTACATCCCCGAAGCAACCGACACACCTACCTCATTCTCCCCATTCCATTGAACGCCGCCGTCCCCGTCAAGCTCCGCGAGACGCCGGACCAATTGTCCGCTCACATCGTAAATAGAAACGGTTGCTTCCAAGGGCAAATATCCAAACAAGAGCGCGCCGTCTCGAACAATATAGGGATTGGGAAAAGGAGCCGATTGACTCAGATCCGCCGAAGCGAATACAAAGCTCGCCTCTCCGCGCACCGCCAGGCCATCCGCGTCAATAAGGCCCTCTACCACTGCGCGATAGGATCGACCCAAGGGGCGAATCCCCGCCCCCTCTCTCAGCGAGAGAATCACCTGACGATCGCGGATCTCAACGCGGTCAACTATTACGCCGGGACCCAGCGAAAAATGGTTCGCACCTTCGGGAGCCCGCACCGCTTTGTCGAAGCGCAAAACGACGCGATGAGCATCCAAGGCCTCTGCCTCCAGCAGCCGCGCGCGTGTTTTTTCTCGCACGAGCGCAAAGGAATATCGATCATCTCCCAGCGGGGCACCGCTCACGCCGCGCAGACCACGGGTAGCCAACTCATACGCTCCTGAGTCGGGCAGGGCGGTATCAAAACCCAACACCACGCGCAGTCCTCCCTGATCCGCTACGGCCGAAGTGGGCAAACCTACTTCGGGCTGGACGTCAAACCGATGGGCTAAGATTTCGTCCAATCGCATCACCTGATCAAAGACAATCGCCAGGTGATAAGCCGAAGTGCGCTGCACGTACTGGATACGCGGTGGAGCCTGCGGTATAACTGTTTGCACCTGGGAGGCAGCCCCAAGCTGCCCGCTCCCATTCACTGCCTGCACCCAATAGGAGTAGGAACTCCCATTTGCATCGACGGAATCGTCAATAAATACGAGGTCTACAACCTCGCCTATAGCTGCCCCGTCACGAAAAACTCGGTAGAGCAAAGCCCCTTCAACGGCCTGCCATTCAACCTGCACTCGCGTCGAATCCAAAGGAAACACATCGACGAAGGCAGGAGCATACAGCGCTGCGCTCTCGGTTTCAGACTGAAGCACAAGCCCTCCTGCTTCGGCATTAAAGGCCAGTTCGTCGCGTCCATCGCCGTCTAAATCACCCATAAAAGGCCGCTGAGTCGAAGCGGCCGGCTCTCGCCATACGGGTTCGTACTGGTCAGCCTCAGTGCTCGTGAAGATATATAGATCTGGTGGGGTAACCAACGTCCATTCCAAACTACCGTCCCCATTGAGATCGCCGGTCTGTATCCCACTTCCCCCAGCCGTTGTTCCCGCCACATTTACTTGCCATTCCAACTCATACGCGTCGTTACCGGCCGGGCCGTAGACCTCGATCTGCCATCGGCGAGCGTCGAGATCAAAGGGATCATCGTAAAAACGCGCTACGATAAACTCCCGCTGTCCATCGCCGTCTAAATCCTCCCCCCCTCCCACCGTACGGGCATCTCCAGTCCCTTCCAAAGACCATGTCGGTCGGTACACATCCTGGGCTATGGCTTCAAAAACAAAGAGGTCTCCATCTCCGTCACCGCCAATCAATTCTCCTCGACCATCTCCGTCGAGATCACCGACGACCTGGCGCTGTCCCAGCTGATTGGTCCCCTCGCCTAGGGGAGTGATAACGGCTCTTTCCCTATACGCGTCGTCGCCCTCAGCCGAGAAAACCTGGAAGTAGCTACCGCGACTAGAGCGAAGAAAAAAGTCGAGAGTGCCATCGGCATCTAAATCGGCGACTTCCCCCCCCCATACATCGCGCTGTTCCCAGGCAAGCGCTCTTGGGAAAGCACCTTCTGTAGGAGCCTCAAAGAGACGCACGCGCTGTGCGTCTACGCCCAGGATTTCAGGCAGACCGTCTCCGTCACCATCCTGTACATTCCACGGGATATACAGCTGCAGCGAGGCAAATATCCTGCTCAGAGCCCCCTCTTCTTGCTGGTAGAAATCCACCGTATTATAGGTGCGCTGCCGTCCGTAGCTCATCTGTATAAGTTCGGCGATGCCGTCGCCGTTCACATCCACGGCATCGGGAAGCAAATAGCCATTGGGCAGCGCAGCGGTTTGTCTTAAAGGCCAGTGCCGAACCGACGCGTTCTCCAGATCGATCTCCTCGATACTCAGACCGTCTCCCATGCCTCTTTCAGAAGCAGAATAGACCCGGACGGCATACCTAGCCGCCGGCAAATTATCCGGCAACGCAACGCGCTGTCTCCGCGCGGGCGCTAAGCGCTCTTCGTGAACGGACATTCCATCGCGCTCAACTATGAGGAAGCCAGGACGCTCGCGCAGCGTTTCCCACTCGACCACCTGCCTCCATCGACCCGCGCGCAGTTCACGAGAGGTCCGCAGCCCCAAGATTTCGCCCTCGGCTCGCCGCAAAAACACGCGCACGCGATCATCCAACCAGCGCGTTCCCGACCGGGCGCGCAGACGCACCTGATAAATCCCATCGGCAAGCCCCTGGGCGTCCCACGTCCGGTCGATCTCTGCCAGGTCGACCGCGCTCCCCTCGGCCATTATGTGCCAAGTGCCGGGCTCGGCCCCGCGTCCCCAAGCCACCGTCCACTCATCTACGCTCCCCAAGCCTATTTGGACGCGCACGCGATCGACTCCAAGCACGCCATCCTGCGCGGGAGACAAAACGCGAGCGTGCGGCGGATCGCTCAAACCCAGCGCACTTACGTGGACTAGCCCCGCCCCAGAATAGGGATCCCAACCTTCTATCAGCAGGTCCTCTGCCGAAGCCCGCAGTGCGTCGCGCACACGCTCTGCCGTCCATGCCGGCTGGCGCCCTAGGAGCAAGGCAGCCAGACCCGCAACGTGGGGTGTCGCCATGGAAGTTCCAGAGCGCGGACCATAGGTTCCGCCTGGAAAGAGGCTGAGAATGGCCTGTCCGGGAGCGACAACGTCAATACTCGGGCCGTAGTTGGAGAAGGCCAGCACCTGCCCTTCAGGAGCCGTGGCGCCCACGGCAATCGTTTGCGAAAAACGAGCGGGATAGAATACGGCGTCTTCCCCTTCATTCCCGGCTGCCGCTACGAGAACAACGTCCGCACTTTCAGCATAGCGTATGGCATCCCTCAAGACCGGTGCACCGCTCGGGTCACCCCAGCTCATATTGATCACGCGCGCTCCGTTATCCACGGCGTAGAGGATGGCTGCAGCCAGATCATCGTCTTCTAAATATCCCCCGCCCGGCAAATTAAACCCGGCCCGCAGCGCCATGACCCGTGCATTGCCAGCGACCCCAGAAATACCGGTCTCATTATCCACTGCAGCGGCAATGATGCCCGCCACGTGCGTCCCATGACCCGACTCATCGCTTGGGTCAGCGTCGCGCTGTAGATAATCCCCCTGTCCGGGCAGCCCGGGTGCGTCGGTAAAATCCCAGCCAATCACATCATCTACGTAGCCATTACCGTCGTCGTCTACGCCTGATATCCCTTCGAGCTCAGCGCGGTTTTGCCAAAGCTGTCCAGCCAGATCCGGATGCGCATAGTCGACCCCGGAATCAATCACAGCAACCACCACAGGTTCAGCCTCTACATCCGGACGCCATCCGATTGCCTGCAAACCCCACTGTTGACCGCGCAGCGAGTCGCCCTTCACCTCGGCGTGCCGGCGCAGATAATTAGCCTGCGCCCATTCAATGCCTTCCGACAGCTGAGCCCGCCTCGCCCAATCTTCCGGGTCCTCCTGTGGATCAATAGACACTCGGTACCATCGCAGCAGATGTTCGGGCACTGCACGCTTGGAACTGCGCTGGCGATGGGATTCAAAAAGGGGCTCCGGGCCGGATAGGGCCCCCAGCTTATCCAGATAATCTCGGGTATCTGCCTGCACGCGCTTGGCAGCATGGGCCCTGAGGCGCAGCAGAACTTCTCCGGGAGCGACCCCAGAGGGGGTGGCGAAGGCAACGGCAGGCAGGGAGAGAGAAAGCGCAATGGAATAGCGCAGTGTGTGCATCGGGGAACAGCAATGTGCAATCAGGCGAAGGAGGGTGCGAAGGACGTCACCGACACGTGTCCCTTGAGGCGCTGCCCACCGGCTTCTCCGTCGCCCTATTCGTTTCAAACGGAGCACTCAACCCGCATTTTGCAGGCGCTCGAGGCGCCTAGCCGCCGCCGTGCGCACGGCACGAGCGGCACGCTCCTTGACCCCCTCAAACCCGCGGATTTCATCGGCTGATCGAGCCAACTCAACGCATTCAGCGTAGCGCTCTCCATCTAGGTGAGGCAAAACCGCTGCTACGAGTTGGCGATACCAATCGATCAACTCGCGTTCCAAACGACGAGAAGGTAGATATCCAAAAGGATCAAAGGGCGTACCGCGCAGCTTTTTACCTCGCTTTAACGCACACAATCCCCAGTGGAACCAGTTGCCAAAAGAGACTTTTTTGCGAAAAAGCCAGCGCAGAGCAGGTGGCTGCAGGCGATACGAAACGTTTACGGGCCCGGCAAAGTGGCTCTCCAACCGCTCTACCGCGCGGTCGTTGGTCGCCAGTCGCGCCACTTCGTACTCGTCCTTATACGCCATCATGCGAAAGAGCTGATGGGCGACTACGTCGGTAAATTCACCGCTCAAGCCCCGCTCTCGCTCCAAGCTCCAGACCTGCTCCACAAATTGAAAATAGGCCTCCGCGTACGCCGCATCCTGATACTCGCACAGTTCGGCAAACCGACGGGCCACGGCCGGCTGCACTGCCCGAGGCCACTCCATATCGAGAATCTGCCCGAGGCATTCAGCTCCACGCCGATGATTGGCGACGATCTCACGAGCTTCGGCAACGCGCTCTTCGTCACTGGGCTTTTCTTTCCCCAACATCCGTTCTAACCGAGCGGGATCGGCAACGGCCAGACGCCCCCAGCGAAAGGCGCGCACGTTGTTTTCAACCGCTTTGCCGTTGAGTTCTAACGCCCATTCAAGCGATGATGCCTTGACCGGTATCATCCCGGCCTGACACGCCGCACCCAGCAGAATCATATTCGCATACAAAATATCCGAGAAAAGAGCCTCAGCGAGCCAGTAGGTATCAATGTAGACGCTTTCTCCTTTGCGCACGTTTGATTCAATAAGGCCCACGAGCGTATCCACTTCGGGAAAGCCAACCGTTCGCGGATTTCGGTTCATTTCTGCCGTAGGTATCTGCGCCGTGCTA
>Ga0181587_10004502_pt1 | contig 11486 bp, 10 predicted proteins | sample 071ome_27_FD_132463 | JGI IMG/M metagenome (GOLD analysis project Ga0181587, IMG submission 132463) | Coastal salt marsh microbial communities from the Groves Creek Marsh, Skidaway Island, Georgia - 071409AT metaG (megahit assembly) | ecosystem: Environmental > Aquatic > Marine > Intertidal...
ATTGACGAAATCCAGAGACGCGACAAAATCATCAAAAGCGAAAGACCGGGAAATACGGTCCGCCACATCCGAGAGCGTCCAGTCGGGGGTCTGTTCCAGAAAAACATTCGCTTCAACACGCGTCAGCGGCGGGATGCCGCCCTGACACGGTACGCAGGTTTTGGAGGTCAGATTCATCCTTTAATCCCGTGTGTCTATAGCGGATATACAATCGAATCCGGCAGGCGGAACGTGTCATACACAACCCGTTTTTCCCGGAATTTCAAATCCGCGCCATCCTCGACAATAATATCGCGATACTGCGCCGCAACCAGGAGCATGGTATCGCCATCGGGCGAGGTTTGGTAAATCGCGACATTGGTACGCGCGCGAATTTCGCCATTCTCGATAATGTCGATCAATGAGCGCCCCAATAGATGACGAATTGTCCTCGGTGCAAACACCGCCGCATGTTGGGTCGCCGTCGCCCGGTCACGCAGCATTGCCCGGGTGATGAAACGCATCACGCCCAGTTCCTGCCCCCGGTCCGCATTATCTCTTGCCTGAATGAGATAGAGACATTTCTCGGTAAAACATGACGGCCAGTCATCAAGCGGCCCATCATCAATCGCATGAATATATCGGAGCTGAAGCTGTTCTACACGGTCACGCATGACGGGGTCCAAAACAGCGTTGTCTTCGAGAGTCATTGTCGTCATCAGGATACCACCTCATACCCCATCAGATTGCGATAACGCATATAGACCCCCCTGATCAGCGACTCCGTAACCAGGTGATCATTCGATTCCGCACCCTTGCCGCCGATTTCCAGCACGGCGGCCGCGTCTTCCGGTGATCCTTCCAGACCCCGCTGGCTGAATTCCAGCGCCTCCGCGTCATCCAGCGTCACATTCCCCCCGGCACCCATCAGATTGGCCTGCCGAAGCCGCGCCTCTACCATCCCGTCATCGTCATCTTCGAACCCGAAGAAGGTCCAGACCAACTCATGACTGCCAAAACCCTTCGGGATGACATGCCGCGTGGCCAGCGTATTCGTCTGAGCCTGAATGATGACACTGGGGAACAACGTCTGGATCGCCAGCGTCACATCGTCGGGAAATTCCTTGCGCGGTTCGACAAGCGTGTGATCGGTCAGTTGAAAATCCGGATCAGCGACTTTTACTCCGCCCGTGTCTTCTTCGCCTTCTTCCGAACCGCGCTCAGTCATCAATACGGAGTGGCCCTTCGTGTCGTCGATATAACAGGCAGATTTCTGATCAAGCCGGAAAAAACCGAAATTGATGAGGAACAGATGGAGTATCCCCGCATGGTACGGGTCCTTCAAATTCTCCATCTGAAGCTTCCAGTTACAATCGATAATCTGGCGCTGATACCCGACAACGCGAAGCTTTTTCCCGTCAAAAACGTGGGTGAAGTAATGCATCATCTTTTCGCCGAGATAATCGGCGAACGGAATCATATTCAGGTCGAAACTGGCGAAGATGACGCCGTTCACCACTTCGACCTTGAGCCGGTTAAGCGCATGCGCCGACATATCGAAATCTTCGTTTAGCCCGCCCTTGCCCTTGATCCCGCGTCGATAGGGCATGCCCAGAAGATTGCCGTCCAGATCAAAAGTCAATTGATGATAGGGGCACATGACCGAATTGCCGGTATTACCAAACAAGCTCTGGCAAAGCTGTGCACCACGATGCGCGCAGCGATCTTCCACCGCGGATATTAAACCATCTTCCTTGCGGAAAATAATGATTTCACGCTCACCCACAAAATTCCGCCGATAATCGCCGGCGTCAGGAATTTCGCAATCGAGCCCGACATAGTTCCAGGTCGATCCGTAGAAAATATTCTCGAGTTCACGGCGATAAATCGCCTCGTCCTGATATATTTTCAGCGGGACGCGGGTGGCCTCCAGACCAGCGAAGACATCCTCGGAATTTGGTGTCGAATTACCCTCCATCTGTGTCTCCGTCGCCGATACTTAGGTATCTAATTGATCACACACCCGAAACGATGACGCAAGTCTAGGCGGGTTGCGCGCACCCCGTGCAAGCGTAAACTCTGACCACGAAATGAACCGGGGACCGATCATGGAAAAATTCATCATGCCGGAAGACGAGGGAAGCCCGAAGGTATTTCTCGACTACACACAAAAACAGCTCGACTGGCAGTACGAACATGCCCAGCGTTTCCCGGACACCAGCATATTTCAGACAGACCGGCTGGAGCGGAGCGAGGAGGCCCGGCGTAAATTCAAGGGCATTCTGGATGTTTCCTACGGGCCGACGCTCGACGAGAAACTCGACATTTTCCCGGCGGAAGAGAAGGGCGCCCCGATCGCTATTTTCATTCATGGCGGCGCGTGGCAACGGGGCTCAAAGGAAAATTCAAGCTTTGGCGCGGAAGCCTTCGTTCCGAGGGGCGTGACCTGGATCGCCAATCATTTCACCAACTGTCCGCCGGCGACGCTTGACGAGATGGTGCGTCAGAACAGGGCGGCCATTGCCTGGGTCTACAAGAACGCCAGGGACGTGTTCGGCGGCGATCCGGAACGGATTCACGTCATGGGGCATTCATCTGGCGGGCATCTGTCCGGCATGATGGCGGTCACCGATTGGGAGGGTCAGTACGGATTACCCGCCGACGTGATCAAGGGCAGCGTCTGCATGAGCGGGATGTACGATCTGGAAGCAATCTATCTCAGCTACCGCAACAGATATGTGAACCTGACGGAAGAATCCTACAAACGCGTCAGCGCCATCCACCACATCCCGGATGGGTATGCACCGCCGCTGATCGTCGGGTGCGGCGAATTCGACACCGAGGAATTTCACCGGCAACCGGAGGAATTCCTCAAGGCCTGGCAGGCGGCCGGGCATAAGGGCCAATTTATCGAGCTGGAAGGCCGGCACCATTTCAGCGTCAACAACGCCTATTGCGAACCTGGGCCATTGCTCGACGCGATTTTCGAACAGATCGGGCTTTAGTCACCGTCCGGAGGGTTAAAAGCCTCCGACCGCTGTTCCTGCTGTTGGCGGCGCCACATCCCTGCATACACCCCGTCAGTGGCCAGAAGGGCTTCATGGCTTCCCCGTTCCACGATTCGGCCGCTATCGAGAACCAGTATTTCATCGGCATCAACAACCGTTGAGAGCCGATGCGCGATGACCAGTGTCGTGCGATCGGAAGATATGCGGTTCAGCGATTTCTGGATTTCGCGTTCCGTATGGGTATCGAGCGCCGAGGTCGCCTCATCGAACAGCAATATTCTGGGGTTCTTCAATATCGTCCGCGCTATCGCGACGCGCTGCTTCTCGCCGCCCGAAAGTTTCAGTCCGCGCTCGCCGACAATCGTCTCATACCCGTCGGGCGTGGACACAATAAAGCCATGTATGGCAGCGCTGCGCGCCGCTTCCTCAATCGCCGCGTCGTCCGACCCCGGGCTGCCGTAATCGATATTGTAACGGACCGTGTCATTAAACAGGACCGTATCCTGGGGAACGATCCCGATCGCCGCGCGCACACTCTGTTGTTCAACATCCCGAATATCATTTCCGTCTATCCGGATCGCCCCAGCCGTAACGTCATAAAACCGGAACAATAGCCGCGCGATGGTCGATTTTCCGGCGCCCGATGGCCCTACAATGGCGGTCTTTGTTCCCTGAGGAACCAAAAAGGTGACATCCGCCAGGATTGGACGCCGCTCATCATAGGCAAACGAAACATTATCGAAGACGATTTCTCCCCGGCCATCGGGCAGCGGTCGCGCCTCCGGCTTATCCTCGATCTCCCGCTCGATCTCCAGCAAATGAAACATCGCCTCCATATCGATCAATGACTGCTTGATTTCCCGGTACACAAAACCGAGGAAGTTCAGCGGCAGATAGAGTTGGATCAGATAGGTGTTCACCAGAACGAAGTCGCCGATCGTCATGCTCCCATCGACGACGCCGTTCCCTGCCATGATCAGGATCAGAGTCAGCCCGACCCCGATGATAAAGGACTGACCGATATTGAGCAGCGACAGGCTGGTTTTGCTGAGGACAGACGCTCGTTCATAGCGTGCCAGGGCATCATCGAAACGCCCGGCTTCATGCGCCTCGTTCCCGAAATATTTGACGGTTTCATAATTAAGCAGACTGTCGATGGCGCGGGTATTCGCGACATTGTCCGTTTCGTTCATCTGACGGCGATATTTGAGCCGCCATTCGGTCACGGCGAACGTAAAGGCGATATAGGACGCGATGGTGGTGAAGGTGACCAACGCGTACCAGAAACTGAACAGCCCCCACAAAATGCCGCAAACCAACGCAATTTCCAGCAATGTAGGGATGATGTTGAACAGCATGAAGTTCAACAGGAAATCGATGCCCTTGGTTCCACGCTCTATGGAGCGCGACAAACCGCCTGTCTGTCGTTCAAGGTGAAAACGTAAGGCAAGACGGTGCAGATGCTCAAAGGTCTGAAAGGCAACCGTCCGGATCGCCCGTTGGCCAACCTTGGCGAAGACGGCGTCGCGCAACTCCGCAAACGCAATCGACAGCACCCGGACAACGCCATAGGCGATCAGCAATCCGAGCGGGAGGACAATGAAAGCGTTTTCCGCCTTGTTGGCCAGCAAATCGACCGCCTGGCTGAACAGGATGGGTACATAGACATTGGCGAGCTTCGCCAACGCCAAAAGAACAAGTGCGCCCACAACGCGGATTTTCATCTCCTGCTGGCCCGGCGGCCAGAGATAACGGGAGAGTGTCTTGAGCACGCCCAATTCAAAACCGGGATCGTGTTTACGACCGGACAGCGACCGTTCTGGTGGGGACATCGGAAACAACCTTTAAGGACCGGAATTGATATAAGGCGAATAGACAGGGAAAGCCATGTCGGCGGACGACGCCGCTTGAGCCCCGGACACCATCCGTTTATCAAGAAGCCATGTTCGTTTTTTCCAAAATTTTTCTACTGGTCCTGATGCCATGGACATGGCTCGGTGCTGCGCTTTTGACCGGAACCATCCTGCTCTGGACCCGCTGGCACCGGACAGGCCGGACGGTTCTGACCCTTACAATCGCGTTCATTTTTCTGGTTACGGTGATCCCCGTCGGACGCATCGGAACCCTGATACTCGAAGAACGCTTCCCGCAGGCCCGGAACCTGCAAGCCCCTGTTCACGGCATCGTCGTACTTGGCGGCGCCGTCGATCAATACATCACCATCGCGCGAGGGCAGGCGGCTCTGAAACATGGCGCGGAACGGATGACGGAAACGGTCGCGCTTGCACGCGAATTTCCGGCCGCAAAGGTTGTCTTTACAGGTGGTTCAGCCTCTATCGTCAGAGCAGAAAAGGAATCCGTGACGGCAAGAATGTTTTTCAGCCGCATGGGACTGCCCGATGACCGGCTGGTATTCGAAGAAGAGTCCCGCAACACATGGGAAAACGCGGTATTCACCAAAAGGCTCGTTAACCCGAAGCCCGCAGAGCGGTGGATATTGGTGACCTCGGCGGCGCACATGCCCCGATCCATGGGTGTCTTCAGAAAAGTCGGATGGCGGATCATTCCCTATCCGGTCGATTACTCGACACGTGGAGCGGAGGATATCTATCCCCGCTTGAATTTCGTCCACGGCATTGGCGATTTCGCGTCAGTCCTCCGGGAATATTCAGGCTTGTTCGCCTATCGATTATTAGGACGCACGGACGCTTTTTTTCCAGGACCCGCGCCCCAATCTTATCCCTGATTGCCCGATTCGAAGGGCTGTGGCAAAAGGGCGAACTGACTGTGGGAGAGTTGCGCCAATGCCCCGTATGCGTACTTGGAAAGAGGGCATCCGTTTCGCGCTTTTGATGGCGCTTATTGCCACGACCACCTCTCCCCTCATTGCCCAGTCGAAAAATCCTCAACCCTTCGAAACATGGCTGGAGGCCGTCCGGCAGGAAGCCCGGACAAAGGGCATTTCCGAGACGGTGATCTCGACAGCTCTCGCTGATGTAAAACCCGTTCGCCGGGTTATCGAGCGCGACAGAAACCAGTCAGAGTTCAGATTGACGCTGGACCGCTATATGCGCCGCGTGGTGACACCGATAAATATAAAGCGTGGACGGAACAAAGCGGCTGAACACGCATCGCTTCTTGATCGTATCGAAAAGAAATACGGGGTGCAGCGCCGTTTTATTCTGGCGATCTGGGGCATTGAAACCAGGTTTGGGCTGGTAAAGGCAAACCTGCCGGTGATTCCCGCCGTCGCCACGCTGGCCTTTGATCGGCGGCGGTCCAAATATTTCCGGGCGCAAATTTTTGCCGTGCTGGAAATGCTGGATAAGGGGTATATCGAGTTGGAGAACCTCAAGGGATCCTGGGCCGGCGCGATGGGGCAACCACAATTCATGCCGACCAGCTATCTCGCCTATGCGGTGGATTTCGATGGCGACGGGCGGCGCGATATCTGGAAGGACACGGGAGACGTCCTCGGATCGATCGCCAATTATCTCGCCAAACATGGCTGGAACAATTCTCTTACCTGGGGCAGGGCGGTTCAGGTCCCCGCTTCCACACGAAATACGCTCGGCAAACCATCGCGCCGCGCCGCGCCGGGGTGCCGCGCACGCACCACAGATATGGCCCCTCTCCCCGACTGGCAGACGCGAGGAGTCCGCCGGGTCGACGGAACGGCGCTGCCATCGCGACAAATCGACGGGGCGCTGGCATTTCCCGACGGTCAAAAAGGCCCGGCTTTTCTGGTTTATCGGAACTATCGCTCAATCATGGCCTATAATTGCGCGCATCTTTACGCGATTACCGTCGGCGTTCTTTCCGATAAAATCGGCCAAGGGAAATAGGGTCCGTAATGCAACAGACTTTGATCAGAAAACTGGCCCTTCCGCTTTCCGTTCTTGCGTTGTTTCTAACGGGCTGCGCGGAAACGCAGCTGGCCGTGCATACCGCCAAGAAACTCTCGACGTCGAACGGAGATAACGCCGAGTCCAAGGGACGCTACAAGGTCGGCAAGCCTTATCAGATAAAAGGGGTCTGGTATTACCCGACGGTTAATTATCGCTACCGGGAAACCGGCATCGCATCCTGGTATGGGCCGAATTTTCACGGGCGTAAGACAGCCAACGGTGAAATTTTCGACATGAACACCGTATCGGCGGCCCATCGTACCTTGCCGATGCCCTCCGTCGTCCGGGTGATAAATCTGAATAACGGCCGCGCGATAAAAGTGAAGATCAATGACCGCGGGCCCTTCGCCCATGGACGGATCATTGATCTGTCGCGGCGCGCGGCGCAACTTCTCGGATTCATTCGTCAGGGGACTACACCGGTCCGGGTGGAAATTCTCGAAGAGGAAAGCCGCATAGCGGCGTTGCAAGCCCAGGGTCTGTCGAAACAGGTTGCCGCGGTTCCCAGCGGCAGCGTCAGGGTAGCGTCCCTCCCTGGTGGCGAAAGGGATACGGTCCCTGCCGGCAAACCGGCGCCGGCGCCGAGAAAATCAAAAATTGTTACTGACCCAGATCCCGAACCGCTAATCGACAGGATCAATGTCGCGTCGCGTCAGAAGATTTTTATTCAGGCCGGCGCCTTTGTTAACCGCCATCGCGCCGACGTACTGAAATACTTGCTGGAAAAGCATGGCGTGACCCGGGTTGTCGCCGCACAGGTGGGGAAGCAGCGATTCTATCGTGTGCGTATCGGGCCCGTGGCGTCGGTGTCTGAAAGCGATCGTATCCTCGAGGAAGTAATTGCCACGGGTTACCCGGACGCGCGTGTCGTTATAGATTGACAGCGAAACGTCATGAATTTGCCCGATTTGGCTGCTTCATTGGCGGCGTGACTAAAACAGAAACCCGATTTTGCCGATAGATATGCGTTTTCATCAGACCTCCTCCGTCAGAACGTTATTCTTCCTTATCGCACTTGCCATATTGACGATCGGAACCGCCCAGGCGCAGCAAATCGATACGAAGGCGCGCCATGCCATCATGATCGATCTTGAGACCGATGCGATCATCCTGGAAAAAGACGCGGATGTTCCGATGCCCCCTGCATCAATGAGCAAGCTGATGACGATTTATATGGTTTTCGATCGTCTGAAAGCGGGAACCCTCAGCCTGGATGACCGATTCCTGGTCAGCAAAAAAGCCTGGCGCAAAGGCGGTTCCAAAATGTTCGTCATGGTCAATACCCGGGTATCGGTCGGCGACCTGTTGCGCGGAATCATCATCCAGTCGGGAAACGACGCTTGCATCGTAATCGCCGAAGGGCTTGCCGGTTCCGAAGAGCGCTTTGCCGAGGAAATGACCCGTAAAGCGAAGGAAATCGGCCTGACCAACAGCGCCTTCAAGAACGCGACCGGCTGGCCGGCCGATGGGCATTATATGTCAGCCCGCGACCTGGCATTGCTGTCCAAGAAGCTGATTACCGAATTTCCCGAATATTATGCGATGTTCGCTGAAAAGAACTTCACCTATTCGGGTATCAAACAGGGCAACCGGAACCCCCTGCTATACAAGAACTTCGGCGCCGACGGGTTGAAAACCGGCCATACGGAGGCGTCCGGATATGGTCTTGCCGCGTCCGCCGAACGCAACGGCAGACGACTTGTCCTTGTCATTAACGGTCTGGACAGCAGCCGGGAACGGTCATCTGAGTCCGGCAGGTTGATGGATTGGGGTTTCCGGGCCACGGGCACCTATGCCCTGTTCAAGAAGGGGGAAAATGTCGGCGAAGCCGATATCTGGCTCGGGACGAAACCGTCCGTTCCTTTGGTGATCAATCGCGACGTCAAATTGACGATGGCGCGGGCCGCACGTCGCGACATGAAGGTGAAGCTCGCTTTTAACAATCCGATCCCCGCGCCGGTAAAGATGGGCGCCCCCATCGGCAGGATCCTGATTTCGGTGCCGGGGCGGGATCAGCTTGAGATCGCGGTCACTGCCGGACAAGATATCCAGAAGCTCGGCTTTTTCGGCCGGCTGAATTCGGCGGCTAAATATCTGTTGTTCGGCCGGGCGGAGTCGTGAGCGGACGCTTAATTACCTTCGAGGGCGGCGAAGGGGCGGGCAAATCCACGCAAATTCCAATCCTTGCCGACTATCTGAAATCGCGCGGTCAAACCGTCATCCAAACCCGGGAACCCGGGGGCGTCGGCAATGCCGAACGGGTGCGCGAACTCCTTCTCGACCCTGAAGCCGATAATTGGGACGGGATTACGGAAGTTCTGCTTCACTATGCCGCGCGGCGGGAACATGTCGAAAAACTGATCAGACCAGCGCTCAAACGAGGCGACTGGGTCCTCTGCGACCGGTTTGCCGATTCCACCATGGCCTATCAGGGATTTGGCAGCGGCATCGACCCCGGACTGATCCGCAAAATCCACTGCCTGACGCTGGGCGAGTTTCAGTCCGACCTGACGATCATCTTTGATCTGCCGGTCGATATCGGGATGAGTCGCGCGGAAGCCCGTGGCGCGGCTGACAGGTATGAGCTGATGGGAAAATCCTTTCATGAAAAATTGCGGAAAGGGTTTTTGAATATTTCCCGCGATGAACCCGACCGATGCATGGTGATTGATGCAACACAGGCCATTGATGATGTCGCCAATGGAATCCGGGCTGTCATCAAGACCCGTTTCGAATAATCTCTGACGATGTTTCTGCCACCCCGCGAAAATCCCGATCTGGTCGGGCATGAAAACGCCGAAGCCAGATTTCTGGCGGCGTGGAATTCCGGCCGGTTGCCGCATGCCTGGCTGCTTGGCGGACCGGAGGGCATCGGCAAGGCGACGCTCGCCTTCCGGATCGCCCGGTTTGTCTTGTCCCAGGGAAGCCATCCGGGAGAAGACGCCGGCAATAATTTGTTCGGCGAACCGGTTTTGCCGGACAGCCTCTATATCGAGCCGGATGCCGCCATATTCCGCCGAACCGCGAGCGCCGGTCATGCGGACCTCACGACGCTTGAACGCACAATCAACAAGGATAACGGACGTTTGCGGACCGCGATTTCGGTCGAGGACGTACGATCCTGCGGTGATTTTCTTCGCCTGACACCGGCGGAGGCGGGTTGGCGGGTGCTGGTTGTCGACAGCGCGGACGAGCTAAATCTCAACGCCGCCAACGCACTTTTGAAAATGCTGGAGGAACCCCCGGCGCGGGCGCTGATCCTGCTGGTTTGCCATACGCCGATGCGGTTATTGCCGACCATACGATCGCGCTGCTGTCAGCTTTCGCTCAAACCGCTTGAGGCCGAACAGCTTGACCGGGTTTTGTCCGGCGCGTTGCCCGATGTGGATAGCGCCGACGTCGCGGCACTCTCCCGCCTTGCCGAAGGAAGCCCCGGCAGGGCGATCGCCATTGCCGAACAGGACGGTCTTTCCCTGTTCCGTGAACTGATTTCGCTTCTGTCCGCCTATCCCCAAACCTCGACGGCGGCGCTTCACGGTCTTGGCGACAAGCTGAGCCGGGCGGGCACGGAAGAAAAATTCCGCGTCACCATGCGGCTGTTCGGCTGGTGGCTGGGACGGCTGGTGCGGGAGGCCTCGCGTGGTGCTCCGGCACCGGCCCCCATCGTTCCTGAAGAGGCCGGTTGCGGCGACCGGCTGATCGCGGCTGCCGGGGTTGAACGGCTGTTGGAGGTATGGGAGAAGATCACCGCCTTGTCGGAGCAGGCGCTTCGGCAAAATCTCGACCGTAAACACATCCTTTTATCGATGTTCAGCATCATCAACGGCGCCGCGCGCATTTGATGAGGCGAGCCGGAGCCGGAAATGTCTGACGACAAGCGTTACTACATCACGACGCCTATTTATTACGTCAACGATCTGCCGCATATCGGCCACGCTTACACGACGCTTGCCTGCGATGTGACGGCCCGGTTCAAACGGCTGGACGGCTACGATGTCTTCTTCCTGACCGGCACCGATGAACACGGGCAGAAGGTCGAGAAGTCCGCTGCCGCCGCCGGGGTCGATCCCCAAACCTTCACCGACCGGGTATCACAGAATTTCCGCGATCTCACCGGCGCGATGAATTTTTCGCAGGATCAGTTCATCCGCACGACCGAAGAGCGCCACAAGCAAGCCACACAGGAAATCTGGCGCCGTCTGCGCGAAAACGGCCATATCTATCTGGATAAGTACGCCGGCTGGTACGCCGTCCGCGATGAGGCGTTTTACGATGAAAGCGAGCTGACCGAGGGCGAGGGAGGCCAGAAACTCGCCCCGACCGGCGCCGAGGTCGAATGGGTCGAGGAACCCAGCTATTTCTTCGATCTGTCGAAATGGCAGGACAGGCTGCTGGAATTTTACGACCAAAACCCCGATTTCATCGCGCCGCAATCGCGCCGGAACGAAGTCATCAGCTTTGTTTCAGGCGGGCTACGCGATCTGTCGATCTCGCGCACCAGCTTTTCCTGGGGCGTACCGGTGCCCGACGATCCCGACCACATCATGTATGTCTGGCTGGACGCGCTGACCAATTACCTGACTGCGACCGG